>ERZ773224.394-NODE-394-length-62324-cov-8.127993_pt1 | contig 62324 bp, 80 predicted proteins | sample MGYA00580526_ERZ773224 | MGnify/ENA primary metagenome ERZ773224 (study PRJEB29015, sample SAMEA2737743) | human gut metagenome | biome: human gut; feature: human-associated habitat; material: faeces | place: China | collected 2012 ... | reverse complement strand
AGGCTAATGATGATTACAAAAAGCGTGCTATGAAAGACCCGATAAAGGAAGCATATCTCAATTTTGACAACAAGTGCAGGAGCTATCGCAAAAAACTCTCCAATTCTCCCAAACTGCATGAAAAATACAACGAGGCTTTTGACGAGCATAGGGAAAAGATATGGGCTGTCAAGCGTGGTCTGACTGTAAAAAGCAGTTCCGATGATATTGACCGCTATAATCAGATGTGCTTTGATGCTTGTCAGGATTTGCAGGATTTGGCTAAGCAATTAAAAATTCAAAGTGATACGGAATCAATAAAAGACCACTAAACTCAAAGGCTGATGCGATTTTTACATCAGCCTTTGCAATATCACCTTTAATCAACGTAAGCCATTAATTTATCAACTTAACCCAGACAATGAACGCATTACAAGATCAATATCTTTGTTTTTAAGTTCCTGAATAATATGCAAATATGTTTTCTGTGTTGTTGTCATACTTGAATGACCCAGCCTGCGTGCCACACTTACTTCTACAATCATCAACGAATCCAACTCAAACCAAAACTGACTCTGTTGGAGTTACGGAGTCAGTTCTTTTCTTAGAACTTGTCAACATAGAAAAAATATGGTATAATAAAAGCTATGAGATACACAAGTGATTTAACAGATGCACAATGGGAGCAGATAAAGGAATACTTTCCGGCAGGCAATAAAAGCAAATATGACAAGAGGGAGCTGGTAAACGCAGTATTGTATTTGGTGAAGACCGGATGCCAATGGAGAAATTTGCCGAAGGATTTTCCAAACTGGAAAGCAGTGTCAATGTTCTACTATCGTGCACAGAAAAAAGGAGTATGGGATAAAATCCTGAAAATGCTCGTCAAAAAGACAAGAACAGCCCAAGGAAGAAACGAAGAACCAACCTATGCGCTTATTGATTCACAGTCAGTAAAAAAAACGGCTGCAAGCGAAAATCGAGGATATGACGGAGGAAAAAAACGAAAGGACGCAAACGACATATCGTAACAGATACGCTTGGAAATATGCTGTGTGTTCACGTTCATGCAGCCAATATACATGATACGAAAGGTGGAGTTTTTACTTTCGAAAAGGCTTTATACCGTTATCCTACAATCATAGCTGCCCGTGCAGATCAGGGGTATAGGGGAACATTTAAAAACACCTTTGACATGTTCCATAATATACGGATTGACATATCTCCAAGAATTCAAAACACATTTGAAATTCAACCTCTTCGTTGGAAGGTTGAACGGACTTTCTCATGGTTTCAGGGTTCACGCCGCCTTTCAAAAGACTATGAGATAAAAGCTGTTCACGCTGAAACTATGTGTATTATTTCGCATATCCACACGCTTTTGCGTAGATTTTGATTCTATGTGGACAGGTTCTAAATTATCCAGTGTAGTGAATATGTGATATTTTGGACTATGCTCTTCTTTTTGCATTAACGTAAAATATGCATCTTCCTCAAGATAAATATGCATAGTAATAGCAGAAAAAGTTTCTTCTCCATAAGAAACATCAGCTTTTATACCATGCTTTATTATCAATTCATCAATTTCTCTACTAACACTTAAAAGGTTAAAATTTTATAATAGTCAGGAATGTATTTAAAATTCTTATCTAAAATATATTGACATATTTTTTCTTTTACCTTTTCAATATTGTCAACATAATATGTAAAAATTGCATGTGCCTGAACCTCAGCAGCAAAAGAATATAATGACGTACTTCCTAGTGTATATCGTAAAATATTATATATCTCCTTTTTATTTGGTGCATTAACATCACTAATTTCAATAAAATCCGGACATTGAGCATAATCGCTGAAATAAAATCTAACTCCATATATAACTTGATTTATAATTGCTTCAACATTTCCAATTTCAGATGTTATTTCTATTTTATTTGAATTGCCAAATGATTCTTTAAGAACTTTTTGAATATATAATTTACCAATCAAGTAACTGCCACACGAGGACGTCTTTGAGAAATAATAAGATAAGTGATCATCATACAATGATGTATCGCCAATAGCAACCTTATCCAAACACTCAATTGTAAATGAATTTGCATATTCATAATCATTAAAACAAGTCATATCCAATTTACAAAATGGTACAGCTACACCACATGTTGATAAGTTACCTAAAGCATCAGTATCTCCCGGTTCTCTCAATTTGACAATACTGTAAATATAGTCAAGTTCAGATTCAACAGCATAAAAATACCAATCATCATAAAAAGCGCTTGATAACACACCTGATTCATCCATAATATCGCAATTCATGGATTTTAAAATTTCTTCAACAGATACAGAACATATATAAAAGCCATCATCAGTATATAGAAATTCATTATCAGTAATAAGATTGGCAAAGTACATTTTTCTAAACTCCAAAGGTGTATTATCTTTTTTTAGTGGATAAATATCTACATAATCTTCAAATCCTTCTCCATCTCCATCTTCCGAAATAGGATCAGAAACAATCGGCAAAACATGAACAGAACCATAAACATAGCTCAGAAAAGCAATATCATTGATTACAACATCATTAAATCTGTTGAGTCCTCTTTCAACATAAGTAAGCTCAGACTTAACAGCAACACACTCGCCATATGTAGGCAGATCAACAACACCATTAACAAATTTAATCAATAGCTTGCCGTCCGCACCCTTAACACTGAAATTGATCTCCTTATAATCGGGCAGACCATCTTCATCTGTATCGGGTTGAGTTTCATCTATTTCGTCAAGCTTTGCAAGCTGAGCATATTCCTCAGTTATTGGTGCTTTGAGTTCAACTGTCCTGAGTCCCGTTGCAAGTATCATCTTATACTTACCAGTATTTTCTTCCTCTTTGTTGATTTTTTTGCCGTAAATATGCTTCAGTACCTCTTCGGTATAATCTGTTGCATCAGAAAGAATAATGCCGCCGCTGTTTTTGTGCATATCATGAGCATAGCCGTAAACTAATGAATCGTCAATTTTTGCGATAACGCTGATATCAACATTTTTCCCAACTGCACTGTCAAGAAAGTCGTATCCGTTTTCGGTGCGGTAAATTACTCCTTCCTGACTGAAAAGGCTGAATGCATAGGTCTCCCTGCTCAAGTCGCACACTGATATGATACCGCCGACTGCATCGGACAGGATAGCACTATCTTCGGTCGTTCCGCTTGAAGCGACCTCTTTCAATGTCTCTGCCAGTGTATTATAATCGGTAAAAAATCTGTTGCCCTTGATTCCGAGATTTTGGAAAAACAGAGACATTCCTGCCGCTGCTCTCACCGCAAATCTTACAACCTGCGTCAGGTCGCTCCTCAGCGTTGCCTTGTTTGGCTGCAAATATAGTATTGTCGAAATTTTTGTGGGAAACTCATTTACACAGTTTATTTTTCATACCCTTTTCTGTATCAGGATTATTGTAGCAGCTGTCAGCATATGCAGTTACCAAAGCTTAATCTTGCTGACTATTACTTTTGCTTAATAGCACTATTGCAAGAATAAACATTGAACTAAGCATATTAATTGCAAAGGAAATTAATATGCTTAAGCCTGTACCTGCACCAGGGCTACCGTATTCGGGATACAAACTAGTAAAAATTCTATAAAACAAATTAGTATCCCATATCATTTTTTTAATTATAATACCAATAATAAGAGATATCGGTATTTTTATTATTATATCTACTATTCGATTACACTTAATAGCAAAGAAAAATATGATACCATAAATAATTGAACTAAAAAATAGCATTAAAGAATGACATATCCCAGTTACCAATGCCGCTAGAAAATATACCGTAGCAATTATTATTGAGTCAATAAGTATTATCAACAAACGTTTGATTTTCAATTAATTTCACCCCAACCATTTCTAATTCGTACTATATCATAATAGTCATATCCGGCTTTAATGAATTGTAAATCATCATTACTTTCAATACTATTGCCAGTATGGCTGGCAAAGTCACTACCCAAGAGCAATAGTTCCAAACTAAAGCCACATCCACATCCAGTACAACCATAAATAAAGTTACCTAAATCTTCTGAAGTGAAAATCAAATCATTGAAAGCAAAATTAAATTTTTGCGAATAATACTTTATGTTAGGAATAGTCTTTTCCCAACTTGACTGCACCTTTACATCCCAATCTTCCCCGTGATTTACTTTAAGATAGAATGCAATTAAATTCGCATATTCTGGTCCAGAGAACAAATGCCACAACGTAGTTTCTAGTGACAATTCATCAATCAATTTATCGAGAGGTACGGTATAATCATAATAATATAATACATCATAGTAATCCGTGCTTACATCTTTGTAAATTCGTATGCCCTCTTTTGCCTGTTCAATAGACAATTTGGGGACAACTGTGGGAATATAACTATAATATTTTTTATAATTATTATCATCACTATCTAATTTGTTAAATCGAATGTATTTTTCTTCGGCAGTACTATTCGAATCGCTTAAATCAAAGCCATTATTTATTGCAACATTAATTATTATTTGGAGTGTATTATAATCAACATCTTTAGTATTGTTATTTATAGGTTTGAATCCATAATTTATTTGAAATAACTGCACCGCAGATATTGTTTTGCCTCCAAAAGTGCCATACGGAACCTTAATCAATTCTCCATTACTATTATATTCGTGCATATCAAGTAATTTTAAGTACTCTAAACATTTCTGTAATAAAACAATATTATCAATGGTATCAAGTGCATGATCGGGATTAACATCATATTCTTTATAATAAAATTCTACACTGTTTTCCCCATGTGATAACGTAGGATCATTATATAATTCAGTTACTGAATTATATCTTTCCAAATTACTCCATCTTTCACTTGTAAACCATATTGCTACTTGCCCATTATTATTATCACTAAGTAACACTGGGTCAAAAATGTCTTCGAGACCATCCCAATCGCCATCAGGACTTGTTGGATCAGAAATAATAGGCAAAACTCTTACAGTGTTTTTAACATAATTTATAAAAGTACTGTCAGTAATTAAGACATCGTCAAATCTATTGAAACCACGTTCCACATAAGTAAGCTCAGATTTTATATCAACACACTCACCATATGTAGGCAGATCAACAACACCATTAACAAATTCAATCAATGGCTTGCCGTCCGCACCCTTAACACTGAAATTGATCTCCTTATAATCGGGCAGACCATCTTCATCTGTATCGGGTTGAGTTTCATCTATTTCGTCAAGCTTTGCAAGCTGAGCATATTCCTCAGTTATTGGTGCTTTGAGTTCAACTGTCCTGAGTCCCGTTGCAAGTATCATCTTATACTTACCAGTATTTTCTTCCTCTTTGTTGATTTTTTTGCCGTAAATATGCTTCAGTACCTCTTCGGTATAATCTGTTGCATCAGAAAGAATAATGCCGCCGCTGTTTTTGTGCATATCATGAGCATAGCCGTAAACTAATGAATCGTCAATTTTTGCGATAACGCTGATATCAACATTTTTCCCAACTGCACTGTCAAGAAAGTCGTATCCGTTTTCGGTGCGGTAAATTACTCCTTCCTGACTGAAAAGGCTGAATGCATAGGTCTCCCTGCTCAAGTCGCACACTGATATGATACCGCCGACTGCATCGGACAGGATAGCACTATCTTCGGTCGTTCCGCTTGAAGCGACCTCTTTCAATGTCTCTGCCAGTGTATTGTAATCGGTAAAAAATCTGTTGCCCTTTGCGGAATACACCTTATAGCCTTTATCGGTTGACATATCCGTATTCTGTTCAAATATATATTCTTGAATCGGGTGAGTGTTTGAGCACAGTCCTGCTTATGTCAAGGATTTTTTCCTTTGTTTCTTCCAACTTGTCGGAAGCTATTCGTGTGTCTATTACAAACACAACATTCAGATTATTCTTGTATTTTGAGTCATTTGACTTTGCTTCAAGCTCATTTACAGTATAGCACATATAATTGTCGTTGTCAACCGAATTTTCGGACATAGCTCCGCTTTCCTCAACTTCTGTCTTGCCGAAAGTTGAAGATATTCCAAGGGAATCAAGCCAAACTTCCATATCTATAAGGCAGTATGTACCAAGACAATCCGTAGTTGTATACACAACGTTTTTGTCAGTATCGTGGAAAGTTTCAACAGGCAGAAGCATATTTATATCTTCAAAATATTTAAAAATGTTAAGCCGCTTTATACCCTTAAATTCGTTTCCATTCTCAGCATATGTGCCGAGTGTATTGTTTACGATAGATTCGTTAAGCTCAAATTTTACGGTCACTTCTTCTACAGACAGACCACTGCCATAGTTAAACTGCGGAATGATACCAATAACAGCGTCATTCTGCATTACTGCCGAATAACCGCTTTCATATGCGGACAAATTCTTTTCCGCTACACCGGCTGCTTTCATTTCAAGAGAAACCTTAAAAGGAGTGTCCTCGTCCTCATTTATAGCCGAAAGAGCCTCGGAATCTGCAGAAACCGTCTGTGTAAAGGTTCTCTCACTGTCAGGTGTTCCATTGGTAGAGCCACTGTTCGGATCAAGACCAAGAACAATTTCATCACCGTCAGATATCCCATCTTCATCTGTATCATATTTCAAAGGATCGGTCTTGTGAATATTTACCTCCGCACCGTCAGTCAGTCCATCGCCGTCAGTATCGGAATTGTTGGGATCTGTTCCAAGCTCGCATTCCTTCAAATTGGATAGCCCGTCATTATCAGGATCCTCATCACCGTCATTAACGCCATTATCATCACTGTCAGCTTTGAGGGGGTCTGTACCAAGATAAAACACCTCATAACCGTCGGTCAGACCATCGCCGTCTGTATCGGGATTATTCTTGTCCGTTCCGAGGATATCTTCATAATAGTCGGGAAGTCCGTCGGAATCGCTGTCAAGCTCGTAATCAATATCATCAAAATCGGGATATTCAAGAGCACTTCTTCCTACAACAACAGCTGTAAGTACAAAGTTTTCAGCGTTTGCATTCTCAGTTGCAGATTTTTCGGCAGAAAAACCAAAGGACGCACTTTCCCCTGCCTTGATGTGATTTGACAAGCATAATAATAAAAATGCAAAAAGACGGGAAATACGAAATAAATAAAAAAATAGGTCAAAAGTCACGCAAACACGTGGTTTTTGACCTATTTTTTATGCAAAATCATTTTGTGAAAATTTTTCAAGTTGTCAATCGAAAAATCGAAATTTTTGAAAAAAGTTCTCTGCTTCAACTGGAAATTGCATTTAGCCTTTTTATGCGTTATAATACCTTTTTTAAAAGCTTTTTAAAGCCGTTAAAATGGCTATTTTACGTTGTTTTAATATTAAAAAGGTATTAGAACGCTTTCGATGTCAAGATTGTTTTTTACGCTTGTAATTGGAAATCAAGGGGGTGGGAACTGGGAACTAAATTTTAAAGGGGTGGGAACTTAGTTCCTTCCCCCCTTTTTCCATAAGTCAAAAAGTCATTCGATTAAACCGTTACTATTGATAAATGGCTCAAATTGCTTATATAATTACGTTCTATTGGATCTGTCAAAAATTTATTCCGTTTGTAAAGATCCTGCATTCTCTGCGCCCGTATTGTTGCGGCTTTGATTGAAATATTGCAGAGTTCCGATATCTCCTCCGGGCTTTTTATTTTTAACCCCCATAATACACAAGCTGGTGCAAGAATACCTATTGCAAAACGCTCGGCTTCATATTCCGACGCTTGCTCAATCAGAATATGACCCAGTTCGTGCGCAATAGTATATCGTTGTGTCGGAATGGAATCAGTATCTCGGACTACTATATAGTCACGATTGTCTATTTTAACTACCTTTCCCCTTTCGTCCTCTGTCAGCTTATTTGTTGTTAAATTGCTATTCTTTATTATGCGTATCCCATAGTGATGGCATATTTGCGATAAATCTGTGGGCAGCTTATCAATTGAACAATTAATAAGACACTCCCAGCTTGCATTTCTCGCTCTTTTATAGTTTTCATAACTCAAAAAAATCACCTCGGATTTATTATAACCCGAAGTGATTCTTTTTTACGGTTTATTTATAATCATCTGTAGAATCAGGAGCATTTAAAATATCGCTGAAATCACCTGTTACAGTTTTAGGCTTTTCTTTATTGGTACTTCTTGCAGCGATTTCCGCCGTATGGATATGTGCCTTTTTTGTCATTTGTTTTAGTTCGCCTAAAATTTCCCCTTTTTCCATATCTGTAAGCATTTCATACATTTCAAGTAAGTTCAGTTCATCTTGGGATAATGATGCTTTTTTCTCTATACCAAAAAACAGTAGTTCTAAAGGGATTTCAAGCTCATGTGCCAATTTTGGAATTATATCTGTATTAATATTTCCGTTTTTCCAAGCTGTCATTGCACTTCTACTTGAAGCAAATTTATCTATAAGAGTAGTAACAGAAATATTTTTGCTGTCACATATATCTATTAGATTATTAAATACTGCAGAGAATTCAGGCGATTTCTGTAATTTTTTTGCCATAAAACCAGCTCCTTATTTGTGCATAATAACAAATTCTAAAAATAGAACCATTTTCTGCTGACAAATTCTAATTTTAGAATTATAATTAACAATAGGAAACCAAGTAGGCACAGTAATCCCTTGGGTTCCAAGATGATTGTATCATAAGAAACTTGAAAAAACAATAGAAATGGAGGAAAAAACGATGAACGATTTAAAAGTTTTCAGTAATTCCGAATTTGGTGAACTTGGAGTAATGCTGATTGACGGAAAAGAGTATTTTCCTGCTACACAGTGTGCTAAACTTATCGGACACGAAAATCCGGCAAGAGCTGTACGCAAATTCTGCAAAGGGGTGACCAAAATGGTCACCCCTACGGTAGGAGGCTCACAGGAAGTCAATTACATACCCGAAGGTGATTTGATCGCTTGATCGTAAACAGTAAGCTCCCCACAGCAGAAAGGTTTGAACGCTGGGTGTTTGATGAAGTCCTTCCGAGCATACGTCAGATGGGCGGTTACGGTAACATTAATACTGAGTAGGTCATAGCCCAAACTGCGACTGCGGTTGTCAGCGAGGTCATGAAACAGCTTATACCAATTATCAAATATGATAATGCGAATTTCAAAACCGGAAACAGTCGCAGAAAAGTAAGAAAATATGTGCATTATCAGCCTTCTAAAATTGACACTCTTTCACCGGAGATAAGGGAATGTGTGAATGAAATGCTGTCGTCGGGCAAATATTCCTGTCAGGGAGTGGCGAACTACATTATAAACACCACAGGTGAATACATTTCACAGATGGCTGTCAACAGATACAAACACAAGCATTTTCAAATTGCAGATGATGAACAGCTTTGTTTTTTTTCAGTATGATCGTTTCATAAGAAACTTGAAAAAACAATAGAGACGGAGGAATTTTTTGTGAAAATTATTATTGAAGGCACAGTTAATGAAATGCCCGATATTGCAAAGAATCTGCAACATCAGGCATTAGATAAGAATACTCAAAATGTAAAATATATTTCCGAAGATGACTTACGGAAAACTGTGACTATTCTTTCAAATTATTTCAAAAAATACAGCAAGGTACGAGTTTTTGGATATATGCCTGATACTGAGTTAAGTACCTTTATCGAAAGAACCCTGAGCAAGTAATTTCTTATGGTCACGTCTGGGTTTAGCATAATAAGCGTCTCTTGCACCTGAGAAATTTACAAGATTTTCATTTTTAAAAACGGATATTAATTCAGCAACGCTGAATGGAGATATTGGAGTTTTGGTAAACATCTTTTCACCTTTAAAAATGTATAACGTGCTGATATATGATGTCATAAGTCTATCAGGAGCGTTTTCAAAGAAAAGATGTGAAGGTTCAAACCTCTCTATTAAATTATCAACAACTGCCTCATCCATATTAACCATTGTAAAAATGACTGAATCAAAGTTTGTAACTATATATACTCGGTTGGATAAAGATGGTTTGATATTTAACCTTGACAGCATATCATATTTTGGCTGTAATATCTTAACACATTCAAACCCATCAAAATAGTTTATTAAATCCTGATATATCAATTTAAAATCGTACAAATAATCGGGATATTCAACTTTGAAATAGCCTATTTGTGAGTATTGTAAGATATATTTACTTTTTACCGGACTATATCTTGGCATATCATCACCCCCTCTCTACAAAGATTATACATCAAATAGAAGTAAAAATCAAGAAAGGACTGATAAAAATGAACGAAACAGAAAGACTTGCCGAGGAGCTGGAAGAGCTGCAGGATCAGATGGACGATGTTGTGGACGAACTCGGAAAAATAATCATTGAGATCGCAGCGGATAATTCGGAGTTTGTATGCTCCGCTTGCCTCAGAACAGCAAAGGAGCTGTATCAGATATTTAAGAACAACGCCCGTGAAGAAGACTGCGAAAGCATTTGCGAGCAGTACGCTTGCCTTACAGGAAGTGATCTTGATGAATAATGTTTATGAAAGGCTTAAAAAAGACATTGCTTATGCAAAGCAATCCTACTCGATCAAGCTGTTGTATCAGGCACACGGAGCTGTCGGTATGGCTTTTAACCTCGGAGCATTGACGAAAGCTCAATTTACGGAGCTTGACACCGAATGCGTGAGAAAAGGGATAAATAATCCCGAAATATTCAACAACAAGGAGTGTGATATAAAATGACACTTGGAGAGAACATCAGAAATAAGAGGCTCGAATATGACATTGAGCAGCAGGAGCTTGCACAGCGTATCGGAGTAAATAAGGCGACGATCTGCGGTATTGAAACTGGAGTAAAGATACCATCTGTAGCGGTTTTGGTACGGATTGCTGATATACTGCATTGCTCAATAGACGAGCTTTTAGGTCGAAAAGTAAGCTGAAAAAACAGCTACATATAAACAAGGAGGAAAACAATATGTGTCGAAACAGCGGCTAAAACCGCTGTCCGTTGGAAATGGTCTACCAACGCTGATGAAACAGACCCCAAAGGAGGCGATCCCAATGACCGAAGAACAGTTTCGAGCAGAAATGCTCTCCTATGCCTGCGGAGCAGGTAAGGCTCTTATGGAACTCTCTGTAAACCCGGAGGGTATAAAAATAGAGCAGGAACAGGTCAGGAAGAATGCAGCAACCATTCTTACGCTCCTGACCGAAACAGAGGATTTCCTCTCAACCCTAAAAACAAGTATTCCGCTCTGATATATAGTATATCAGAGGTGGAGCAAAAATGCAAGCCCTTTTCATAATTTTTTTAAGGCGGTGCGGAAATGGAATATCTTACCGTCCGAGAGGTGGCGGAACTTAAAGGCTGTTCGGAACGATATATAAAACGAATTGCCAAAGAAGGAAAACTTTCTGCTATACAGGAAATAAACCCACAAAATAATTGTATGCAGTATAAGATTCCAGTTTCCTCACTTCCGGAAGATTTGAAAACCAAGTATTACAAGCAAAAGCAAAAAAGCATGGGACTTCTTCCTGAAACGAAAGAAGAACCATTAAAAAGGCATTCTAAGGCTGTTAAAAAAGCTGTTGTACAGAAAAGTCTTGACGAATATACGGCGGATCAGCGCAGTCAGATAGCTTTTTGGTGCAGGATCCTTGCGGAGTGGCTGGAAACACGCTCAAAATACAAGAACAAAACAGAGATCGACCCTCTTTTCTGCGGAAAAATCAAACTTGAATATCCCGATATTGATATATCGCCGGATATACTTTACCGCAAATATGCAGCATACAGGGATAATGATCTTGATGGACTTGTGGATAAGAGAGGCGGATGGAACAGAGGCAAATGCAGTTTAAATCCCGAGGTTTTCAGCATTTTTACAAGCTACTATCTTACCACGCACCGTTTGTCCGTGGAAAACTGCTACAACAAGACTGTTGCGGTATGCAAGGAATATTATCCGGAACTGGTAGACGGGATCCCCTCTTCGAGAACATTCAGACGACAGGCAGAGAAAATCCCTGCGGCGATCATTGAATATGGTCGGTATGGAAATAAGGCTTTTCTTGATAAGTATCTTGAATATGCCGAAAGAGATCTGAAAAATATGAAATGCAATGATATTTGGATCGCCGATAACCATACACTGGATTTCTTTTCGCTTTCCGATGACGGAGAAGTACATAGGGCTTCGATAACGACCTTTCAGGACGCTAAAAGCGGCATAATAGTTGCCGCAGAGCTGTGCGATCATCCGAACTCGGATACAACGAGACTTGCATTGCGTTCAGCTTGCCTGCAGGGATTTGGATTGCCGATAGGAGTATATTTCGACAACGGTTCAGAGTTCCTCGCAGGGGATATCGCCGGAAGAGGACACCGAACCAAAAGCAGTTGGCAGAAAGAAGAGCATCCGGTTCAGATCCTTGCCCTGTTGGGGATCCACATGACAAACGCTATTCCCAAAAACGCAAGAGCAAAGCCGATCGAAAGATTTTTCTACACCTTTAAGGAGCATTACTCCAAATCGGTCGAAAGCTACTGCGGCGGAAGACCCGATGAACGTCCCGAAGAATGCAAGCGGCTCGTAAAAGAGCGCAAGCTCATTACCGATGCAGAGCTGCGAGAGATACTTCCCGTGTTTATCAAGGGACATAACAGCGAATTGTATGGCGGTAAAGAAAAGCAATACAAAAATATGAAGCGTATAGATGTATGGAACGAAGCTGTAAGAATCGGTGAAGTGGAATTCCGCACAACCGATGAAAAGAACCTCAACCTGCTCATGATGAGAACCACCAAGGTTCAGAAAATCAAGCGCAACGGAGTGTTTATTGAATGGGCAGGACGGAAAATATGGTATAAAGACGAATCTACCGTATTCCATATCAACGAAGAGGTCTATGTTCGCTTTGATCCTGCACATTTGCAGGAAGTCAAGATTTATGACAAACAAACGGACAAGCTGATGTACACATATCCTTGCGCTGAATATCTCAATCTGCCTTTTATCGGTGCAGAAAAGGAAGATATTCAAACGCTCATGCGCAGTCAGGCAAATACAAGAAAGGCAGTCAGAAAGCAGCTTGATGAATACACAAAATTCAATGCTGTTTCCCTGCTTAAAGCGGAGCTGCTCAGAGCGGAACAGAATTCGGCAGGATACGAGATCGCAAAGCCGGAATCATTTGTACCGGTTATTGCAAATGAATTTGAAGCAAGCAATATGAATATTACAAAAATTGAATTTGCGGATATCAAGAAATTAAATGATATACGTGAAAAAACGAAAGGAGCCTGATTATGGATCTACAGAAAATAAATTCTGAATATGAGGCACTTGTAAGTGAATTTGGAGAAACAGGTGCTGCGATTGTTGCAGGAATCTCCCACAAAGACATTCCTGCAGCACTCAAGGAAGAAAACAAGAACACCGTTAAGCTCGCAAATTTTCTTGAATCAAGAGCTGCAGGACTGGTAAGCTATACAGAAGAGCAGCAAGCACTTATCTTAAAGCTTGAACACCTGATAGTTTCTCAGGGAAGCGCACAGAAGGCAGCAGCAGTCATAGGAAAATCCTCGAGCGTAATATCAAATATACGAAAAGGCAAATACAACGGAAATGTGCAGGATTTTTTCAGCGTTTTGGAAAGCTATTTTAATCTGAAACATGAACAGTCCAAAATATACAAGGGTACAGAGTATGTTCCGACCTCCATTTCCGAATGTGTATATCAGACCTTGCGCAGCGTACATATTGTAGGTGCTTGTGAGATCATTACAGGCGATACAGGTATAGGCAAGACCCGAACCATTACGAAATATGCCTCTGACTATCCCGAAAGCACAATAGTTGTTACTCCGACTTACGCCGACAGTTCTGTTGTCGGCATTATGAAACTGATCGCTGCACAGCTCGGTATTTACGGATCAAACCGACTTTACGATCTGAACACTGCTGTTCTCAGCAAACTTCATGACGGAATGCTGATCATTGTCGATGAGGCACAGCACCTCAAATTCTCTGCAATAGATCATCTCAGAGCCATAGCAGACTTGTTTGTTGAAAGAGGTGAAACGATGGGCGTATGCTTTGTAGGCAACCCATCATTCAACAGGCATTTTGAAGAACGCAAGTTTGCTGTGACCGGACAGGTATGGAACAGAGCTAACCTGCGTCCATATCTTAAATCATCTGACATAAAATACGATGACATAAAGCTGCTGTTTCCAAAGCTTACAGCGGAAAATAAGACACCAGAACTAAAATTTCTTTATGCCATAGCTCAAACAAACGGCGAAGGAATACGCCGTGCAGTAAATTTCTATAAAAACGCTTATGACAAAAACAACGGCGTGGTCGATATTGAGTATCTTGCTGCACTTGCACAGCTCGGAAATGCCAGAATCCCGAATATAGGTGCGATAATAAAGCGGCTTAGAGAGGAGGCAGCAGTATGAGCAATAAGATACGCCCAATCCGCCCGACAAGGCGGCAGAAAGAAATAATCAACGCTTTAAGGCTTACCGTTGAGCATTACCTTATTTGTTCCGAAACGGAAAGCACGATCACTCTGTACAACAAACACACTGGAAAAATCATTACCCGATACAAAAAGGAGCTGTGAAAAATGAAAAGGAGCACTAAGCTTATCATCATACTGTTTGCCATACATGAGCTGCTGCTTATGATACTTGGAATGAGCATTGCATTTTCTGCGGAACGCAAGGGGGCTGACGGCACGATCCTTATTTTTCCCCTTGCATTGCTGCTGATAGTACTGGGCTGGATGCTGCGGGATATCCGCAGTGACAGCAGGAAGTAAGGCTTCTCGGGGGTTGTGCCTTAAACATACAGCCCCACCCCAAAACGTTGGTCACCGTTTAGGTGAAAACGTAAAATGAAAACGGAGGTACATATTATGCCTAAGAAGATAACCGCAAAAGTAAGCCGTGAGCCTATTGACACTGAACGCATGACCGAATGCGTCCGTGCTATCAAGGAGCGTGAGCAGGCTAAGAAGTTTATCGAAAAGGAGATCGATGACTATAAGTCCGAGATACAGGCGGTAATGAAGTCACACGGTATTAAGGAGATGCAGTGTGATGTTTTCACCGTCCGCTACAAGGAGGTATCAAGCGAAAAGTTTGACAGCACATCATTCAAGGCACATTACAGCACGCTTTTCGACAAATTTGTAAAACAGGTAAGGTCGATGCGATTTACCATAAGCTGAGGTAATACCTATGGACATGGAAACCTTTGTAAAGGAATGCCGCAGCTGTGATCCGAATGACACGGCTAAGGTCTCCGAGCTGCTTGCCTTTGGGGCGCAGCTCGGAGAAGCTATAATCGAAGCACGGGGCAAACGTGAACGGATACCGTATGAGAAGATATTGGAGCTTTACAACAATATCTGTGTGAGCCTGCCTAAAGCACACAAGCTGTCAACAGAACGCAGAACACGCATCAAGTCCTGCTTTACGCAGAAATTCACGGTGAAGGACTTTGAGACAGCGTTCCGCACGGTACAGAACACGCCGTTTTTGCGTGGCGAGAACGGGCGTGGCTGGCACGCCACATTTGACTGGATCATAAAACCGTCAAACCTGCTCAAGGTACTGGAAAACACCTACGGGGCGGCAGAAGCTGCAAAAAATCCGTCATTTGACATTGACATTATAATGGAACGTGCAAAATACGGCAAGCCGCAGATATGAGAAAGGGAGTATTATCATGACTGACAATGAAAGGCGGCGCATATTCGGGCTGTCGAAGCAGCTGGGCATCAACACCGAAGAGCTGCATCTGATCATTCACGGAGTGACGGGCTGTGAGAGCATCAAGGAGCTGAACAAGGCGCAGACCTATGAAGTGATAAAGGAGCTCAACACCCGTCTCGGAGATGCGCCGAGACCAAAGAAAAGGCAGACCAAAAGGACTGTACCGGGAATGATAACCGTCAGTCAGCAGTCGTACTGCTGGAGCATGATATATCGCCTGTCCGAGCTGGAACCGAGAAAGGCGACAGAGGGTGAGCGAATGTGCGGGGCTATCAAAAAGATACTGGGCGTTACGGCAGTTCCCGAGGATCCGTTCAAGTGGGTAACATTTGACCAGGGACGTGATCTGATAGAGGGGCTGAAACGCTATGTGAATACTGCCGAACGCAAAGCCATAAGGGAGGGACGTGCCATATGAAATGCAATTACTGCGAACACAAGAAGGTCAAGTTCAACGGCAGGAACAACCATTATGTTGTCTGCGGCAGGACAGACGGATTTGTCGGATACTGCAAACGTGGCACCACAGCGTTATATGATGAAGCCCCTCTGCCGGACTGGTGCCCGACAGAAGCTGAGGCGGAAGCGATCAAGCTTAAAGCTATGCTGAGTGCAGCAGTGGATACCATCGAAAAAATTTCCGATGCGCAGGCAGATGTATGCTTTATGGGAAAGGACAGCTGCGAGGGCTGTGATTTTATTTTCGGCAGTCCCTGCAGATGGAAGCATGAGGGCGCAGCAAGGAAAATGCTGAGCGAAGATATGTAATACAGCGGGTCAACCGCAGAAAGGAACGAATGATATGACATCAGAAGAATGGAAAAGGGCTGAACTGAATCTTAATCCACTTTTGGGACACGTTGATTTTCTAATAGACGGATATAATGTATCTGTGGCAATGATAAGAACATCAAAAACTAAGTATTCATATATGGTGTATGTTAACGGAACTTTTAAGGGCACGTGGCTGAACGAAGACTGCGAGATACGCAGGCGTTTCTATTATGAGGGCAAGCGGACACTTTTAACTCCCCAAAAGAAAGCTAAACTTATAAAGGAATGCGGGAAACGAAGTGTAGAACGGTTTATTAAGGAAAATCCTGAACTATGTTATATTACATTCTACAGACCCTATTTCGAATCGTTCAAGTCTCTGAAACAGCATTTTACCAAAAACAATACGTCCATAACACTTGTGGAATAAGAAAGGAGCCTGCATATGAATTTGCTTGAAGAGCTGACACTTGACGATCTTGACGAGGAACAGCGGGAACTGGCGGAGTGCATAGGGCTTGATGCGTACAAGAAGCTTGTAGCCACATATGCAGGCAGTCCCATAAATATCCGTATGCCGGACAGTCTGACAATGCGGCAGCGCAATAACAACATCTGCAAACAGTTTAACGGATATAATTTTGCGGAGCTGGCACGGGCATACAATCTTACTGAGCGGCAGATACGCAACATTGTTGCCGATGAGGTCTCAAAGCAGCGCAACAAGCCGCTTGAAAACCAGATTTCATTTTTTGAGTGATGAAAATTCATTGAAATCAAGTATTGAACCATTTCAATGGGCTGTTACCGATAAATAGTGTATAGTTAGATAAAAGGATCTGACTATACACTATTTTTTTGGAGGAGACAGAATGGGCACCGAGATATACATGACGATAATAACAGGTCTGCTGGGCGTTATCGGATTTTTCCTGACCCGCAGCTTTGCGGCACTTGACAAAAAGGCTGACAAATGCGACCTTGAGGCTGTTAAAAACGAGCTGGAAGCTGTGCGCAGCACCATTGCTGACGTTAAGGATAATTATCTGACGAAGGAAGATTTCCTGCGTGAACAGGTCAAGACCGAGAAAAAGCTTGACAAGATAATGGATATCCTTATGGAAATGAAGGGAGGTCAGAACCGTGACTGAACAGGACATTGTAAAAAAGATGCGTGCCGATAATTTCGTGAATAACAACGGCGTTGTGCTCAGGGCTGTAAATATCGGACGCATAACATTCAACAGGCTGTCATCGCTGCGCAGGGCGCTGGAGCCTGATATTGAAAAGGCGGAATTTACCGACTGCATCAATTATCTGTCGGAGTCAAAGTACATCATACTCCGCCGCTGCGACAACAAGCAGCCTGCCAACATATCCGATGACGATATCGACGATATGGAAGCAAAGGTATCTCCCGAAGGCATACAGCTGCTTGCGGGAAAGACAAGCGATCCGTGTGTAAGGGCGTGATGATATGGGCAGAAGGCGTAAACACGGCATAATCGACAACCTTGACCCTGCTGTAAAGAACACCGTTGAAGAAATGATCCTCTCGGCACAGTTTACGTACAGGGACATTGTGGAATACATCACAGACACCACAGGTCAGAGTATTTCTCAGGCGGCTGTATGCAGGTATGCCAAGGGATTCTGCGAGGACGCTGCAGCTATACACATGGCGCAGGAAAATTTCAGGGCTATTGCCGAGATGTGCGGTAAATATCCCGACCTCGACACCACTGAGGGCATAGTGCAGCTGATGAGCAGTCTTGTTATGACATCTGTGCGCAATCTATCCCCCGAGGACCTTGACGGCACCGATCCGCTGAAGCTTATCAAGCAGGCATCTGAGCTTGTGCGGGCTGTATCGTATAAAAGAAGTATGGACATCAAGAACAAGGAGATTACCGAGGCGGGCTTTGACGCAGCCAAGGAAAAGCTGTTCACAGGACTGGCAAGCGATGACCCCGAACTGTACAAACGGCTGGCGGAGTACATCGAATCCAAGAAAGACGAGCTGACAGTATGATGTATGTTATACAGGTAAAACCTGCCTGCGAGCTGAGTGTGCGGGCAAAGCTGGAGCGGGAGGGCATAGCGGCATATGTGCCGAGGCGTGAACTCATAATCCGTCGGAGCGGCGGGTGGACAAAGGTAATATCGGCAATGCTGCCGTCCTATGTTTTCATTGACTGCGATTACTGCCCTGAGATACATCACATTGTAAGATCGGTGGACGGTGTTATCAACTGGCTGGGAAAGCCTACTCCCATCACAGGCGAGGAAGAGACATTCATGCGGCTGATAATCAACGGCGGCGTTCCCATTCCCGAAAGCACGGCTGAGGTCGATAATGACAGGAATGTCACTATTACAAGCGGCTGGCTGAAAGGCAATGAACAGTATATCATAGGATATAACATCAGGAAAAAGCGTGCGCTGCTAGAGATACGCTTCGGCGGACGGCTCCACAGGACAAGCGTGGGCGTAGAATACACAAAAGTATGAACGGAATGCGGTTGATATCGTTCCCGCAGGAAGTGAAATACGGTCATATGGGATATTAACGGACAGATGAAAAAGGCTGCTCCGAATGGCGAAGCCTGCCCCAAAGAAAATGCGGGAGCGGCACACCCTTTTAATACCCCTTTTTAATGCCTTTAAATTGCACGGAAGATGTCAGGCAGGGTAATTTTACTGTCAGATATCAAAACGCCGTACAAGCTGTTTCTGTGGCTTTTGCGTGAAAGGAGATGCAGGCGTGAAAAACAACAGAAAAAAAGCCCTTTCCGATATAGCAGCCGCTATGTCGGAAGCAGGGCAGAATGATAAAACAGACACCGCTGCGGGGAGCTTGCAGGACATCATCTCCGCAGCGCTCAGCGAACCCAATGATAAAAAGCGGCGAAAGCTGCTCCGTGACTTTGCCGCACGCCGTGCCGACGTAGCGGCTTTTCTTGCGGATAACGAGGATCTCATAAACTCCGAAGCCGAGGCGGCGCTCATCGGTGCGGCGGTTGGTGGGACAGCAGTTGAAAAGAAAATATCCTACAAAGGCGGAAGAAGACAGGAAACCACTGTTAAAAGGCATATCCCGCCTAATATGGCTGCACTGGGACTGTATCTGAAAAACAGAATGCCCGATAAGTACAGCGACCACCCTGCAGGTGAAACAGAGATCGAGGACACAAGCGAAATAAACGAGGTGATAAACAATGCGGCAGAAGATACGGACGAAGAAAACAATACCGTATAACTTTTCCCGGAAGCATCTTGCATATATCCGCCGCTGCGGTGACTGCGTTATAAACGTGGCGGAGGGAGCGGTCAGAGCGGGAAAGACAGTGGATAATGTCATTGCCTTCTGCCGTGCACTGGAAAAGTCACGGGATTTCCTGCACCTTGCCACAGCAGCTACATCTGCCACTGCAAAGACCGTTATAGGTGACTGCAACGGGTTTGGTGTTGCCTACTATTTCAGAGGGCAATGCCGCTGGGGACAGTACAAGGGCAATGAAGCTCTCATAATCCAAGGAAAAAGCACAGGCTACAAACAGCGTGTGCTTATTTTTGTGGGCGGAGCAAAAAAGAACAGCTATGAAAAATTTCGTGGTATGTCTATAGGAATGTGGATAGCCACGGAGATAAACCTGCACCACGACAACACCATTAAAGAGGCTTTTAACAGACAGCTTGCGGCACTTGACCGCAAGGTATTCTGGGACCTTAACCCCTCACAGCCGCAGGCATCTATTTACAGGGATTACATTGACCTGTATGCAAGGCAGGCGGCAGAGGGCAAGCTTGCCTTTGGTTACAACTATCAGAAATTCACCATTTTTGACAACATCAACATTTCTGAGGAAAACCGCAGGCAGGTCATTTCCCAGTACTGCCCCGGGACAGTATGGTACAGGCGTGATATCCTGGGCGACCGTGTGGCAGCAGAGGGACTTATCTTTCAGATATTTGCGGACACGCCCGAGAAATTCATTGCCGAAAGCTACCCTAAGTCTATGAGAATGATAAACATAGGCGTGGATTTCGGCGGAAACAAGTCCAAGACCACGTTTGTTGCTACAGCTGTTATCGGCAATTTTCAAAGCGTATGTGTACTGGCGGATTATAAGGTGGAGGGAAGCAAGGGTACTATCAACACGGACATGGTATGCAGGAAGCTGTTGGATTTCTACAGATTTATCCACAGCCTTTTTCCCTCCGTCCCAATCTATGCCATATACTGCGACAGCGCCGAGCAGATGATAATAAACACTATCCGTCCGTTTATGTCTCAGCACGGCGTTAGCGCTGCGGTAAAGGACAGCTACAAGGGAGCGGTCACAGACCGTATATATGCGCTTAATACCCTGATGTCACAAGGACGGTTCTCGGTTTACCGTGACTGCACAAATGTTATAAACAGCCTCAAAGAGCAGGTGTGGGACGATACGAAGGTCGGCGAAGATGTCCGCCTTGACAACGGCACTTGTGATATTGATACAGCCGATGCGCTGGAGTATTCGTTCAGCTCGTTCCTTAAATACCTTAACCTTGACATGAAGGGAGATGATAGCAATAAACACTGAAATAATAAACTTCCTTAACCGCACATTCGGCTACAGGCTGACGGGTGATTATTACAATGTCATTGCCATGTGGGAAGACTGGTGGAGAGGATTCAATGAGCCGTTTCACCGCATTGTGTTTGACAATGGCAGCAAGCGCAGGAGCCGTGATATGTACACCATGAAAATGGCGAAAAAGGTATGCGAGGACTGGGCTGCTATCCTGATAAATGACAAAACATTTATCAAGACCGATGATGACCGTGCAAGCCGTTTCCTCAAGGGCGACACGGGGAACGGCGGCGTTTTCGGCAGCAATAACTTCTGGGAACAGGTCAACAACCTTATGGAGCGCATGATGTGGTCAGGCACTGCGGCAGTGGTAATACGGCTGAAAAATGCGGCTGTGTCCGAAAACGGCAGTATTATCCCGGACAGCAGGACACGGATAGACCTTAACTACATTGACGGTGAAAACATAATCCCGCTGAGCTGTGACAATGGCACGATCACCGAAGCGGCATTCTGCTCTGATGTGTGCATCAAGGGTGTGAATAAAATTTACCTTGAGATACACAGGCTTGAGGACGGTGAGTATGTTATTGAAAACCGTGTGTTTGTGGCTGACAAGAGCGGAGGTGTGCTGAAAGAGGACAAACTTCCCGAAAGCGTTCCGCCTGTTATACACACAAGGTCGGCTATACCGTGGTTCTCTGTTTGCAGACCTGCTATCGTAAACAGCATAAAGGGCAGCAACGGTATGGGCTGTGCCGTATTTGCAAATGCCATTGATAACCTCAAAGGCGTTGATATTGCATACAACAACCTTAACTCCGATATCTGGCTGGGTCAGAAAAAGGTGTTTATGGCAAAATCGCTTATTGAGGAGTACATGGGGCAAAAGATAACTCCCGATGAGGTAAACCAACAGCTGTTCTACTACATAACCTCATCTGCGGAGGACATGGGCGCAAAGCCGCTCATCACAGAACACAACCCTGATCTGAGAGTAAAGGACAATGTGGACTGCATTCAGGCTCAACTTGATTACCTGAGCTTCAAGGTAGGCTTCGGCACAAAGCATTATCAGTTTAATGCGGGCTCTATTGTCACAGCTACTCAGTACACGGGTGATAAACAGGACCTTGTTCAGAACGCCCACAAGCATTTTATCCGTGTTGAGGGATTTTTGCACGGCCTTGTAAAATCATTGCTGCACATCGGAAAAAGCTTTATCGACAGCAGCATAAATGACGAGGCTGCCATTTCCGTTACCTTTGACCAGTCACCCCTCATTGATGAAAATGCAGAGCGGGAACGTGACCGTGCAGATGTTTCCGACGGTATTATGGCAAAATGGGAATACCGTGCGAAATGGTACGGGGAAAGCGAGGAGGAAGCCAAGCACAATATTCCGTCCGATGATACGGATATGTACCCGAACGGAGTTGATTTTGAATGATATCCCCCGCAAAGCTTGACAAACTCCCCACAGAAGTGGTAAGCTTAGTGCAGGAGCTGCAGGAAGAGATAATCAGCGACATATGCCGCAGAATATCCAAAGTCAACTATCTTACACCCACCGCAGAATGGGAGCTGTATAAGGCAAATCAGCTCAATCTTTCCTATAAAGAGGTCAACCGCAGAATTGCCCGTCAGCTCAAGGTTAGGGAACGGACAGTGCAGGAACTTTACTCCGACACGGTGAAGCAGGCACTGAAAGAGGACGCTGACATTTACCGCATTGCGGCGGCTATGGGCAAGCTTCCGGACAGTACAGGGGCGAAAACAGACAAGTATTTCCGCTCGGCTTCATTTTCTCAGCTGCTGTCCAAGGGACTGCAAAACTCCAAAGGGCAGATGAGGAACCTGTGCAACAGTATGGCGGCGGAGGCGAACCGACAGCTTTCGGACGCTATGGACCTTGCGCATCTTAAAGTTATATCGGGTGCATTTTCCTACAATGATGCCATATATTCGGCGGTGAGATCTCTTGCCGACAAGGGCATTGCCCGTGTGGAATATCCAAGCGGCAGGCGGGATAACGCCGATGTATGCGTAAGGCGTGCGGTACTTTCTTCGGTAAACAAGTCCTGCTGTGATATACAGCTTGACCTTGCAAAAGAGATTGGCAGCCGTTATGTTGAGGTTTCTTCTCACTTCGGCGCACGTCCGTCCCACGCCGAATGGCAGGGGCAGATATACAGCCTTGTGCGTGGCGACCCCAAGTATCCGTATTTTTACGATGCAACGGGCTACGGAACGGGAGAGGGACTGGGCGGCTGGAACTGCCGACACAACTTTTTCCCGTACTTTGAGGGCATTGACACGCCCTATCACACGCCCGATTTCACCAAGAACGAGAACGACGAATATTATGCCCTTACGCAAAAGCAGCGTGGCTATGAACGTGCTGTGCGTGATTCCAAGCGACAGCTTGCGGGCTTGACGGTGCAAGGCAGTCGGCGGAGGATCCTCAGCTCAGAGCGAGACTTGACAGCGATTTTGCACGGCGGTCGGTTATCCTCAAAAACCGTGAAGCACGGCTTGATGCGTTTATCCGTGACAATGACCTGCAAAGGGATAATTCACGGGTCAGGGTCGTTGGGTTCGGAAAGAGTGTTTCGCAGAGGGCACGGTATGCCGCAGCGAGCAACTCTGCTCCTGTCACCCTGCATTCTGACTTATATAAAAACACTGCGTTTAAACCCAAGGAGTATTTTGACAGCAAGGAATACAAAAACAAGTTTAAGCAATTCGGTTCGGACTTTTTCAGTGGTATTGCCCGTGATTCTGTGTACGTTTCCGCCAGAGAAGCCATAAAGAACAATTATGGCTCTATGTCGGAAGAAGTTTCGGTCATAGGCAATATTTCGGGAATAATAAAGGACAGGCAGTACAGCGATGGTTTGTCTGTAAGCTTTAACATTCCCAAAGGCAGGGCGGGGGCATATACTGTTATTCATAATCACCCCAACAATGCTCCGCTGAGTATTGAGGATATCGTAACGGCAAGCGAATGCCCGAGCATAAGAACTATGATGGCGGCTTCCCACGATGGCAAGATATATTGGCTGCAAATCGGTAACGGTAAAAGGCTTGATGTTACAAACGAAATGCTTAGGAAAAATGCAATCGAAGCACAGATTCTAAAAAGAGATTGGGCTAGAACTATTTCTGGCAAAAACGGTGATTTTTATCAAGCTCTGTGCGAATTTGCAAGATCATATAATTGGAAGGTAGGCGTAATATAATGGAAGAATGTTATCATGTTACGATTGATGACGGCGCACCTCTTCTTCCAGTTACAGAGGAAGAGTTGAGAGAAGATGCTAAAAAGTTAGGTATTTCATATGAGGATTATTTATCTGCATTAGATAACCATATTCCTTATAACGAGATATATGAGTATGTAAAAAAATTGCATAAATGAGCACCTTGCACCGACAGGGTGCTTTAATTTTACCTAAAAAGCCCTTAAACGTGTTTTAAGGCGCTTTTTTTATACCCAAAACCAATTTTTAAAGGAGGAATATCCATGAAGAAGGAAGAACTTACAGCTCTCGGAATTACCGATGAGCAGGCGGAAAAGGTGCTGGAAATGCACGGAAAGGAGCAGAATGAAGCTGCGTCCAAGCTCTCGGAGGCTGAAAATAAGCTTGCCGCTGCGGAGAAGAACGCCAAGGAGCTTACCGAAAAGGTCAAGGCATTTGACGGTGTTGACCTTGAAGCGCTTAGAAAGTCCGCTGCCGACTGGGAGACCAAGTACAACACCGATATTGCCAAGGCGAAACTTGACAGTGCCGTGGAGCTGGCTCTCACCAAGGCAGGCGCTAAGGACGTTGGTCTTGCCCGTCACCTCATTGACACATCTATCCTTAAGCTTGACGGCGACAAGGTAGTAGGTCTGGCGGAACAGCTGGAAAAGGCTAAGACCGATAAGGCTTTCCTTTTCGGCGATGAGCCTGCAAAGGAAACAGCAAGGATCGACACAGGGATCGACCACGGCGGAGCTACCGATACAATATCGGACGCTCAGATCAGAGCCGTTATGGGTCTGCCCGCTGAAACCAAGTGATTTATTTATGGAGGAAAAATTATGCCTAACGCTATTACAAAATTCTCAAAATTCATCGACAGGCTGGACGAGGTGTATAAGCTTGCGTCCTGCACTTCTGTTCTGGACAGTGACAGCACACTGGTCAGATCGGGAGCAAATGCCAATGAGCTCATCATCCCCAAGCTCACAATGGACGGGCTGGCTGACTATTCCCGCTCAAGCGGCTATGTAGATGGTGATACCAACTTCACGAATGAGACCGTTACCTTCAACTATGACCGTGGCAGACGTTTCAGCGTTGATAACATGGACAACGAGGAGACCGCAGGTCTTGCATTCGGCAGACTGGCGGCGGAATTTGTCCGCACAAAAACAGTGCCTGAGCTTGATGCGTTCCGCTTCGCAACCTACGCAGCACAGAAAGATATCTCTGTTAAAACAGGCTCGCTCACCGGCGGCAATGATGTTATCAGCGCTCTGATCGCAGCGCAGTCCGCTATGGACGAATCAGAGGTCGCAGCTGAGAGCAGGGTGCTGTTTATCACTCCTACACTGCTTAATGCCGCAAACAATGTGGATACCACCAAGTCCAAGGCTGTACTTGACAGCTTCTCAAAGGTTGTAAAGGTACCCCAGTCAAGGCTTTACACTGCCATTGATATGGCTGACGGCAAGCGTGACGGCGAAAAGGCAGGCGGCTACAAGAAAGCTGCGGCAAAGTATGAGGTCACTGCCTCACAGCCTGATGACTGGACATCAAATTACTCAAACTATTACACCGTCTCCGATGGTGTATATACCCCTGTTGCATCTACTGCATCGTGGGAAGCAGGCAAGTATTACAGAAAGGTATCCGAAGAGGGCAAGCCTATCAATTTCATGGTGATCGAAAAGTCTGCCGTGATCCAGTACCCCAAGCACACCGTGAACAAGGTCATCACACCCGAGGAAAACCAGTCAAGCGACAGCTGGCTGTTCTTCTTCCGTGCCTATGGTCTTGCCGATGTGTTTGAAAACAAGCGCAGCGGAATTTATCTGCATTATGCCGGATGACGGAGGTGGAAACATGAAAACTGTCGGAAGAACAGAGCCTGTCAGGACATCACCTGCCGAAAAGGTACGTAAGCCCAAGAAGCCGCCCGGCAGAAAGGATGAGTAAGATGTACGCTGATTACAGCTATTACAGCAAGGTTTATCACGGCAAGCTCAGCGAAAATGATTATACGCCCTACGCCGAAAAGGCGGGGGCGTATATTGATAACCGGACGGATTTCCTGTTCGAGAAAAATGGTCTGCCTGCTGAGGGAAGCTCTCTTGCACGGCGGCTCATGACCTGCTCCTGTGCGATTGCGGACGAATATTACCGCACCGAAACGGGAGCATCATATTCAAAGACATCGGAAAAGGTTGGTGAGTATTCCGTAAGCTATGCTTCGGGAGATGTCAAGTCCGCCGATGAGCGGCTGTATGATATCGCAGAGCTGTATATCCCCGATGTGCTCAAGGCGGTGAAATGGATATGACGACCAATACCGATTGTACCGTGATACGCCTTGCGGACGGTGAGGATCCTGTTTATTTATACGTTCCTGCGGTAATGTGGCAGGACGTATATGCGCAGGAGGTCAAAAAATACGGAGCTGAAAATGCAGACAGCGCTGCAATATATTTTCCCGATGTTGATACAGATGTACGCATCGGGGATTTTGTTGTGATGGGCGGTGTCGATGAAGCTGTTGACCCTGCTGTTATCTGCGGTGCGGCGCTGCGAATAACGTCTGTTGCCGTTAACCGATACGGCAGCAGAGATATGCAGCACATAAAGGCAGGTGCTAAGTAATGGGTGTCATTATTCAGATGGACCCCGCTGAGGAAATGCTCCGCAAAAGGGGTGTTGAAAGAGGCGGCAAGGTACAGAAGTACATCGACAGCAAGGTGGTATCATACTGCGATAAGTATGTGCCGTTTCTCAGCGGTCTCCTTAAGCGTGCTATCGGAACTGTTTACGGCAGCGGATATGTGCGCTACAATACCGTATATGCCAAGTCGCAGTATTACGGTAACGCTGGCATGGGCAGGGGCGGAATGTCCCGTGGAGGACTGCGTGGACGGTTATGGTTCGAGCGCATGAAAGCGGCGCATAAATCAGATATCCTTAACGGTGCTGCAAAGCTTGCGGGAGCAAGGGCAAGGAGGAGATGATATGGTCAGCAGCATAATCGAAGGCATAAGGAATTATATTGCATCTGTGCCCCTTATGTCCGAATTTGACAGCAAACACCGTCACATCGACTGGACAGATGCGGATAACGATAACTACGGCATTTTCCCAGATACTGATAATCTTGTGGACGAATATGTTGACGGCACTCAGATACGTCAGTATATCTGTCAGATAAACATACGCAAATTCGCCGTGCTGGACGCAGACAGACTGAAAAACAGTGCATTTCTGGAACGCTTGCAGCGTTGGTTCGACGCTGCTGCCGATGCAGGGGATCTGCCCGATATGCCCGACGGCTGTACTGCCATTGAGATCACGGCTGAAAATGCAATGCTCATGGAGCTTGATCCATCGGGCAAGCGAGGTACATATGCTATACAAATCAAACTGAAATACGAAAAGGAGGAATGATCTATGGCAGAAACAGCTCAGAAAATTGCCAAGAGGTCGGAAGTACACGTTTATATGAACACAGGCACGTCAGCATCACCTACATGGGTGCGTCTGGGAAAGGGCTGGAAGAAATTTTCGGAGAACCCCAATGCCCAGACCGAATCCGTGCAGTATATCTGTGATGACAGTGCCACAACAGATACTACATCATATGAGCCCAACTATGCGTTTGAATGTGACCTGATGCACACAAATGAAGCTATCAAGAAGATATACGACATTGCCAAGGGGCGCAAAACAGGCTCCGACTGCATAGTTGATATCGTGACCGTTGATGCCTTTGAAGAGACGGACAGCAATAAGGAATGCACGGCATACAGAGAAAATCTGTCCGTACAGGTATCAAGCATTGACGGTGAAAAGAAGATGTCCATGTCCGGCAATCTTAATGGTCAGGGTGACGGTGTTAAGGGCAAGTTTGATCTTACGACCAAGACTTTTACCCCCGACAGCGAAGCTGCCTGATGAATAATTTGCACGCCGGGGCAGAAATGCCCCGGCAGTTTTTATGTGAGAAAGGAAAATAACTATGAAGTTTGAATATACACGTCCCGAAGACACCAAGCTTGAAGCCTACGGAAAGGTATTTGATATCCCACCCAAGACAGCGCCTCTTGTTGACGGGGTGAACAGTATCAACAAGCAGATCGCAGAGGGCAATGCAGCACAGCAGGCAGCGGCGCTGAGAGAGGGCATTGCGCTGTTCATTGGTGAAGAGGCTGCGGAAGAGATATTCCCCAAGGCAAAGCTTGACAGCATCAATATTGATGAAATGTCTGCCCTCTGGTTTGTGCTCAATGACATCAGCAATAAGGAGACTGAGGCTGTTATTGCCAGATATGCCCCCAAGCCCAGAAATGAGATAAGGGTGTCATCGAACCCAAAGAAGTAAGCTCCCTGCCTACTTCTGTCGTGCTTTACGGCAGGGAGTATGATTTTCATTCCGATTTTCGTGAGTGGATGAGGTATGAGCTGCTTATGACTGACGGTGATGTTGATGACAGCCTGCGGTACAGTCTGGCAGCGGACATTATTTTCCCGCCTGAGCAGCATATACCTCTTACACGTAAAACAGCGGATTTTCTGCGTTGGTTCTACCACTGCGGTGATCCGCCCGGGGAAAATGATGATACTGATAATGACTATTTTCTCGAATCACGCCTGCCGTACAAATTTGATGCGGACTTCCCGTATATCCATGCGGCGTTTATCGAACAGTACGGCATTGACCTTATTACAGTTGATTATCTGCACTGGTGGACGTTCAGGGGGCTGTTCCGCTCCCTGCATGACTGCAAATTTACTGAGATAGTCGGATATCGCACAGCGGAAACGGGTGATATGTCGGAGACTATGAAAAGTCATTATCACAAAATGCAGGAGCTTTATGAGCTGCCCGTATCCAGAACGGAAAGACTGAGAATTGAAAAAGCAAGACAACTGTTATATTAAATTATGGGAAGGAGTGATGTTATGGCAGCAGACGGCAAGCTCGTTTTTGACACGGGCATAGACAGCAGCGGGTTTGACAAGGGGCTTAAACGTCTCGGTTCTCTGGCAGCAAAATCAGCTGCGGTAATTACAGCTGCATTCACGGTTGCTGCTTCTGCTGCCGTAAATGTCGGCAGCTCGTTCACAGCGTCCATGTCGCAGGTTGCGGCGACTATGGGAATTACCCGTATGTCAGATGATTATCAGATACTGACTGCCTCAGCCGAGGAAATGGGTGCAGCCACAAAATTCTCGGCAACACAGGCAGGCAATGCGCTTAATTACCTTGCCCTTGCAGGCTATGATGCACAGCAGTCCGTTGAGGCTCTGCCTACTGTACTTAACACAGCAGCGGCAGGCGGAATTGACCTTGCCTATGCGTCTGACCTTATAACCGATTCCATGTCCGCTCTGGGGCTGTCCATGAGCGAGCTTGAAGGCTTCAGCGACAAGCTTGCAAAAACGTCACAGAAATCAAATACAAGTGTTGCCCAGCTGGGTGAGGCTATACTTACAGTCGGCGGTACTGCAAAATCATTGTCGGGCGGCGTGGAAGAACTTGATACAATGCTGGGCTTGATCGCTGATAACGGCATCAAGGGCGCAGAAGGCGGAACGACTCTCAGAAATATCATTCTCTCCCTTTCCGCTCCCACAGATACGGCAGCGGCTGCCATGGAGCGCCTTAATGTTTCGGCATTTGACAGTCAGGGCAAAATGCGTGATCTGTCCGCTGTTTTCTCGGACTTTAACGCAGCTCTGGCACCGCTTACCGATCAGGAAAAAACTCAGGCTCTGAGTGAAATATTCAACAAGGTTGACCTTAAAGCGGTCAATGCGCTGCTGGGTACATCGGCGGAACGTTTTGAGGAATTAAGAGGTTACATAGAAAATTGCAGCGGAGCCGCAGAGCAGATGGCAAAGACTATGGACGATAACCTTACAGGTGATCTGACCATTATGTCGTCTGCCCTTGAAGGTCTGGGCATTGCCGCTTTTGACAAATTCGAGAAGCCTATGCGCAGTGCGGTGCAGACCGTTACGGAGGATATATCGGCTCTTACCGTTGAGGTAAAGGACGGAGGTCTTTCCGAACAGTTTGACAAAATATCCAACAGCGCAGGACGGCTTGTTACAGCTGTTGGCGAGCTTGCAGCAAATGATATACTGCCTGCGATCATAAACAGCATGGCGGCTATCATTGAGCATGGTGGTTCCATACTTTCGATTATTGCAGGTATAGGAACTGCTGTCGCAGCAATTAAAGTCGGTCCGTTTATTGTTAGCTTTATCGCATCAGTTCAAACAGCAAATTTGCAGCTTGCTCTTTTAACTGGACAATTTGGTGCTGCAGCCGTATCTGCAACTGCTTTAGGTGGTGGTCTGAGCATCACGGAAATTGCAGTTGCTCTTTACAATAAGCAAATAACCGTTGCTACTGCATCAACAGCTGCATTTAATGCTATATGCTCTATTAACCCTATATATCTTGTTGCAGCTGCACTTGCTGCTGTCGTTACAGGTATAGGACTTTACATCAGTCATGTTAACAAAGCAAAGGCTGCAACAGCCGCTCTTGTCGATGAGACGAATGAGTACACTGAGGCTATGGATAAGGTTGTGCAGGACGGACAGGAAAATATAGACAAGTCCAATGCGGAAATAGCGGTAATAAAGGAAAAAGCCAGCCGCTACGAAGAGCTGCGCCAGCGCTACAGTAATCTCACCAAAGGTGAAATGGCTGAGTTTAAGTCACTTGCGGAAGAACTGCAGGAGATTTTGCCTGACGGCACCGAGATTATCAATGAACAGACAGGTGCATACAATAGCCTTGCCGACAGCATTGAACGTGTTTGTCAAAATATGGAATCACAGGCTGTCCTCAATGCGAAATACAAACAGTATGAGGAAGCCGCCTCTCAAAACTATGATATTAACAAGCAGCTTGATGAAATTCAGGCTCAATATGAAAAAGAACAGCGCAATGCAGATCTGTATGCGTCAGAAGGTCTAAGTGTTGATGATGTATCATCATTGGATAGCATTGCACAGCGTTTGTATGGAATTTCCTACGATGCTCTTGTTCAGCAGCGTAATACTAATCAGGCAATTATTGATGAATACCATCAGCTTTATTCAGATACATATAATGAGCTTAATTCTGTTGAAGAAGAATCGACCAATAGCTATGTTGATAATCATCGTCTTGCAGGTCAGCAATATGCAGATACCATTAAATCGTCCAATGAGGAAATGCTTAAACAGCTCGACGCAAATACCCAAAAGCTGGAAAGCGGTTTTGAAAAGCTTGACCACCAGTATAATACGGGAAGCATAGCCACCGAACAAGAGCTGTACGAAAAGAAAAAGGCACTTCTTGACAAATACGGTTCCGAGACCTACAAGGATCACTGGAAATTTTATGAAGAGATATACGGCTGCGAAAAGGACTTTGCGGAAGCAAGCAAGAAGCTTGAGGAAGAAAAGCTGAAAGAGACAGCCAAAACCACGTCCGAGATAAATAAAAAGATCCGGGAGGGCATGGAGAAAAACCTGAAGGATACCAAGGACGGTCTGAAAAAGCAGCTTTCGGCTACCAAAAGCTGCTTGTCAAGCATTATCTCCGAATACAGCAAGGCAATGAGTGACCTTAAATCCAACATTTCGGGTTACAAAAACAAGCTGCTGTCCGTGGGTGATATCTTCTCTGTTGACGAAACCGAAAAGAACGGTCAAAAGGTCAAAACCTATACTATCGCAAACATCGACAAGCAAATGAAAGAGATGGAAAAATATCACAGCTATGTGATGAAGCTTAAAGCCAATGGTGCATCTCAGGGACTTATCGAGGAGCTTACAAGCCTTGATTTCGAGGACGGCGCACAGTTCGGCAAGTATCTTTCAGGGCTTTCCGACAAGGAATTTGCCAAGATAAACAACTACTATAAAAAGCGTGACGATCTTGCCGATGAGCTTTCCAAGGATATGTATAAAGGGGAAGCCGAAAAGCTCAATTCCGTGCTTATGGAATGTGTTAACACTGCCCTTACCAGCCTGCCTGCTGCGGCTCAGACCGCAGGAAGAGCAATGCTCAGCGGTATTATGGAAGGCATAGGCAATTCAGATGACCTGACCGAAAGAATGGCCACATTTACCGACAGCTTTGCAGAGGTGTTTGAGTCCGCTGTTGATGATATGGACCTTAATAAGAGCTTTTCCATTGCCCTTGGCGGCATAGATGCACACGCCGAAGGTCAGGAGCTTGGCAGGCAGCTCATGAACGGATTTGACGAGGAGCTGAAAAAGCACCGAAGCGAAATATCCGTTTCACAGACTTCATCGGCAGAAAACCTTGCGTCCGATACGTCTGCCAAAAACGCCGGAACAAAGACCTCCGGCAGCAGCAAAAATGACAATATCACCATTGACACCACAAACAATATTACCGTGCAGATCGACAGCGAAACGGTATCACGGTCAACAGAACACAGCCGCAAAACTAAGGAAAGGAGAACAGGCTGATGATTTTCAGGATTGGAAATATAAATGTACTGCCGTGGCTGGAAACCTACAATATACAGCTCGAACCGCAGTACGGCAATGACGCTTTTACCTGTATAAACGGTGACAGTGTAAATGACTACAAGGGCGATAAGGTGTCGGTAAGCTTCTCCCTGCGGCGTGTGCCGTCCGATACGGCTGCGCTTATATCTGCTGCTCTGGGCGGCAGCTCCGTGTCCTGTACGGTATCCGCTCCCACCGATATAACAACATCATTTTCAAAAACATCATACCGTGCAGAGCCGTATGATAAGGGGCAGAAATGGCATTTTGATGTAACTGTGCAGTCGCTCGGGGTAATAAACTCGGGGACAGTCTTTAGATATACCTTGACTATCGGAGGTATAGATGTGCCTCACTTTGCTGACGTACAGATAAAATACGATGTGGACGGCTACGGGATTTCGGGCGTTATCACTCCGCAGCTATCCTTTTCTGTACCTGCCTGCGATTATGATGATACGTCCGAACTTTTCCCCACAGGTGCACAGGTCATACTTACCTGCTCAAATGGTATGGATATACCACGGTTTTACGTATCTTCCCGCTCATACAGCAACGCAAAGCTCAATTTCACCTGCTATGACAGGTCATATGCCACAGATCGTGACATTGCTATGCCCGATGATCTGTACGACATCAGCGGATATGCTTCCATATCTGATGTTATGGACAAGATCATGGCGATATGCGGATACAACGGCTACTCCGACAGCACAGGCATTATCGGAACAGTTATCACCAAGGCTAAAAAGGACAATATCAGCGGTAAGACCTGCCGCAATATACTTGATGACCTGTCCCGTGCCTGCTGCGGTGTATGGCTTCTGCAAAATGACACAGGCACTGCCGATGTGCGTGGCACTCTTACTCTTATTCCCGTTGACAGCGGTATGGGAGCGGTATTTACGGCGGAAAAGTATTCCGATGTTTATATCGGCGGCACAAAAACATTCCGCAAGTTTATACTTACAAGCGGCAGCGAACGCTACACAGCCGGAGCTTCCGAAACTGCTTACGGTACTGTTGAGATCGAAACGCCATTTGCTTCCGCAGCTCTTGCGGGTGCGCTGTATAACAGGCTCAAGGACTATACCTATAAATCGTGGAGCTGCAATAAGATGCTTGCGTCCATAGGTCAGCTTGCGATAATACCGTCACCCTCATCGCTTATAACCTTTGGCACAAAACAAAATCTGTATGTAAACAACTGCACGGTATCGCTCACATCAACTGGCATATATGCTTCCGTTGGTCGCAATGACGCAGATGAGGACGAGCTGGCATATCATAACCGCACGGAGCGTGAGATCGCCATGCGTGTGCGCATCGGTGCGCTGATGGGCAACACCGTTATCACCGAAAAGGGCGCTGCACTGGTTGTCAAAGATGAGGTAAACAACAAGACCGTAAATTACGGCTTTGAGATGGACGAAAGCGGCGTTGCCACATTCGAGGGTGCGATCATTGACACTATCCTTCCTACCTGCAAGCGCACTGCCACAACCGATGGCATAGCTCTCATTGCCGATTATGGCGGCAAAAAGCTGAAATATTCCTACAGCGAAGATGCAGATGGAAACATCAATCTCATGAGAGACGAGGTGAATGACGATGGATGATATGATGTGGTTCCTGCTGGGGCTGATGAATGGTAAGGGCGGAAAGGTCAAGCCGCTGAGTGTCACAGAAAACGGCACATACAATGTCTCAGATGTTGAAAAGGCTGAGGGGTACACGGGATATTGCCCTGTAACGGTTGATGTGCCGCAGAGCAGCGGGTTTCTGACACTGGAACAGTTGGCGACGTTGCCTACTGCGTGCAGTCTGAGCTATGGGGATTATAGAACGGACGTTAAAATTCATGGTGATAATACTTTGGGTTTCATAGATAGCGGTTATAACGGCTATGCACAATACTCTTTGAACGCTAGGTTTAATTATGGAATGATATGCAAAGTTATTTCCAAAAACAATGTCCCATTTTATGGGGCGTATCTCACATTTAATATGTTATATAATCAATGGGCTTTTATATATGATACAAATTCTGATACAATGCACAGACTGAATTTGACGGAATGGGAATTATCAGAAGCCAGTGCCATTGCACGACCCCAAAACGGGTCTAACCGAATGATGCTTAATATTATATATAAGAACAAATATACATATTATGACCCTACAACCGATGAACAGACAGACACCAGTGAGCAAATTAACAATACTTCAAGTGAAATATATGCGATAGGCAATGGTGTAATGTCTAGCGGAGATGGAGGACACGCAGCGCCAAGCGCAGTATCACTTTGTCTTTCCATTGCGACGGAGCTGTGCAAGGCAGAAAAGGCGTTTTATGAGACTTTTAAAACCTGAAAGAGAGTGAATTTTTTATGTCTATCAGTACAAGAGAAGCAACCGTTACGCTTAGCGGCGTGACAACCGTAACATTTGACCGCAGATATCCATATTTTGCGGTAAGAAACGATAGCAGCGCACCTGTGTACATTTCTACAGTAAATGCGAATTGCACAGCAGGTGCTGACGGCGTTGTTGCTGTGCCAAAAGACGGCAGCGTAGTCATTGCAAATTGCGGTGATATTTTCGGTGATGGCACACTGTACCTCAACGGCAGCGGAGCTGTTACTATTATGGGACAGTATGACGGTGGCAACCGTTTTAGGGCAGCCAAGAAGGGAGGTGATGGCGGATTGAAAACAGGCGGTTTAACGTTGCACGGACAGGTCCTGCCGATTTATGCGGTGGGAGAAGCTGTTGATATTGCAGATACGGAGGTTATAGGATAATGGGAAAGCTTTACAAATATCAGCCTACGCTGGGTATGTCGAAAGATGACAGGACACAGGCTAACTACACTGCCAAAATTATTGCATGGTTACATTCTGTGGAAGATTTGCTGACGACTGTCGCTGACATCACATATACTGAGACAGGCTGCACACTGACGCCGAAGTTTGCCAATATCAACGACAAGGTTATTGCTATTGAGGTGAGCAGTAGTAGTCAGTACATAGTGTCAACCAAGACAGGCAATCAGTCTCCTGCTTGGCAGTCACATAGTGTCGCACTGAGCGGCGACCCATATTTGTATATCATCTCTGATACAGATATGGTTGGACTGGGTTTTGGCACGACCCCTTGGTGTTGCAGCATTCATTCTGCCACCAAATTCGACGGCACCGAGTGTGGCGTTGAAGTTGATACATCTAGTGCAGGTTTTATTTGGTTTGTCGGAAACGGGATTATCAATGGCAATCTCTCCTACTATGGAGCTGACGCAGTGGGGACAACTGCATCGTACTGCATTAAGCCGTTTACATTCGCAGCTTCCGGTTTAATCCAAAGCCACGTTATGCACGCTGATGGCGGAATGGAAAAACCCGTCCGCGGCAGCATCTTCACAATCGGTGACGATACGTACGTTAGTATGTTTGGCAATTTCGTTCTGAAGGTGTAAATATAAAATAAAAAGGAGAAATAATTATGAACTGGAAGTCAAAACTTACAAGCCGCAAATGGTGGGCAGCAATCACAGGCGTTATCGTTTCTGTTATGGTGCTTTTCAATGTTGACAGTCAGCAGTCGGAACGCATCACAGCGCTTATTACGGCAGTATCTTCAGCTGTGGCATATACCATTGCAGAGGGCTTTGTTGACGCTGCAGCCGTTGAAAGAAAGGAGGATAATGACGATGAATGAGTTTGAAATCAAGGAAGCTGTAAAAGCCTTTGCATATGGCTTTTCTGCAGAACGTGTTGCCGAGGAATGTGATATCCCTGTGGAAAAGGCTTGTGCTATACAGCAGGAACATTCCGCTGAGATAATCGAAAGGAGAAAAGCAAGCTATGAGTAATGCGGTTTACAGGCTCATTGATCTGTCTAAGTGGAATGGCAAAGTCGATTTTAACCGTGTGCGCTGTGCAGGCATTGACGGCGTTATTATCCGCACGGGTTTTGGCGTGGAAAATCCCCGCCAGATTGACCGAAGATTTGAGGAATATTACTCCTGGGCAAAGGCTGCAGGGCTTTATGTTGGCGCATATCATTACAGCTATGCCAAAACAGCAGCGGAAGCTTCTGCCGAAGCGGAGTTTATGCTGAAGATACTTAAAGGAAAGTCATTTGAACTGCCTGTTTACGGCGATTTTGAGGAACAGGGAAGGATTTCAAAGTCTGTATGCACAGCCATGGTCAGAGCATTCTGCGACAGGCTGGAAGATGCAGGCGCTTGGGCAGGCATTTACAGTTATGATACTTTCTTCAGGGACAAACTCACATCTGATGTGCCCAAAAGATACACCGTGTGGTCCGCAAGGGTAGAAAACATTTTCCCCAAATGCGTATCATCGGCAGATGTAGGCATTTGGCAGCACTCGTGGAAGGGCAGGGTAAGCGGTGTGTCGGGTGACGTTGACCTTGATTATTGTTTCAAGGACTTTCCTGCACTGATCAAACGCACAGGTCTTAACCGTTTCTGATACATAATATTTTAATTTAAAACGAAGTGAAAACGGCGTGCCTGATGGTGCGCCGTTTGTGTTTAGGAGGACTTATAATGAGATCATTTATTCCGTGGATAGGCGGCAAAAGCGCCCTGTCCAAGACTATTACCGACATTTTTCCTGATAACGTCGGACGGTACATTGAGGTGTTCGGCGGAGGCGGTTCAATTCTTTTTGCATCAGATCACCACGCAGCATTGGAAGTGTATAACGATGCAAACAGCGATCTTGTGCGTCTGTTCCGCTGCATTAAGTATCACCCCGATGAGCTTTCAAAGGAAATACAGTACTATTTAAATTCCCGTGAGGTGTTCAACGATTGTCGCAGAAAGCTTGAGAGCAATGGAGATTACACAGATATACAACGTGCGGCTATGTTTTATATTTGCATCAAAATCAGCTATGGAGCTAAGATGACAAGTTTCGGGTGCATCAAGAAAAGATTATCGTCGGACAGATTTTCCGAAGTTTCTCAGCGGCTTAATGGAGTAGTTATTGAAAATAAAGACTTCGAGGATCTGATACGTCAATATGACAGGACCGATGCGCTGTTTTATTGCGATCCGCCATATCATACAACAGAAAAGCTGTACACGGCAGTATTTAATGAAGATGACCATTACCGTTTAAAATCCGTTTTAAACGGTTTAAAAGGGCGCTTTATACTCTCTTATAACGATGATGATTTTGTCAGAGATCTCTATTCTGATTTCAAGATATGTTCGTTGGAACGTCAGAACAATTTAAGCTCAGGAACATTTAAGGAACTGCTGATCACAAACTTCTGATATTTTTTTTAGAGCATAAATAACGGATACTGTTATTTGTACTATAACAAAAGTAGCGGAGGTGCTTCAAATGGTTAAACTCAATCTTTCCAAGCTCCTGGCTGACCGTGGTATGACACAGTCAGAGCTTGCTCACATTACGGGAATAAGACCCTCTACGATATGTGATATCTATAATAATAACTGCACTTTTATTAAGCTTGATAATATTGATAAAATATGCTCAGCTTTAGAATGCGATATCTCCGAGCTAATGTGTATAAAGTAAACTGGCAGTAATTTTCCATTAACAAATATAAGTTTTACATTGATAGAAAAATCCCCTTTAAAATGTACCCAAAAGTCATTTTAAAGGGGATTTTTTGCGTTTTGCCTGACAATTTTTTGCGTTTTGCGTGGCAAGCTACACCTGTCACACGGTCAAAAAGGATAAGGTTATGTGAAAGCACGTTCATACCATAATAAGTTGCGTGTTCCATCTGCACCTCACGAACATTGAAAGGCATAAATATTGCAACGGACTCCGAGGGCATTGTGCGGAGATAGTCAAATTTTCTCTGATAGCCAAGCGGCAGGCAGTCCGCCATACCGTGTTCCTGCTCCCAAGCCATTTCGCCCTTGATACAGCCCGAACGCTTGAGGGTGCTTTCGATTACCTCAACACTTTCGTTAAGCTCGTCAAAGGTATCTGCTTTTATAAGAATTTGCGTATTCACCATAAAAAGCTTCTGATCCTTGACGGTGATCTTATCGAATACGCTTACCATTGCATCACGCTGATTTTTTATTCTCTGAGGCATCTGTGAAGAGAAGTTTCCGTGCTGTGCCGCCTTTACCTCTCTCTTTGCCATATCCGTATCAACTGCGGTGATCTGATGCTGTACAAGCTTTCTCGCTTCCGCACTGTCGTATGTTTCAATGTTTGTCGTTACCATAATTTCAATGCCCGTTCCGAGAAGTCCCGTAAGAATATCCGATGTGGCAGTTGAGGGGTATTCTCGGATATACAGCACCTTTGCGTACCTGTCATTGAACATAAAGTAATCTTTCTTGAAATCGAAATAGTCGGGACTGCAATAAAGCTTTTCCCTGCCCTTTGCGAAATCTTCTTCTGTAAGAACGGGAACGTTCATTTCATCAGCTCCGACAAAGAAATCACGAAGCATTTCAATACGCTCCTGTGAGGTCAATGCACGGAGAGCTGTATTCCCGATACGATTAAATGTATTTGTAGCGGTTATATCCAGCGTTCTGAAACGTCTGACCGCTGTTTCCTCATCGGGAGCTTTTATCGTAAGGGTTATGTACATATGCTTCTGAATAGCGTTCTGTCCCTTGCGGATATTTGCTTCAAGGACCTTGCTGTTGAACTCATAGCGGTAATCGAAAAGTGTGTCCGCTTTCTGCGGCATAAGTGTCGCCTTTTTAAACTCCTCCATATTGAGCCGACTGTTCCAGCAACATATCTGACAGTCAACGGTATCGTCCAGAATACCGAGAAATTCGATATATCTTTCGAGATACATATACTGCTGTTCCTCGTCCGCAAGATTGAAGTTTATATCATCAAAGGTATAAGCCTTTGAGTACATTTTCTTTCCGAGGAAGAAAATATCATCGGAGAGAACCTTCTGATAAGGAATTGTAGAAAGCACCTTTTTGGATAAATTCTTCTTTTCCTTTCCTGACTTATTCTTTTTGGACTTTTTGCCCTTTTTCTTATCGGGCTTGTCCGCGGCAAGACGGACGGCATCTCTGTCCCTTGCGGACATTGGTGCATCTTCATCATCTGTGACAGTCTTTTTTGACCTCTTTTTTACAAATGCCATTGCTACTGCAAGAACAGCAATTACAGCAGGAAAGGCAATAAATGTGGGATTCTGAATTAAGAAACTGCCGACATTTCCGCTCGACTGAACAGTTTCCGTTACAGCTTCGGTGACTGCTTCGGTTCCCTGAATTACTTCCGATACGGCTTCGGTCTGAATTTCCTCTGCAACAACAGGTTCAATAACCTCTGCACTTGTTTCTGGAATTATCTCCGCTTCAGAGAAAACGGATACTTCCGTCTGAACTGTTTCAGTTTCGGAAACTCCTGCTTCTTCAAGTGACTGCGATACTGCATTTGCCACGATGCTTGAAATAATGTCATCATTATTCATTTCCGCATCGGCAGGCACTTCCGTTTCTTCAAAATGTTCCGATGGAACATTTTCCGATATTTCGGTTTCCGTAACGGAATTATCCGTTATTTCGGAGATGCTTTCTTCCGAAACATTCGGCTGTTCTCCTGTCATTTCCGTAACCTCGGTTACAGAGGTCACAATGCTTTCTTCACCCATTTCCGTTCACTCCTTTCTCACTTAACTTTTATCTGCAAGCCGCTGAATGAAAAATATGCTTCATCAGCCATATTAGCCACTCTCTGATTTACCGTGCAGAGAGCTTCACGGTAGATGTTATCCGTAACATCAAAGGGTGCAGGCTGAAAGCCTGTTTCTGCGGAAATGACAACAATGGTGCCGCCGCTGTTCTTTATCTCATAAACCAGAGTGTTTATTGCTCTCATAAGCTCCTTGACATAAAGCCGCATTTCTCTTTCGGAGCAGTCAACTCTTACAGCAAACTCCTCAATAGTTTTTCTGTATATCCAGTCCGCAAGGTTATCCAGCACAAAGCACTTGTATTCCCTGTAGTTGACGGGATTTTTGTCCATGCTGAAATTACGGATAATATCCCAGCGGAAGTTTTTGCTTCTCTCGTTGTAGAAAATGCGGTTCAGGGTCTTATCGTCCATATCGCTGTCGGTGCAAAGATACTGCACCCTGTCTATTTCCGAAAACTGCGATACGGCAAATCTTGACTTTCCGCTCATTGCACTTCCCGTAACAAAAATCATTTTTCCGTTATTCATTGGCTACTTTCTCCTCTTCTTTGCTTTCTTTTCAGCCGCACGTTCCTTTTCAAGCCCGTTCAGCCATATTTTTCTCACTTCATCGTGTATCTGCACTTCCTCCGGGAGATAGGTCATTCCCCTTCGCTGTTTGCCCGCATAAAACTCAAATAAGGTCGAAGCAAACTTTTCAAAGGGCATACCGTTGTATTTCATAAAGCCCACCGCCGCAAGCGGAGCAACCTCGATAATAACGATATACATAAGAATATCTGTGGGAATAAAATTCTTTCCGATAAGGAATGTGAGTACCGCAAGTGCGATCATTGCAATTCCGCATACAAACTGGCGTATGGTAAGTCCAAAGAAAAACTGCTCCTTGTACTCCGTAACGTCCTGCGGAATATCTGCCTTTATCATCAAATCACCTCTTTCAGCCCGTTCAGAATGTGGGCGATAACGTCAACAGTCCAGCCGTTTCCGATACATTTATATCTCTGCGTATTGGATATTCCCTCGGTGTAATTGTCGGGAAGCGTCTGCAAGCGTTCCGCTTCTACTGGAGTGAGCTTGCGGACAATATAATCACCGTCGGGCAGGTCAATCTTATAAAGACCTGTCTTTGCTCCCTGACCTCCGCCGTTTGCTGATAAGGTAACGGATTTTCCACGAACGGAATATATCCGCTGTCCCTGACCGCCTTTTCCGTATTCGCCTACACGGACAGGCTGTGCTATTGCTGTTGCACCGCCCTTGAAACCTTTATTTGTAATAATGGTTGCTTCTCCGTATTTGTAATAGCCAGCCATAAAGGTTCGGGACTTTTCTCCTTCGCCGTTATATGTATTGAACGGGATAGGATCTGCCACCATAGAATCCTTCTGAACGGTAGTAAGGCAGTTGCTTTTCCCGTCCTTTCGGGCTTCGATAAACTGCTCTGTGCCGCCAGCACATTTTTCTGAACGTTTTCCGCTTTGAATATACCGTCCACGCTGTGCAACACCCACAGGCTCGGCTATCATGCTCCGCTGACTTCTCTGCAATGTGTTCCATAAAACAGCACCGACATAGCTTGCGGTCATACAATAGCTTTTGTCCTGCCACGGCAGTCCGCTTTCAAGAATATCTTTAAGCAGGATACCCTTGTCCGCAGGCTGACTGACATTGGGGATATTTGTCCAATAGCATCTCTTCCTCTGCTGTGCGGAAACAAGTGCCGAATTTATCATAATGGGCTTTACTCCAAGCTGTTCGGAAATAAAGTCCTTTATATTTTGGTGTATGCTGTTGTTGTTTTCATACAAAAAGTATTTACAGCCGCTTTCACGCAAAGCACGGACATATTCCATAAAAAGCTTACCTCCCATACCGTCGGGAGTAACTTCTCTGCCCGTTTTGGCAATGCTCCAATAGGTGCAGGGAGATCCGCCGATAAGCAGGTCATATCCCTTGAAATCGGAATAACTGCCGCCGAACACATCTCCGTGATGAACTATTTGGGGATAGTTTTTCTCGGAAATTTTCACCGCATATTTGTCAATTTCAAAAGCATCATAGCTTTCAACAGGTATGCCTGCACGCTCCAGAGCCGCCATTCCGCAGGATATTCCGTCATATAAACTCAGAACTCTCATACATCACCCGCCTAACGCACGTTTTGTAATGTCGCTTGATTTTGCGACCGTTACCGCAAGCATTACAACGCTGAGAACAGGTGTTGCATACTTGAATATGTGCATCAGCAGTCCTGCTCCGTCAAGTCCTGCCGAGAAATCGAGAGTAAGATTTGAGGAAATAAGCGTATATGCCTTGAAGCATATCGCAAGAACTCCCCACTGCATTGATACTGCCGCAAAGTTCTTTATAAACGAAATGCCTGCCGATCTTGCCTGTGTATTTACAAGAGTTGCAAGTGCCACGGGAGAGATCGCCGTCAGTATCGCAGTTTCAAACACGATGCCCAGAACCGTTATGACGATAAGCGAAAACATTACAAACATAAGAATTATGATTATGACATAGAGCAGTGTTAGGACTATGTAGTTTATGTCAAGCAGTCCGCCCTCAAGCGGAGTCCCCTGATTCATTGCATCGCCGAACGCCGCTCCTATGCCGCCAAAGGCAGACGCAAAATCCACCTCGCTTTTGAACAGTCCCGAAATTATCCCCACAACGTTGTCCACGTTCTGAACTATCAATGCACTCACAACAAGCTTCATCGCCACTCTGATCGCACCCTCGATGCCGCCGTGGAAGTCGATATTGGCACAATATGTGAATGCTTCCATACAGAAAAACAAGGTCAAAAGAGCTGTGCCTGCTCCCTCGAAAATGCTTATGGCATCTCCTGCCTGACTTACAATATCGAAGCCTGCAATGCTTTGTAAAACAGCGGCAAAACCGTCAGCTTCCGTCTGCAAAAGGTTCTGTGCTTCTTCAAATGCAACTTGAAAAAAGCTTGATTCTGCCATTTTGCTCCTCCTTTCTTATTCAGAAAAGGACGGCCATATTGGATATATAACCGTCCCTGTGTTTTGCTGATTATCCGACGATCAATTTCCGCCAATCGAAAGAGAAGCAGGAATGATAGCTCCGACTGCCGCAATGATCGCACCGCCGATAAGGGTCTGGAAGCCTCTCGTCTTGCCGTCTGCATTGTCGTCCTTGAAGCCTACGCCTGTCTGAATGCCGCCGACTACCGCTACAAGAGAGCCGAGTGCGATAACACCGGGACCGAGTACGCCCATAATTGCGTCGATCATTCCCTGTGCGTCCGCTCCGTCACCTGCGGCATAAACATTCATTGCACAAGCCGATACGGCGGCAGGAATAACGAGTGCCGCCTTTCCGAGCCTTGTGTTCATCGCTCTGCCTGCGGCATCGGAAGCGGCAAGCATAGCCTTTGCGCCGACTTCGTTTGCCTTGTTCTGAAAACTGTTGATTGCTTCTGTGATCTTCATCACACAAACCTCCTTAAAAAAAATTTAGTATATATCTTCAAAGCTCCTGCGGTTTACACGCACTCTTAATTCTTTATATAATTACTTTTCTGCCGAACCGCAGGTCTGCTTTGACTGCAAAATGACAATAAAAAAGAGCTGTAAAGCCGCATTATAAAATGCCGCTTTATAGCTCTCATTCGCTGTTCCGCACCGCTCTTTTGGTACGCCGTTATTCAGTTGTATTCTGCTTTTCGGGACGTAAAATCAGCTTTTTCTTTGATTCATAAATGAAATACCCGTCTTTTCTCGGTTCAAGGATTATTTCCGATTTTCGCTCCATAAGCCTGTTTATTTCCTTTATCTCACGTTCCGTAAGCACCGATATTTTCTCCATATATCACTCCAAGTCAGGCTGTGCAGTACAGTTCCGTGCAATGCTCCAGCCTTTGACGTATTTCTGCCGGGATATCCGACATTATGCTTTCGGGCTGTGCAATTTCAGCACCCTCATCGTCCGAAGTTACAAACCTCAGCTTCAAAGTGTCCGAACCTACCGCTTCGCCCGTATCAATAAATTCGCTGAAATCAATAAATTCCGTTTCAGACTGTGTTTCAACATATCTGTCGAGATAATATGCATAAGGATTGTAGGAAGCCGCTTCACCCTTTTCCGTGTCGGGCTTCCAGTCCTCTCCAAGCTCCGCATATCTCGGATGCTCGGAAAGATTGAATTTATTTGTAAAGAACGGATAAAGCCCACGCACCATAACAATGCAGTTATTGTTGTCCATAGTTGTCAGCTCGTCAATGGTCGCAAGCTCTCTGCCCATAATGGCATTATTGTAAGAACTGCTTTCCTGTTTGCCTTTGGTCTGATTTATGGATAACTGGTCGATAGTTTCCTTTCCGAGTTCCTTTGAAAGATATTCGTTTGTGAACTGATCCTTGCCGCCAAGATATATGAGGGTATCGCAGTTTCCGGGCAGTTCTTCCCATGACTTCTCATAAAGGCGTTTCAGCTGTGAGATATTTTGCAGAATGACCTGTGCCGATATTTCAAACTTTCGGCAGGTCGCAAGGACTTTTTCAAAGTCGGGTATCTTGCCCAATAGCGATAGGTAATTCTTTGATGTAATCTCCGAATTTTCCCCCGCTCCACACCGTACGTGACAGTTTCCCGTCATACGGCGTTCCATCGTATAATCAAGTTTTTAGTGCATACGTAGTCCTGTATACTGTCTCTTTAAATCAAATTTCTATTGGCTATAAATCTGCATATTTACGGAGTTTATTGAGTTTTGCAAGCTGTTTTTCGTTTAATTTCAGCATTTGCACATATTTGCGTATCGTCGTTTCATTGGTTGCCGTTACAAGCCTGTGTGATTCTGTGCATAAAATTATGAGATTTCTGTAGCTGTTGTTTTCTGCACGTCCGCCAAGTCTCGGCTTGATATGATGACATTCCATATTGTGAAGATACAAAGGTTTATGCGTTACCGCACAATTTCCTTTTTGTGCAATATACCTTGAGAGCATATTGTCTGCAAATTCAATGCTTTCCCATTTGTACGCATTTTCCATAAGGTATCTGATAATCTCAAAATTTACAGAGTTTGGCACTTGATGTTCCTCATAATTTTTCAGAACATACTTGTTTACCTCTCTCCGCTTGTATTTAGGATAATCGTGCTGTACATAGGCTATCGGTATCAGCGGTCGTCCGCCTATCCACCTTATTTGGCTTGATTTACCGTAATTTTCAGCTATGAACCTTGACCGTATCTCTCCCGATTTATCTACCTGACACCCTTTGTTGTTGTGATTTGCTCCATTCAGTTTCTTTTGTATCGGATAACCTATTTCCGCAAAATCAGCACTTATGTGAGTAGCCATTTTGTAGTAGTTATGCAGTCCGCTTACCAAAGAGTTATGCAGACTTATATTTTTATCAATAGATTTCTGGTCATTGTGGTTCAGAATACGCTTAATACTCTCCGCGGCTTTCTTTTTCGCTTTTTCTTTCGCCTTATCAGTCATATGCGACCTTACAGCATATTTTCCGCTTTTTGGAAACAGCACGGATTTTGATGCCAAGAAATTCCATATAGTTCTTTTTAAGATTTGTAATTCCCGATTTTTCCTCACTGATTTCCAATGAAAGCCGTTCTTTCAACCATTTTACACCTGCTGTATAGGTTTTCTTTGCTGTACCGTAATCACGGCAGAAGATTTTGAAATCATCTGCATATCTTACGATATATATTTCTTTCAGCTTGCTTTTCTCCCGAAGCATACTCCATTTCTGTGACCTGTCAATTACACCATTGCCTTTTTTATCGGTTTTGCTGTATTCTCGGTTTGTCCGTGTAGGAATGGTTTCCCACTGACTTGCTACCCACCAATCCAGTTCATTCAGAACGATATTGGATAACAGCGGTGATAAAATACCGCCTTGCGGTGTTCCTGTTTCGGGAGATATTACAATGTCGTTAAACAGAATATCTGCTTTTAACATTGCTTTGATAATTGCTAATACTTTCAAATCCTGTATGCCCATTGCCCATATTTGCCGTATCAGCTTTGCGTGATTGATGTTGTCAAAGAAGCCTTTAATATCAATATCCACACCATAGTGCAGATTTTGAAGCTGTATCATTTTGTAGCATTGTGCCACTGCATTTTGGGCTGACCTGTATGGTCTGAACCCATTACTACGTTCGTGGAATTTGGCTTCACATATCGGCTCTAATATTTGTAATACGCATTGCTGTATCAGCCTGTCCCATATACTCGGAATACCGAGAGGACGTTGTTTTCCGTTGCCCTTATCAATGTAGGTATGGCGAACTTTTTTCGGCTGATAGTAATTCAGCTTGTTTCTGACCTTTTGGACTACAGTCTGAATTGGATACTTTTGAATATCCGTAATGATTTTTCCGTCAACTCCGGCAGTAAAGCTGCCTTTGTTTTTGCAGATATTTCGGTACGCAAGCACAATATTCGCCTCCGAAACTATGAGTTTCATAAGATGTTTAAAGCACTTTCCCTGCTTGCTCTGTTCATACATACAGCATAATTTTTCCTGCAAGCCGTACCTATACATATTTTTCTCTGATTTGTTTACAGTTTCCTTTGCCATAGTAACCACCGCCTTTCAGCGTGCTTTTTCTGGATAACTTTAGTTATCATTCTTACCCGAAGCTATGAAATCACTTTGTGATTACTACGCATACATATTAAACTTTGATTTTTACGACTTGTGCCTATCCCTCCACCGCTTATTATCACGGCTTCATCGGTACTGTGGCACTACTCTCACAGTCCCTAATCAGCTTATACGGCATAACCGCTTTCGTATGAAATCAGTATTGGATTGTGAACTCCACTGGTCGGACTGCTTTCCACGTTCCATTATTCTTAGCATTGGTACAACTTAGGTCAATCCTTTAGTCCTGCAAACATACCTTATGGTACTTACTGCCTGTAACAGTATATGGAGTTTCATACTAACAACTTTTACTCCACCCCGTTTGCGTGCAAATTTGCACCCCGACATTTCTATCGGTCATTCGTATAGAACCGTACACTCGGATTTTCGTCGGGCTTTTTAAGCCATTCTAACCATATTGCACCGCCGTCCGCACTATAGGCAGTACATCACACCTCTGTGACGCTTTCCTAGGCTTTATCCGTTAGGACTGCTCTCGTGCGACTTCCACGGGCTTACGACATCTGCATTTCACACTGCTTAGCCGTCCGTAGTTTTAACGTGAGCCTTTCTGGGCGTTACTCCTTCATTCGACTCATCAGAATAATAGTTCTACGTAACTATATTTACTTTTTGTTACGTGCCGTACCTTTTCAGTACGGAACGTGTCACACCGTTCGCAAACTCATCGAGTATAAAGCGGACGTGAACAGGCAGTCTGCCGTGATAATAATTTATCGCCCTGTCATACAGCGTATCGAAAAGCTGTGTGTACATCATAGCCGCAAGAAAGTTGTATGTGGTATCCGTTGAGGGTATTACGATAAAAAGTGCAGTCTTTTTATCTCCCATAGTTTCAAGGCTGATATTATCCGTAAATGTAAGATTGCGGACATTTTCAAGCTTGAAATACTGGAGCTTCGTTGTTGTACTTATGAGTATGGACTGCATTGTTTTTCCTGCCGCCTGCTTGAACTCCTCGTAATACTGCACCGACAATGCTTTCGGGGCGGCTTCCTTTCGCTTGTCAAACATAAGGTCAAGCTCGGATTTTTCTTCTTCCTTGCCCTCGATTACCTTGGCTTTATGTATAAGGTCAAGGACTCCTGCAAAGTTCTGTTCTTCCTCCGTTCCCGTTTCTATGAGCAGGAAGCAGAGTGAAGATAATAACAGCCTTGTAGCATCGTCCCAGAACTGATCTCCGGAGGAAGCTCCCTCAACTTTCGTATTGGTCATAAAAACATTTATCATTTTAATGACGTTGTTGCTGTTTATCTCGCCTGTGCTGTCTTTCAGATAATGAAACGGATTGTAGTTTGAGCTGTGCTTCATATCGTTCAGATTGAAAACTCTTATCTCATATCCGTGCCGCATAAGCATCTTTCCGCAGGATTCCACAAGCTCGCCTGACGGATCTGTGACAACAAAAGAAGTATTGCATTGGAGCAGATTCGGCTTTACGAAAAATCTCGACTTGCCCGTGCCTGAACCGCCGAGGATAATCATATTCAGATTAAGCATAGGCTTTATCTTTTCGGCTTCCCTGCCTGCACCCATTACGTCCTTTATGGATATATCCGTTCCGGTAAGCTTGCTTGGACTTTTCTTTTTCGGCTTGCCCTTTTTCTTATTTTTATCCTTTTCTTCTGTCGCTCCATTTTTCTCCCTGACCTTGCGGTCAAGTACGAGAAAAACATCGCTCGCACATATAACGTTGTTGTAAAAGCCTGCCTTTGTGATATCGGCAATTATCTCTTTTTCCTGACGGTTTCCCCAACGTGCCGAGCCGTGTTCTACGCCCTTTCTATGATACCGCTTGCCGTTTCCCACAAGGCGGTACATTATGGCTATAAGGCTTGCGAAAAAAGCTAAAACACAAGAATTTCTTGTAAGTCCCGAACCTTTCAATACAGCCGTAAACGCATTGCCCAGATTTGAAGCCGTCATATATTCGCCAAAGCTTCCGACTGCTTCAAATATCTGAATATTTCCGTTTTTGTCGGCAGTCATTTCAAGGGTATAGCCTGCAAGCACGATAACGGGAAAGGCAATCATACAGCATACGATTATGATATACAGAAGCGTATCGGTTTTCTTTTCGGGCATTCCCATATTGCTCGCCATAGTTATAGCTCCTGCCCTCCATTGCCTTTGGAAATGACCTTATCCTTGACAGTCTGAGAAAGCTCCTTGAATTTATCCTGTGCAAACTTCTTGATGTCGGTAAGCGTCTGCCTGTCGGGGAATTTCTTATCCGAAATGCTTTTTTCAAAGGATTTCTTTATATCATTTGCACCTTTTTCGGAAATGCCTATTTGAGAAAGTTTTTCGGGGTCAATGTTGCTAATTGGCATTATGAGAGATTTTTTGCTTTCCTTTGCTGTAATCTCAACCATATTGCTTGAAAGCTGACATACCTTTGCTTCGTTATTCTCCTGCCTGTGGGCATCGGTGACAACTTCATCGGCTATGAGCTGCTTCATTACCAAAGCTGTGGAAATATCGTCAACAAGTCCGAAGTCATCTCGAAGTGATTTTTCTACCTCTGACAGAGGAGTACCTTTTTCTATCTGCATATACTGATAGTTTTCGGCATCATCTCTGATAATTACTGTGCTGTCCTTTAGTGTATGATAGCCCAGCTCGCTGAGTTCCGCATTATTCTGTCCGAAACTTTCAAAGCTAATTGCCCAAGACTTGCTTTCCTTAAGTTCATAAGCAGGCGATTCAATGTCCGAATCTCGGTATGAAGCTGCAACCTTGTCGGCAATTTCCTTTGCGGAAACCTCGGAATATCCCATTTGTGAAAGCATAGCCTGCACCTGTTTTACGGGCATAACGGGAATAACGGCAAACTTATTGGTGTTGTTATCGAGGACACAGCATTTTGCACCGTTGTCCTTTGGCAGCTCACCGATACATTCAGCCTTGCCGATAACAGTCTGCGAAAGCTGTGACTGTGCAAGATACTCGCCGATATTCGGAATGTCCGCATAGACAATTTCGGACTTTTCCGCTGTATATGCGAATGTTTCTTTCTGCTTGTCGGTCAGTTTATTGTTTATATCCTCAATGAGCTTGTTCATCGTTTTGCTGTTCAGTCCTCTTTCCTTGAGGGCAATACGCATTTCCTCGGCACTTCCCATTTTCACGCTGATAAGCTCATTTTTCTTTGCATTGAAAAGGTCAATTCGGCGAAGTTCTCCGCCGTCTGTGCCGTATTTATACACGGCTGTATCTTTATTGATATGTCTGTTTCGGGTATTGAAATATGATGTAAGCTCACTTCCGCTGACAGTCCTTTTCACTTTTCCGTTCACATCATACACGGGGTACTTTTTATCAAAGTCAAGCTCCGATTTAAGAGTTTTTCCGCCGTTTATCATTTCGGCTTCAGCTTTGCTTATACGGATATAGTCCTGCCCCGAAGTGTTCGGAACACGCATAAAATAGCTGTCCGAGGTATTAAGCTCTTCGATATTAAGCTTCTGCATATCAAGGGTAATGACATTATCATAAACCTCGATCAGATAGTCCTCACATTCCTGCAAGCTTTCCTTGTACTCTTCCCTTGCCTTTTCAACCTTTTCGGAAATATCCGTGCTGTATTTCACGGCTATTTTATCTCCGAAAGGCACAAAGGAAATATCCAGATTATCTGCCTTTGCAATGGAAGCAAGCTCTTTGGCTTCATCAGCAGTCAGAGCATAGGCTTCAAAGTCAAGTTCGTCTAAGGGTTCGGTCTGTTCATACCGTGTTACCTCAATATTTCCGACTTCCTTTTTGACCTGCTCCGCTTCCTCCAATGCCTTTGAATACTGTCCCTCATATTCCTTTGGGACAACATTCATATATTTGCCCTCATCGGTTTTAAAGGAAATGACGGGAATATCGTATTTGTTCATCACACGGTCAACTATGCCCATATCTTCGGCATCAATAAGGTCTTTTCCGTCCTTGACGATTATCCTGTCCGAATTTTCGGAAATGTCGTTTGCCACAATATGCTTCATTGCCATATTGAGAAGATCAAGCTGGCTTGCGGGAACAGCAAGCACGGCATTGTTGTTGTCTCCTACCTGTGCATTGAAATATGAGCCTCCCATTTTCCTGACGGTTTTCTCTATTTCGGAAAGCTTTTCGGCAGGCACGGTAATATACTTGAATTCCGCCCCTGCTTTTTGGAGCTTTTCAAAATGCTGTTTTGAAAATTTTCCGACCTTTATCTTCGGAACATCGTGCTTCTTTGCGGCATTTGCCCTGTTCTTTTCCTTTTCGATAGAACTGACAATATCCAAAATGCTTTTCAGAAGTGCCACAAAGGTACTGCAAGCGTCATCGCCTATCATTATTCCGTCACTCCTTTCGTTTCTTCAATATGTTCTGCCGGAACATCGGTATTTTCGGGTGCTTCCTCTGCGAAAATATCTATCCTATCCTCATCGGTACAGCCGTATGAGAACGGGGACATATTGAACATAAGGGTAACGTCTGTATCTGCGGCATTTGCCCAGCCATTTGGAAGTGACAGAGGCAGAATACGCTTTATTCCCACTCCATTTGTCACAAATGCAGGAGAATATTCCTGCGGTGAATAGTCCGAATAATTATATGTTTTAGGCTTTGTTATGCTTTTCAGCAGGTCACGCTGCTTTATATCAAAATTCTCGTCTGTGCCTGCGTATGTCACGCCGTATCTGCCTGCAATATTTACTTTCAGAAAATGTGTGCTGAAAACAGTCTGCCTGTTTTCTCCGTTGTCCGCACCGAAGATACGCACCTCGGTTTCTGAATAGCTGACGTTGTTTTCCTTATGGTTATTGGCATATCCGACTGAGTTTGCGGAATAGCCAAAGTTATAGTAAAGGTCATTTCTGTTCGTGCCAAGCTCGGAGCATATTTCTTCAACGGTCATATCGTTATTGGCTGCCCAGACCTCAAGGAGCTTGTCGGGGTTCAGCCTGATAAGGTAAACAGCCGATCCGTCTATCTCCTTATTTATATTGATGCTGTCCGAATAGTACACCTCCCACATATCCGGGGAGAGCAGCTCGTCCTTTTCAAGCTCGATCGTTCTTGCATAATACTGATAGTCTGTGAGGTCGGTAAATTCTTCATCATCGAATATATCGTTCTCGAACCAGCCTATTACAGCGTTATACTCCTTTTCTTCCTCGGAAAGCTCGACGGTATCCTTTTTCTGTACGCAGCCTGTCATCATCAGAACTGCACTTATACATAGTGCGAAAATCTTTTTCAGCTTCATCTCTCTATCCCTTTCGGTCGCATTTTTCGTTTGCGTTTTTCGATATTTCTATTATATCAGATTGCATTTTTATTCAATTATGAACAAAAGCTCCCGAATTTTGATACCCACTGATAGAGATTGATACAGACTGATAGTAACTGATAGTGTTGATTCATAGTTTGGCAACAGGATTACTGTAAAATGGCGTGCTTAAACATTCTATAAATATTATAGGCAAATTTTATGAACAAAAACAAAAAAGCTCCGCAGTGTGCGGAGCTTTCTTGTTTTGAATATTTCTAAAATTCTCTGCCTTCTCATTAACCTATTTGTAATCATAATGCTAAAATGACAGCAGTAACATCAAATTACTATGTCGTATCTAGATTTTTCGTAAATTTTCTTTTTGGGGAATAAATCTTCCCGTCATTCGTAACCGTCAAACTCAATCGTAACTTGTACTGTCCTGTAATACCATCATCAAGCCACTTGAAGTTTCCCGTAACGGTCACATACACTACGTTATTATTCCTTTCATCAGGAAAAAAGTATTCATCCGTTATTTCCGTGTCTTGTACTTCCACCCTGAAAGCATACGCTTATTCAGTACGCAGTCATATTCTAATTTTACGCTAAGCGACTATCGGTCAGACATGCAGTTTCTAAAACGTATGCGTCACACCCAGAAAAGATGCAAAGTGAAAAATGATGCCATACGGTCAATCACGGTCATAGGTTTAAACTTGCAAAAAGTACTTTTTGACTCAAATAAAAAGCTCAATTGCTTTGTCCTCATAATATTTCGGGTATTGTTTTATAAAAGTCCTCACCTTATCCCACAACAAAACATCTCCACTTACTGCCGCAATAATCGCTTTTTTACCTACGGCAATACCTGAATCCTTAATAATTTCATATAATCCTTGTGCAATCGAACGATCATTAAAGCCTAATTCATATAACACAATTTCATTTTTCTCTTTCAAGCCATACTTCATTGCTTTTGAAAGCTTATGAATTTGATCAAGTATATCTTTTTGATCCGTGTGATAACCTAATCCCTCTGTGATAGCCGACAAAGTTAATGTACAGTCATATGAAAAGAATGAATCGCATAATGCAACTATGTCTGTTAATTCTATAGGATTAAACTTTTTTCTTTTTAAGATAAGCAGATGCAAAGTATCTTTAGCATATCTATAGATATCGTGATAGCTTTTTCCACGAATCCACATCAAAGCTAAATCTAATAGTTCCTTTTTTACGGAACACGCATTTACCACTTTGTTATTTGTATGTAATAACTGAGGGAAAATAACACAAAGCATTTGTTCCATATCTTTGCAAACAATAAAATCAGACAAGTTACTCTCAATCCACAAATCAATTTCTATTTCACGTTTTACACCAAGCAGGCTTTTGCTATAACGATATCGTTTATCCGGAGTATCTACTTTTGTAACAAGAAAATGACCTATTAAATCAATAATATGTATTATTTTTTCCTTTTCAATGTTAGTAGATAGGTAAAATGCTAACGTTTCAGATACTATTCGATGTATTTCATCTTTTGATTCCTCATATGTTTTTTCAACTAAATAGAAAAGCAAAAAGCTCTCTATAGCTTCAATATTATGAACCATCAAAGAAATTGTTTTTTTCGCCCATTCAACATGACAATCCTCTAATGAGTTTAACAGTTTTTGAGCTTCATCATTGAACTTCCCCTGTTGGTAACTGGTTTCAAACGTTTGAATAATTTTATCCAAGCACTCTTTGTTTTCAGGCTCAGTCCGTAACCATCCTAATAGCGAACTTATACACGCTTCTGATTGGTCAGAGCTTAGAAGTTCCTTGTAACTGAGCCATTTCCAATTTTTGTATGGATCTCTTTTATTTTTGTATACATTCAATTCAGTCAAAATAATCGTTCCTTCAGTATACATTCCAGATCTTCCAGCTCTTCCAATCAAATTTTGAAAATCTCGAACACGAATTCTTTCCTTTCCCTGATATATATTTGAAATAATCAAATATCGGATTGGTAAATTTACGCCTTGAGCCAGTGTTGATGTACAAATTATGAATCGAATTAGCCCCTGTTGCATTGCATATTCTTCTGCGGTGCGTATTCCGGCAGGCAAACCACTATGATGTGCAAAAAGCCCCTTCTCTGACGCATTAGTATATATATTATCCACTCCAAAATTTTGACTTATTTGGTATTTTAGCTTTTCAATTTCACCTTTGTCGCATTGATCTAATATAGGGGAAAGATTTATTCCTCGACTCTCAACCTCTAAACATCTTGAAAGTATCTTTTCCACAGAATCTTTTCTTCCGCAGAAAATAGCAATACCTCCATTTTCTGATAATTGTAAAGCATATGCAATTGCAAAATCATTTTTATAATTGGAATCGTTAATTTCAGGAAAAAATTTTTCTTTTCTTTCTCTAGGCTTCTTCTGCAATAATATTGGAGAAACAACTCGTGGTACATAAAATTCATCTTCATCCGGGTTAGTTGGATTTACAAAGAATAGATATCCAGCTTGCTTGTTGGTCTTTCTATCCCTCGCTATCTCCGTTATTGCAACAGCTTTTTCAGAAGCTTGAATTGCGCTACCTTTGATTACAACACCAGTTCCATCAGTCAACCAATTATTAATTTGATCCGCATTAGGAATGACCGCAGAAATTAATATTTTTTGTGCTTGTTTACTACTATAGTGTTTTATAGTTGACACTAGAAGTTCATATGTTATTCCTCTTTCATAGTCATCAAATAAATGTCCCTCATCAAAGATAAGTAATCCTACATTAGTCAAAACAGAGATATCTTGTCGCAAAATATACAAAAGCTTTTCTGGAGTAGATATGAATACTTTATTTATCTCTTTTTCTTCAATCTCAAAAGGATCATCAAAATCCATTTGTAAAGAATCCGATAATTCGTTCACACGGATTTTAGGATTATATGAAAAAGCATTAGATAAATCATCGGATATCTCTCGGCACAATGCTCTAAACGGTGCAACCACAATTGCTAGATTAGTTCTTCCCCCAAGAAAAGCAGACAATATAATTAAGGCCATCGATTTTGTTTTTCCAGCACCTGTTGGTAACTGAATAGTTGCAGATTTCCCAGAATATACACCATTCAATCCTAAAACACGCTGTGCTGGCCATAGTTCCTTGACTAAAGTTCCCTGATTTAAAACATCATTCCAAATAGAATAACCTATACCAGTGAATTTGGGCAAAAGATAATATGCTGAATTACCTTGCTTTATAAAAAGAACTGCTAACAGGCAATCAATAAATAATAGTTCCCTATCTGTTCCATCTCGATAAATTATTTTCCTAAATTCTATTACTGGGCTCAAATCTGTTATGATACCTGTTTTTATTAATTTATTAGCAATATCTACAATCGGTCTTATTTGATTCGAACAATTTTGAACCACTATTTCATCTTTGCACCTCAACAACTGACAAAGTATACTATCAAGCATGCCTGCTTCTAAGTCAATATTGTCTGATATATTCTTTGCTAATACTAATGAACTTCCATTCATACCGCACATATAACAAACAACTGATCCGAGGAGTAGATAGTAGTCACGATTTTCACCAAATAGCCCTGATTCGACATAACTATCAAAAAATTTAGCTACAAAACGAAGCTGGTTTATATCGTCTTCATAATCGCTTTGAGATAACGACGGATTGTTTATTATTTTATCCGAAAAGTCACCAATAATCGCTATTGAAAGCACTAACAGATCTTCTACTTCTTTTTCTACTGCTGTATGCAAGTTCTCTGGAATATGATATTCCCACATTTTAGCCTTTGCCCGAACCTTTTTTAAATAATATTGAGATTTTGATTCAATTAACATTTGCAGCTCTCCAATATAATTCAGAAATTAGTGATTTTAAATCATTATTATGTATCAGAATCAATTCTAAATTTTCAGCTGAATTATCACTTGTTGACACATTGACGTATTCACTTGGATCATATAATGCATTTGTTAAAACAGCTGCGGCACCAAACTTTACCAAGTAAGGCCGATCGGTTTTGTTTTGAAACCGTGCGATTAGTTTTGCATTCTCTTTATCTCCAATATCTAATAAACGTCTTTTAATTGCATTCAATGACTCAGAATACCTTGCAATATCTTTCTCTGACCCTATAAGTGCATCATTCAATCGAGTAAATCCTTTATAATTTGCCTTTGGGTCAGATCCACCCTTAACTTCAATCACCAGCACCTCATCTTTTAAAGATGAGGTAGAATCCATTTTAAATCCCAACACATCACTACCATTTGGAGACATATTCCGATTAATTTTTCTGCAATATCTTGTACGTGGAACATAATAATAACGAATATATTCTATATAATCTGCCAACATCAATTCACAAAAATCTCCTACACGAGTAGAAGGTCCAGGAGCAGTATGTGCATCGGGAAAAACATCATTTATATAATAATCGTCCCTAGTTTTTCCAGTACCTATTATTTCATCATCTACTTCTGCCAATGTTCTATAATTATCTCGAAAATGCCTTGCCCATTCATCTAAGATATCATCGTTCTGTGGAGAATTAAAATTAAAAACCAGTATTTCTTTGCCATCAGATGTTTTCAAAGATTTTTCTTTCTCAAAGCATTTTAAATACTCCATATTATACCTTCTTATTTGAGCGATATGAGATAAATTCCTCATTAATGTTTACTAAATCAAATCTTCAGATTTTCAGAAACAATGTCCATAATCATATTAAGCCGTGTTTCACCGATACCCTTGACAGCTCCGATCTGAGAACGCAGCTTATCCATATCTATGTCAACAGCTTCGATGCCTTTCATAGCATCTTCCTTGCCCATTTCATAGATATTGTTGAGTGTACGGCTAAGTTCGTTCTTGTCCATCGACTTTATCTGACGGTATAAGTTGCGGTTGAGCAGTTCCTTTTCCATTGCTATCCCCTGTTCCGTGAATTGAAATATACTATCCGTATGCGTACATTATACCATATATCGCCATTCACGTCAAATATAAAAGCCGGGCAAGATGTTCCACCGGAACATCTCACTCGGCTCTTTTCATAATATCAGTAGTTAAGTGTCTTAGCCACGATCCTGTCGGCAGGCTCTCCGTCCTCGTCCTTGTCGGTGTGATAGCCCAGAACAGCGATTTTTGTACCGGGAAGCAGCCTTTTGTCAAGCTCACTTGCTTCGCACTCAACCGTTACTTCCGAACCGTCCTCGGCTTTCCTTATCTTTACGCCGAACCAGTCAAGCATTCTGCTTGTTTCCTTGAGCATAGTGACTTCCATAACCTCGCCCTGAATGATTACCTTGTTTTCCATTGTGAATCTACCTCCGTTATTCTTCGTTTTCGGTCTGTTCAAAGTAAAGGGCTAATGCCTTTTCAATGATTTCATTTGCTTCTTTCTTGGAATATGTGCTTAAATACCGCTTGTATGTAGCTGTCGGGAGCGTTATCTTCTCTCCCTTGTCTTTCGGCTCTGCATCATCTTTTCCATATTCCCCTGTTAAAACCTCTGTGAGTATATCCTCGGAAACAACCGCATAGGAAGCCGATACTTCTCTGAGCTGCTTTGCCATTTTCATATCAATGACAGTCACACCCATTCTGACCATAAGTGAATATGTGAGCTTCTGCTGTTCCTCCGGCATAAAGGATATATCAACGGCTGAACGGAGCTTAATGTTTCCCTTGTCTACAAGTGCCTTAAATTCATCTATGAGCTTGTTCACCCTCAAAAGCCTTGCAACCTTTGAGGAGCTTATACCGTATTCCTCGGCGGTCGCATCTCTTGTTGTTAAATGTTCCACCGGAACATTTTGCTCCGCCTCGGGCTTATGCTTTCCGTTCTCGATGAAATAGAGCTCGTCACTTATAGCTTTCAGCTTGCGTTTATCAAACAGCTTGCTGTACCGAATACCCACCGCAAATGCCTGTTCGCTTATCTTCAAATCTTGAAATGACCTTTGAAGCAGATTCGTTTCAATGACATAAACCTCTGCTTCTTCATCGGATAAATCGGTTTTGACAACGGCAGGAACACTTGTTCTCCCTGCCTGTCCTGCGGCATACACCCTGTTGTGTCCCGACAGTATCTCATACTTGCCGTTCTCCATAGTCCTCACGATAATGGGTGTCATAATTCCGTTCTTGGATATGGACTGTATCATATCTTGCAGACGTTCGCCCTGATAGAGCGTAAATCTGTGATTGTGATAGGGTACCAGCTTGTCAATAGCTATGTTTGTTATCCCTGTTTCGGAGGAGAAGTCCAGACCGTCTGCCACTCCGAATTTGCTTGTAACATTCCTTGCCACAACAAAAACTCCTTTCATTCGGTTATTCGTGATATATCTGCCCAACGTGTCCGCCCGGTTCATCGGGAGCTTCATAATCGTATATACGGAAATCTCTCGGTGAATACTCCGCCTTTTCACGCTTGATTTTGGAAATGCAGCCTTTCATAGTTTTAAGGCTGTTTCCGCAATATCAGCCGTGCAAGTGCTTGTCATATTCCCCTGTCAGATGATTGTATATACCATTGCAGGGTTCAATTTCATCACTTACATACTCTAAAAAATACCGCTTCATATCCTTATCCTATCAGTTCATCGGCAAGCCTGTTGTAGTCCTCGGCGACCGTACATTTGGGTGCGTATGCAATAAGTGTCCGCTTCTGTGCCTGTGCTTCCTTGACCTTGATGCACTCTCTGACAGAGGTATCAAATATCTTGGTGTTCATACTCTCCGCAACCTTTTCAAGAGAAGCCTTGACCTCTCTTGAAAGGTTTGCCCTGCCGTTGTACTTTGTGAGCAGAAGCCCTGCAACGGTCAGCTTGGGATTCTGACGCTTCTTTATCGCCCTTATGGTTTCATTGAGCTGTGAAAGCCCCTGCAAAGCGTATCTGTCCGCTGTAACCGGGATAATGACTTCATCGGCAGCTATCAGACAGTTATGCAGGATTGAGTTCATCGCCGGGGCCGTGTCAATGAATATGTAGTCATATTCACCGCACTTTTCCAAAGCATCAGCCATACGGTAAAGTCCGTCAACGCAGCCTTTCAGCTTTTCATCAGCCTGCCTTAACAGGCTGTCCCCTGCAAGTATCTCTCCGCACTCGGTATGCTGAATTGCTTCCGATATGCTGATACGGCTTTCATCAAGGAGAACGTCATATATGGTCGCAACTCCCTCGGTTTCAGCACGATATGTGTCGGTGGTGTTGCACTGTTGGTCACAATCTATAATGAGTGTTCTGTAACCTCTCTGTGCGAATATTGAAGCCAGAGCCGTAGCGGTCGAAGTTTTCCCCACTCCTCCTTTTGGGGAAGCACAAATTATTACCTTGCCTATAAAAACCGTCCTTTCATTCAGTTATTCTCTTTACCTATCCTGCCGACCTTTTCTATCCACTTGTCAACCGCATTGATAATGCCCTCATAGGCTTCATATCTCTCCATTTTCTCATTGTAGAGGTCAATATCGTCCTCGTCCGCATCTTCGGGCAGCTCGTCGGGCTTGTCATAGTAGCCGTTAAATTCAAGGTAGTCACGGCGTTCTGTGAGATAGCCCTGAAAGGCTGAGTGTATGCCCTCTGCATAGTTGGTATCGCCCTCTGCATAGAGGTCAGCTATCTTCTAGACAACGGCAGCACAAGTCATATCATAGCAGTCCGCATCCAGATCGTCCATTGTGCAGAACGATGACCTTGCAACGTCCTCCCAGTCCTCAAAGTAGTCGGAGGTTTCACAAGCATAGCCTATGTCCTCAAGGATCTCGGTTACTCTCTCATAGCTTTCATCGGAAATTCTTAACATAATAAGTACCTCTCTTTTCATTTATTCAGATTTTTAAGGCTGTTCATAACTGCCCTGCGTTCTTCGGCGGTCATAGGCTTGCGCTGTGGCTTCGGCTTTCTGCGTTCAGCATAAGCCATTAACGCTTTTTCACGGATATTCTGCTTTCTTGCCTCACGGCATATAATGACGTTCGCCTGTGCCGAAAGAATTGTCTTGGCAATGATAAGCTCGTTCTTGGCATCAGTCATCTTCGTCCTCCCCAATAAGTCCCTGCCTGTCATACTCACGGTACTTTCTGTCGATCAGACCGCTTAACAGCAACTCCGCATAATTGTCAAAGGTCATATTGGTTTCACCGTCCGCCCTCCTGAGAAGCCTGAGCTTGTCAAAGCTTCTGTCCGAAAGACTGAATTCCATTTTAACTGCCATAATAACATTCCTTTCATTGATGATGTTCCACCGGAACATTTCATTGTTTTCGTTTTTTCTTACAATTACATTTTACTACTTGCGACAGTAGTTTTCAATAGTTATCCCAGCCAAAGTTTTCGGAAAATTCCGGTGCAATGTACACATTGACTTCTGCGTATGGGTGTGATATAATAAGGTATTAAATACTTACGCAAGTAGAAAGAGTGATAATATGCCCGTATCGGAAAAGCAAAAGGGTTACGCCCGCAAATGGGACAAAGAGAATATGCACACCATTTCCACCCGTGTCCGAATGGAAGAATTCAAGGACTACAAGGCTTGGTGTGAAATGCGTGGGGTTTCCGTCACCTCCGAGATAAAGCGGTTTGTTATGGAAGAGCTTGACAAATATTACGCCGAGCTTGACCGCCTGCACGAGGAAGAACAAGAGAAGAAGTGATACAAAATATTTTATAATTTTACATTGGGATCACCGTCCTTTCCGGAATTTTATATTTGATTTTTCTGATTGAGTGTGATATAATGATTAAAGAATCAGTCGAGTAAACTGCCCGACAAATCGGAATATGTTATGTATTGAATATTATAATGAAATTTTGTGTTTTACATTGATAGGAGATTTATTGTATGTTGGAAAAAATATCATTTCCCGAACATGAATATGAGTCGATTCAAAATTTCTTAAATGAACTTGGATATTGTTATACCACAAGAGTGTATAAAGAAATTGGGAAATATAAAGTCGGAGAATTATATATTGCCCCATGGGGTGAAGTGTTGATAATAGATGAAGTTAGAACATACCAGAAAGTATCAGACCGCCCTTTCTATGACGAAATGAATGATGACGAAAAGGCTGAAATTCGTAAGTATTCTGAAGATATGGGGTTGCCATATGAATTTATAAAATTTTCCAAAAGCACATTATGATTATATTTCAACAGCGATAAATTCCCATTTATCGAGCAGATCTCTCATCGCAGCACTCACAAGGGTGCTGCGATTTTCTGTTTCACCGCATAAGCCAACACGTACCAAAATCAAATTGAAAATCCCGACTTGCCCCTATCCTGCATTTTGTTCTCCGCCTGCAAATCACTCCTTTCTTTTTCAGCTTTCTGCCGTTCTTCCACCCTGCGGATATTCTCAATTTCAGCCCTTGCCTGTTCAAGTAAAATCTGATAATCCGACTTCATCTGATTTTCATACAAGGCATAAAAATCTGAAACGGTCTTTTTCTCGGAAACAACTTCACGGATCTTTCCGTCAGCATCTTCAAGCCGACCTTTCATATCGGCAAGCATAAGCCTGTGCTTGTCCGAATCTTCAAGCGAGGTTATCCCTGCATCTTTCAGATAATTGTATTTAGCAAGCTCGGAAATATCCTTTGGAAGCAAAGGCCTGCGTTTCAGAATTTCAAGATACTTCGGAATATCGCCGATGAGCTTTTCCTCATCGGCAATTTTCTTTGTAAGGCTGTCCTTTTCGGCTTTCAGATTTTTGAGTCTTGCTTCCGCATCGGAAACAGCTTTCCGAAAATCATCTGCCGAA
>ERZ773224.386-NODE-386-length-62893-cov-29.781740_pt1 | contig 62893 bp, 91 predicted proteins | sample MGYA00580526_ERZ773224 | MGnify/ENA primary metagenome ERZ773224 (study PRJEB29015, sample SAMEA2737743) | human gut metagenome | biome: human gut; feature: human-associated habitat; material: faeces | place: China | collected 2012 ... | reverse complement strand
AGGAGCTTCAGTATGCAAGGGAGTCATCAGGTGTTAGTTTAAATGAAGCAAGTAAAGATTTAAATATTAAGGTAGAAATACTAGAAAATATTGAAGATGGAAGAACTGGTGCATTCAAAGATATATTTGAACTTAAAGAGTATATTTCAAATTATGCTAAATACTTAGGTTTAAATGAAAAAGAACTAATTGATGAATTTAATGAATACATGTTTGAATACACATCAAAGATTCCAATCAAAGACATTGAAAAAACAATTGAACTAAAATTAAAAGAAGAAGACAATACCAAAAAAATTGCTTCTCCATATACTAAACAAGCTAAAAAATATAATAAATGGGTATATGTTGCAATATATGTTTTTATTTTATTACTTGTTTTAGTGGCAATTATCTGGTCTGTTAAACAAGTTACAATTAATCGTAATGTAACAGATACAATTAGTTATGGAAAGTAGGGATAAAATGAATTTACCAAATAAAATAACAATGACAAGAATAGCATTATCGGTACTTTTACTCATAGGAATGTTACTTCCATGGTATCAACTAGGAATAAATTTTGCTACATGGCAAATAGGTAATGTTAATGTATCACTTAAATACATAATAGCTGGAATTATCTTTCTAATAGCATCTCTATCAGATTCATTAGACGGATATATTGCTCGTAAATATAATTTAGTAACGGATTTTGGCAAAGTAATGGATGCCATCGCTGATAAATTATTAGTAAATGGTTTATTAATAATTCTTGCATATGATGGTGCTATATCTATTGTAATACCAGTTGTTATAATATCTCGTGATATAGTAGTTGATTCCTGTAAAATGATATCAGGACAAAAAGGCAAAGTAGTAGCTGCATCAATACTAGGTAAATTAAAAACCATTTGTATGATGAGTGGTTTAACTCTAACATTCTTTTACAATTTACCATTTGAATTAATAAACTTCCCACTTTCAGATATTTTACTTATATCTGCAGTAATATTATCAGTAATAAGTGGATGCCAATATTTCTATGGTGTAAAAGATATATTATTTCCAAACAAGAAGGACTAAACAAAGTCCTTTTTTTATATAAAAAAATACTTGCATTTATATGGATTGTTATATTAATTATTTTAACAACTTACATGATTATAAAACTAAAGAAAGTTAATAAATTATCATCTAATTTGCATATTCCATATAAAACAAGCTAGTACTTGCAAGTATTTTAAATATAATAGAAATATTTAGATAACTGTGTTTTTGTCTTAGTTCAAAAAAAATATAATTCATACTATAAATTAGAAAGGAAATGTTGATATGAATTATTTTAATGAAAGTTTTAAAGAAGAAGTTACTTCAAAAAATATGGATAAAATGATGGGCTCACCATGTGAAAAGGAAATGAATATGACAATGCCTATCGGTGGATGCATGAGTACTCCGATTTATGAATGCCCACAAGAAAGAGTGTGCCACAGATACATTTGCCATGAAGTTCCCCATGTAATGCCATGTAATACAAGAATTATCAATCACCATGTTTTTAGACATACATTTACACCAGAATACACATGTTGTGAAGAAAATGTCTGTGAAAACATCTATGGACCAAGATGTTGCTAGAAAGAGTTACAAACGTAGCTCTTTTTTTATGAAATGTCTGGAAAAATACCTAAAAATTTGATACAATGTATACGGAGGTAAAATAATGCTAGAACAAAATAAAACATTTAAAGAATATTTAAGTAATTTAAAAAAAGAAGAATTAAACAAAATAATTGAATGTTATAACAAATTATGTATAATATTTGATTATCCTAAAATAGAAGAATCAAAAGGGAAAAAAGAAGAATTAATAAATTCTTTAGTTAACATCAAAGATAATTATTTTAAAGGTATTATAAAGTTACTTGACCAAAAAGATTTTGAATTACTTACAAAAATAGTAAAAAAACCAAGTGAAGAACTACTTATAAATAATAAAGATCTAATTAATTATCTAAAAGAACAACATATTTTTTACACTCTAGATAACTTATCTGTAGTAACAGATATCGACTTAAAGAAAATAATAAGTAGTAAAGAAGTAATAAAGTATGTAAAGAAAAATAATGATTTGTATAAAATGATGGATGGAATAATTATTGCATACGGGGTAATTGATATAGAATATTTTAATATAATAATATCAAGTATCGATAACTTTAATTTAATAATACCCAAACTAGAATTTTATTATAAAAAAGATTATAAAGTATTAATAGATAGAATTATTACTAATAAATTAAATAATAAAAAAAGAATAAATAGATATTTTAAAGATAAAAATTATAAGAGTTTTACAATCAAAGATTATATTAAAATGGGTAATAACACATATCATCATGGTATTAAATCATATAAAGCATTCATCAAAATGTTAAAAAATCACTATGTATTTAAAAATAGTGATATAGCATTTATTGATAAAAATATAGTTATACCATACTTATATAACTCATTAAATGAAGAAGAAAAAGCAAATAAAAATCTAGAAGATACAATTCTTAGTTTATTTGAATTTAAGGGTGATAAACTAAGATTAAAAATGATTGAAGAAATAACTGAAATAAGAAGTGAATTTCCTCTTTGGGAGTATCGAGGATATACAAAAAAGGAGAGTAAAGATGAAAAATAAAGGATATACAGTGGTTGAATTAGTAATTGTATTAGCAGTATTTAGTCTATTTTATTTTATTGGAGTAGGAGTAATTGCCAAAGATATAAATGTTAATTATGAAGATACAATGTATGAACAAAAAATAGCAGCTATCGAAGAACAAGCAAGTATCTATGCAAAATCAAAAGATGAATTATTTAAAGATAGCGATACAATTTATTTAACAGTTAAAGAATTAGCAGATGCTGCAGCTATCATAAGTAATAAAGATGGGGAAGTGCTTGATCCCAGGGATGGAAAAAGTAATTTAAATGAAGTAAAAGTTAAAATTACTAATATTGATTCTAAAGTAACAGCGAAAGTACTAAGTTAATATGGCTATAACTAAAACAGACTTTATAAATTATACAAGATGTCCAAGATATGTTGCATTACTTAATATAAAAAAAGATAAACTAAAAAGTGAAATAACTTACGAAGAATATAAAAAAGAAGAAACAAAAGAAAAAATAAAAGAAATATTATCAAGTATGTTTGATGATGCATCATACACTATAGATAACACAATAAAAGAAAATAAACAAACTGAAGCTCTAATGCCATATTATAAGGAAGTGGAAGTACAATCTGCTAGATTAGTGGACAAGTATTTCGGTGGTTCATCAATTTTTTCACTAGAAACTAAAGAACAAAAATGTTATAAATATGATAATGGTAAAATACTTTATCTTTGTTATGTTGATGTCTATAATGAAAATAAAAATAAAGAAAATATCATCGAAGTAAAAGCAACAACCATTAATAAATATGAGCATTTAGAATCAGGTTATCCTAAAAAAGATAAATATTCTATCTTTAAATTTGATGAAAATACAAATTGTTATTATTTAAAAGATGAATTACCAAACTATGACATATCAAAAGAAATGCCAATAGAAAATTATAATGAACAAAAAAATAAATTGTTTGATAGATATTCTAGTGTAGGTGGTTATGTATTTGACTTAGCTGTCCAAAGATACTTCCTTGAAGGAGAATATAAAAATAATAATAAATCTAGTAAAGATATAAAATATTATCTAGCAGTATTAAATAATAAATATGTTTTTGATGGAACATATGACTCTGGTAAACCAGTATATAATATAGATAAATATGGTAATGAATTAATTAATTTTATAGATTTAACAAGTATTACAAAGGATTATCTAAGTATTATAGATGATATAAGAAAGAATCTAGAACATGATATAGATATTTTAAATGCTTCTCCAGTTAATCTGGGTCGTTATTGCCAAAGAAATAAAATTCGTGAGTGTCCATTCTTTAAAACAATATGTGCATCATTTATACCTGAAGAAAATTCAAGTCTAAATTATTTAAATAATGCATCAGGTTTTAAAATAAAAGATGGAACAAGAATAAAAGGACTAGATTTAATAAATGCGGGATACATAAATATGCTTGATATACCAGATAGTTTTATCACAAATAAAAAACATATGATTCAAAGATATTGTCTAAGTAGTAATAAAGAGTACATCGATAAAGAAAAAATTATCGCTGGATTAAAAGAATTAAAGTACCCGATATATCACCTTGATTTTGAAACATTGCCATGTCCAGTACCAAGATTTAAAGGTGAACACCCATATATTCAATCAGTATTTGAGTTTAGCCTACATGTTGAAAAGAAACCTGGGGTTTGTGATAAAGATAAGGATAATTATGTATTCTTAGCAAAATCATTTGATAAAGATGAAAGGGAAGAACTAATTAAAAATTTATTAAAATACATAAAACCAGATGGAACCTTATTTGCTCAGAATGTTGCTTTTGAAAAGGGGAGAATCAAAGAACTAGCAGAAATGTTTCCTAAGTATAAAGATGATTTAATGTCCATCTATAATTGTGGTTTTGATTTATTATGGTTAGTAAATACTAATTCAAAGTTATATGAAAGTCTTGGATTTGATAAAGAAAGAAGTGCTTTACCAAACTTTTATGATAAATCCTTAAGTGGTTCATATTCAATAAAGAAGACCCTACCAGTATTTAGTGATCTTTCATATAAAAATCTTGAAGTTCATAATGGTACTGATGCAATTGTTGCATATGCAAATTATAATAATATGACCAAGAAAGAGTTAGAAAAAACATATGAAAATCTTAAAGTTTATTGCAAGCAAGATACTTGGGCAATGGTAGTAATACTAGATGCTTTAAGAAACATTTCTAAATAAATGTCAAATTAGTGTCAAATTTTTACATTTTTCTTGCATAATATTGTGGTATCTTGTATCATATTAATGAAGAGGGAAGTGAAAAATATGATTTATCCATCAATAGATAAATTGCTAAACATTGTAGATTCAAAATACAAATTAGTCCATGTTGCTTCAATAAGAAGTAAGCAAATGCTTGAAAATAATCACTACCAAATGAAAGAATCAGAATACAAAAATAAGAGAAGTTTAGGTAGAGCCCTTGAAGAAGTTGAAGCAGGATTAATAAAAATTGTTGAAGATGTGCAAAAATAGCTTGATTATTTTATCAAAATATGATAAGATATTCTTGTTCTTGGGGAATTAGCTCAGTTGGCTAGAGCACCACGCTTGCACCGTGGGGGTCGCGGGTTCGAGTCCCACATTCTCCACCATGAAGATGTCAAAAGCCCATACTTTCGGGCTTTTTTTAATGTTGTTTTTGTCCATAATTTCTATTTTTACCGCCATTTCCATATATTCCACGGTAAAAAGACGGTAAAAAAATACCACTGATTCTATAGATATTTATCAGTAGTATTTGCTATTTCTTTTTTTATTTCAGTTGAAAGATGACCATATTTATTGACAGTAGTTGCGTAACTGCTATGTCCAAGTCGTGAACTTATTTGATATAATTCTTTTCCTTCAGCCATCATCGTGGCAACATAGGTATGTCTTAAATCATATAATCGTATTTTAGTGACACCACATAGTTGACAAAATCTTTTAAACTGATTTCTTATTGTTGTATCTGATAATGGTTTATCATACTCATAATTATAAAATATTAGAGAATCGCCTGTAACTTTATATTTCATTTCATTTAACAAAAAATCCTTGTATAATTTAATTTGAGTTATCAATTTATTAGTTATTAGAACATCACGTTGTGATTGATAATTTTTTGTATTAGATAAATAGTCTTTTGACTTTATATCATAATTTATTGAGTGAGCTATTCTTATTGTCATATTATTTTCATTTATGGCATTAAAAGTTAAAGCTCTAGTTTCACCAATTCTATCTCCTAAAGAAAAATTAATCATTACAAGAGTTTTAATCATAAGAGCTTGTCTTTTAAAAGTCAAGTCGTTGGCTGTTTCTATTAAGTTGTCAATTTTAGTGAAAAAAGTTTTAATTTCTAGAGGTGACCAATACTTCATTTCAGCTTTTACGACTTTATAATTTTTTACTTTTTTCATTTCGTTTTGAACAATGATATTTTCATCTACACACCAATTTAAAAATGCTTTCAATGTTTTTATTAATTGATTTTTCTGTTTATCTGAACAATCTAATTTATCAATATATTTTGCCCAATAATCTTTTGAAATTTTATTGACTGGCATTAGTATTTTATTTCTGATATATTTGTTATATGCTTTTGTTTTTCTTATTATAGTATTGTATGCTTGTTTTTTCATATATTTGCATTCTTCAATATATCTATCCCAGTGGTCATCAATCAGTTCTTTATGCTTAATTTGACTTTTCTTTTGATTGATAATTATTTGGTTATCTCTAATTCTTCTTGCAGTTTCAGAATCAAATATTTTGTTTCCGCGTTCATCCTTAGATACACTAGTTTCAACTTTACCGTTGAATCTAATTACATAGTTTTTATTTGTTTTATGTCTATATATATTTTCCCATCTTGTTTTTACATAAATCTTTGTATTCATTTTTATCACTCCCTGTATATTTTTAATTCAATTTTTCTTTGTTTTTCTGCATTTTTGTGATATAATGAATATGAAAGATCCAATGCATTATATCACATGATATTTTGTTTTTTAGTCGACCAAGACTTTTTGCGATTTTTCAATTTGACTTCGTGTTACCGCACGAGGTCTTTTCTTAGTTTAAGTTCCAACTTTTTCCGCAAGTTTGACAAACAGCAACTTTTTTTTGAGTGTTCTTGATTTTCTTTCTTTTACCAATTCCAAATATTTTAAATATTAGGGCAGGTAGGGTAAAAAATATCCATTTAAATAGTACCCACAACCAGCCAATACATATCCACCATAAAAAACTATGATGTGCATTAACTAGATGTGATTCGTTTATTATTTGAATATTAACATTATCACTTCCACAAAACTTACATTCCATTTTTAAGCTCCTTTCTACAAATTTATATAAAATAAATTATTGTCTATTATCGTTTCTGGATTTAATTAGTCGAATATATTTATCCTTATTTTGACTTAAATCTTTTCCAACTAAATCTGAAATTGGAATATTTAATCTTTCAGAAATAAGTAGAGCAGTTTCTAAACTCATTCCATTTTTTGAATTTTCCCATCTGCAAATGTTAGAAACGTTTAAGTCAAGTAAATCTGCAAATGCATTTTGTGATAATTTGAGTTCATCTCTAATCCATTTTAAATTGTTGTAAATATATAACATATTTCATCACCTAATAATATTTTATACGTTTTTTTGCAAAATTGCAATAAAAATATTGACTTTTGCAAAATTGCAATGTATAATGGTTATAGTTAGGAGGTAAAAAATGAACGATGAATTTAATAAAATAGTCGCAAAAGAATTGATGCTATTAAGAAAAAACGCTGATATGTCAAATGAAAAATTGGCAAAAAAAGCAAAAATTAGTCCATCAACTATTTCTAGATACGAGGGCGGGAAAAACAACATGAATTTGGATATTATTGAAAAAATTGTATTGTGTTGTAATTCAAATATGTATATTTTTTTTAATAAGTGTATTGCAAAAATGCAACAAAATAAAAATCAAAATGAATAAGTCTTGGTCGACTAAAAAACAAAAGATGTATAAGAAAGGATCTATAAAAATGATTGAAGGAAACGAGTTTTATAAAGTCATAGATATTATGAAACAAACAGGTTACTGTAAAAGTAAATGTTATGATCTGATAAACAGATTAAATGAAGAAATAAAAAAAGATTATCCCAGTATTGTTACATACAAAGGTAGAATACAAAAAAAGTATTGGGATGCTCAATTTACATTAAAACAAAAGGAAGGAAACTAGTATGAAAAAATATAAATTAAAACAATGGGTAAAAAATATTATATGGATAATAATTGGTGCAATAATTGGTATCACAATTTATCAATTATTTACTATTCATACTATTGAAAAATCACCTGTTGGTACTTATAAATGTTCAGGAGGTATTGTTAGAATATGTAATTCATCAAGTGAAGTGTATGAATCTATAAAATAAATTAAACCTTGGGGGGCTATGGGTTATTTTATCGTTATTATTTTAGGAGGAAAAATGATTTTAAAAGTTTTAGAAATATTTATTACGATTATTATAACTTTATTAGGCTCTTTTTTCATAGTTACTTTGATTAAAGAGATTATAAAAAATTTAAGAAAGAGGTAAACTATGAAACAAGAAAAATTAAAAAAAATAGCTAATTCAAGATTATTTATAAATATGCCAGTAACATCTCAGGCTTTATATTTTCACTTATTTTTAAGAGCAGATGATAATGGATTCGTTGATGAACCATTAAGGATAAAAAGAATCTTAGATTTTTGTGAAAATGATTTTTGGTATTTATTTAGAAATGGATTTATTTCTATTTATGATAATAAAATCAAAATTGAAGAGGTGTCATATGAATAATGAAAAAAAATTTTATTGGATAAAACTAAAAGTGGATTTCTTTAGAAGAGAAGAGATAGATTTTCTTTTATCTCAAAAAAATGGTGCTGAATACGTTGTACTTTATCAAATGATATGTCTAAATACTGCTAATTCGGATGGCAAATTAGAAACAAAAATCGGAGAAATGATTGTTCCTTATAATGCTGAAAAGATTGCAAGAGATTGTAAATATTTTGATGTGGATACAGTAAATATAGCAATGACATTATATAAAAAATTGGGACTAATTTATGAAGAACAAGAAGGTGGATTAAAAATTGCTGATTTTGATGATATGGTAGGTGGTGAAACAAAATGGGCAGCCAAAAAAAGACTATATAGAAAACAACAAAATCAACTTCCAACTGCGGACATTAAAGAGGACAAACAAGAGGACATTAGTGAGGACATTGAAGAGGACATTGTCCGACAAGAGTATAGAGATAAGAGTATAGAGTATAGAGATATAGATAATAGAGATATATTAAGTGTTAGTGTTAGCGACGAAACGTTGGAATCATTTTTTAAAGATTTTCAAATAACAGAAACTGAAGATCAACAACAAATATTAAAATATCTTAAAAATGGTATGAGTCTAGAAGTAATAAAAAATGGTTTAATAATTCCATTTGATAGAAATGCAAAAAATTATGATTTTGAAAAACAAAAGGCACCGATTGATAATCCGATTGCTTATGGAATGCAGATATTAGATAATTGGAACAACTTCGGAGTCCAGAACATGAACGATGTAAAAAGATATAACAAATCAAAAGGTGGTGTTAAAAATGACTATAATTGAATTGGAAGAATATAGAGCTATAAAAACTGAAATTAAAGAACTATTTCAGGAAATAAATGAAATAACAAATTGTTCTATTGGTTCACCACCATTATCAGGAATGCCTACTGGAAAAGGTAATTCAGTATCTATAGTTGAAAAAACAGTAAATAAAAAAATAAAACTACAAGAAAAATTAAGTAAAAAATTAGATAGACAATTAGAAAAGTTAAATGAAATTGAAGATTTTCTTGAAACTGTAGATGATGCTGATGTAAGGCTTATAATTCGCTATAGATTCATTAACGGATATGATTGGCAAGTAGTTGGAGAGAAAATGCACTTTGAAAGAACAACTCCATACTACAAATTAAAAAAATATTTAGAAAGGGAAAATAGTAAATGAAATATTATGAGTTTATTTTGATTATTTTGTCTCTACTTATAATTTTATTTATTGCAATAGCTTGGCTAGGACTTAAGTATGATGTAGTTGGTAGGGATAACAAAATAAAAGAATTAGAAGAAAAAGTAAAATATGGAAGAAAGAAAGCTAAAAGGAAAAAGATACAATGATATTGGAATTTTGGCGGATGTTGACCCAACATTAAAATTTCAATATAAAAATCAAAATGATTTTGTAAAAAAATTTAGAAGTTTAAAAACCTATTTTCCACTAGCATATAAAGATTTACTATTTCGCCTTGATAAAAGGAAACTGTATGAACTTAAAGATGGAGAATATATTCAAGAACTACTTACCACAGATGAAATAAAATTTGTTTATGGTACTATAAAGTTAATTTTTTCAGTAAAAAATGGAAATATTCTTATTGAAAATCTAGAACCAGAAGAATTCTTAATTGATGGTTATTATAAACTTTTAAAAATTTATCAAGGAATACCATATAGAAATGAAAAAGATTTATTTAAAATTAAATTATTAAAACAAATGAAGGAGAAAAAATGAAAAAGAAAGAAGAAATTATTAAATTAGCGAGTCTTGATGATTCAAAAATTGAAAAATTAAACTATAAAGAAAAGCAAAAATGCTATAGAGCAAAGTCTAGGGTAGGAAGATATGTATTTGTATCAAAAGATGAGAAAGGTAAAGGAATCACATATAGAAAGGAAAAAGTTAATGAAAACTAAATATATTGTTTTATTAGCAGGTATTGGAGCATTGATTTTTATTACTTCTATATTGATTCTGAGTAATATAATATTCAGAGCTGAAATCAAAAGGTACTGCTTAGATTTGCCAGTACATCAATTTTACCAAAATGATTATTGCTTAGAGTTCTACAATTCGGAGGTAAATGAAAAATGAACAGAGATTTACGAAAAATTATTAATCATTATGGTTTGCAAGATCAATTAAATAATTTTCAAAATGAAGTGTTTAAATTAAATAAAGCTATTATAAAAAAAACAAATGAAGGGTTGTTCGAAGGGATATGCTATAATCTTCAAGATATATTATCTCAAATTTTATCAGATACCTTCAAGCAAGAATACAAGGATTTAAGATATGAAGAAATAAAAGTAGCTCTAGCAAACGTATTACTAATAGTGAAGCAATTTCAATTATATTATAATATTTCAACCAATGAAATAAAAAGTATAATGAAGAATAAAATCTCTGAGCAAATTTATTTGATAGATAAGGAGAGTTAGTTATGGATGGAATAGAAAGATTAAAAATATTAGGAAAAGATATTAAAGATGAAGCATTACTGAAAATCTTAAACTATTTAATATCAAGAACAGATATGAATGAAAAATATCTTAACGAAGAAAAAAGTTTGTCCGAAATGATCGATTTTATTAAAAAAAACGCTAAAGAAAGAGCTGTAAATAATATGGCAATTATTAAAGATGACGAAGTTTATGGTTGGGCAATTCATTATTTTGATGAATCAAATGAAAATTTAGGAATAATTCGAGTAAAAAAAGTTGAAAATAAACCAATTAAAAATGAAACAATAAAAAAAGAACCAGAATCCAAAACAAAAGGATGGGAACCAGAAGGGCAACTATCATTGTTTGATCTCATATAGTTATGTATATCAAAATTAAAGATAAAGAATTGTTTCAAGAATTAGAAAAAAATTTGTTGATTCCCAAAAAATGGAGTGTATTTATTAATAATAATCTAAAAAAACATAATCTAATTATAAAAAACAAAAAAACATATTACTGTACTAATTGCAAAAAAAATTTTGATTCAAATGTTAATGTAAATAATCTTTTGAAATGTCCTTATTGTCACTTAAAATTAATGGTTAAATCGAAAAGGTTAAAAAAATATAATTTTAAAGATTATTTGTCAGTTCTAGATAAATATAAAAATTATATGATTCAAAGATTATTTGTTTTGGAATCATACTTAGATAATACTGAAATAAAATCAAGTTATTATGAATTTGGACGAATTATATATGATAGTGATTTTAAAATTATAAATGAAATTATAAATGATAATGTAATTGGAACAATTAGTGGATATTGGATATCATACAGAAAAAATTCAAATTATAATTGGCGATATAGTGAGTCATACAAAAGTCCAATCTCATATTTAGATGAATTTATAAATTATCCATATAATTTAAAAAAAGTGTTGCCGGAAAGATATAAATATAGTAAACTCTGGGTTCTTGCTAAAAAAGTGGAGTATTGTAATTTAATTTATATCTTAAAAAATTATAATTATAGTGTTGAACTTTTAATAAAATCGAGATTATATAACTTGGCTTTGTATCCAAAAAGCTTTGCTAATAAAAATAGTTTTGAAGAAAGATTTATGGGATTATCAAAAAGTTATTTTTCATTCATAAGAAAATATAATCTGGATATTGATGAATTGAAAGCATTATCAGTTATTAAGGTAAAAGATATAAATTTAGTAAAAAGAGTAAAAAATTTTCATGATTGTGAAATTTTAGCTAGATATGGAGTTGATTTTTGTAAAGTATTTGATTTAACTAATCTGAATTTAATAAATTACGTAGAATATAAAGATTATTTGAAATTTGTAACAATGTTAAAAATGAACTTAAAAGATTCAAAAATCTTGTATCCAAAAGACATTAAAAAATCACATGATCAACTATTAAAACAAGTTGAAATAATGAAAAATAAAAGTATTAATAAAACAATAAAGAAAATTGCCAATATAATCAAAAGTACTAAGTATAAAGATAATAAATATGTAATATTTCCAGCAGAATCATTTGAACAATTAATTGAAGAATCCAATCAACAAAATAATTGTGTAAAGACTTATGCAGAAAAAATTGCATCAGGCGAATCTTATATATACTTTATGAGAGAATTAAAAGATATTAATCGTTCACTTGTTACAGTTGAAGTGAAAAATAAGAAAATAGTCCAAAAAAGAACTAAAAACAATGAAATAACAACGAAAGAACAAGATATATTTTTAAATAAGTGGCAAAATTTGATTTTAAAAAATAGTGAGGTGATAAAATAATGAGTAGAACGTTTAGAATTAACTTTGGAAGAAAAACTGTTCAACCTTTTAAAGAAAATGATATTAAAAATATGATTATAATATGTAAAAAACTAAGAAACGAAGCTGAAATTGCTAAAAATGAGGAAAAAAGGTTTTTATGGGATAGAAATTATATGATTCTTGTTTTAGGAATGAATTTAGCTTTTAGAATTGAAGATATTCTTCAATTAAGAGTTGATAGTTTTAAAAATGGTGGAGTATATACTAGAGAGTTTAAAACAAACAAGGAACAATCATTTGAGTTGCATCCATCACTTGTAAAAGACATTGAAAATTATATTAACAGAAGTGACTTAATTGAAGGAGAATATCTTTTTTGCAGTCGCAAAGGTATTAATAAGCCAATCACTAGACAAAGAGCATGGCAAATAATAAAACAACTAGCGAATCAAGTGAAAGTTTCATATCCAGTAGGATGTCACTCATTAAGAAAGTATTTTGCGAGAAAATATTATGAAACTACAGGAGATATAGTAGGATTAAAAGAAATGCTGAATCATTCCAGTGAAAGATTAACTTTATTATATATTTGTTGGGAGAAAGAAGATAAAAATGAAAAAAGAAAGAACTTTTATTTAGGTAGTTGATATGAAATATATTGATGATGATGTTTTAGGTGGTCAATCAAGACCAATACATAATAATTTTGAATTAACAAATGCTATGCAAGGAAGAAAGAATTGTTTTTTATATACAGTTGGTACTTTTCAAGTTAATAATCAAAATTATATTGAATTAAAAGAAAGAAATATTAAATTAGTTGGTTTAGCATTTGCACAATTAAAATACAAGCCATTAAAAGAAAAGCAACAAGATAGAAAGTCAGTAAACATTATAATTGATGAATTAAGCAAAATAACATTGAATATAAATATTGATACTAATGTAAAATTAGAACAAAAAAAATAAATATATAAGTGGTGGAATGCAATAGCATATCACTTCACTTAAACCTATACAATTTTACAAAATGAAAAAATGTAAATTCAACAAAAAAATAACACTTTCCTGACAACAGGAAAATGATTATAAAATCTAGGTAAAATTAAGATTTTAATATAAAAAATGAATTTAACAGAATTATGTCATTTTGTAAAATTCAAAATAATATGAGAGGAGGTAAAATTTTGAAAAAAATAGAAATAGATGTTAATACTTTGTTGTCTATTTTGGATAAAGTGGAAGATTGTTACAAGCTTGAAGTAGAGAAAATTATAAATAAACTAATAAAGAAGGGAAAGTAAAAATATGAATGTAGAAACAATAAAATTTTTAATTAAAATAGATTATTTAGAAAAAAAACTAATTGGAGAAGATAAAAAAATATTTGTTGAGTTATTTGATTTGTTTAACGAATGTGTAAGAATGTTAGAAGAAGAAAAACTGCAAGTCAAAAAGCAAAAAGAAGTAATAGATAAAGTAATAGAAATAATAGAACCAATAACTGAATTTGATATGTGTACTATTAATGGAAAAATATTAAAAAAGCCATTAGATATATTAAAAGAGGTGTCAGAATGAGTTATGAAGAAAGTAAGTTGTTTTCTTTATTGAAAAAGCAAGATATAGACAGCTTATTTCTAGAAGCAACTAATTATTTATGTCAAACGAAATCCTTATTTGAAGAAAAAGAACAATTGCAACAAGAAAATCAACAATTAAAATTGATAAATAAAGAATATGAAAGACTTGGCAAAGAAAATGGAAGATGTTTTAAGATAACTTCTGTTAAGCAATACAATATAGATGAATTAATAAGGTGTAAAGATAATTGGAATAAGTTGAGAGAATGGTTAGAAACAAATTGGAAAGAAACACAAGATATATGGTTTGTAAAAATTTTAAATAAAATGCAGGAACTAGAAAGAGGTGTCAGAATGAATAAAGAAAAACTAGAAGTAACAAAAGAAAAATTGGGAGTTGATGAATGGCTAGAATTAATTAGAGAAGATAAAAATTTAAATGGTGCTTATATCAGTATTTGTCAATATGTTGATTTAACTGAGCAAGAAAACAAACAACTAAAAGATAATTGGGATGAGTTAAAAGAAGATTTAATAAAAATAAGACAGTTAACTTTTACAAAATACAATAAGAATGAATGGGCAAATTGCCTATCGTTTAATGATGACATATTACCATTAATTAAAAAGATGCAAGAAATAGAACAAGGAAGTGATAGTAATGAATAAAGAAGAAATATTTAAAGAACTAGTTAATAGAAAGAAAATATTAGAAAATAAAGGCTATAAAGTTATTTATATAGGTTTATATGGTAGTCAAAATTATAATTTAGATGATGAAGAAAGCGATATTGATGTTAAGGCAATTGTATTACCTAATTTGCAAGATGTAATTCGTAGAAAAGCAGTTAGTACTACTATTGAATGTGAGAATGGTAATATAGATGTTAAAGATTTACTAACTTTTTATAATGTGATAAAAAAAGGAAACTTTAGTTATATTGAAGCAATAGATACTAGTTATAGTATTGGTGATAAATATATTAAAGAATTATTTAGTAGATTTAGACCAAATAAAAAATCTATATTAGGTGCTATGTATGAAAAACGAAAAGCACTAACACATGAATATCCTAGCAAACATAATGAATTTGAAAAGTGGGGTTATGACCCTAAACAACATCATCACATTTTAAGACTATATGACTTGTTAGAATATAATAGACTAAATAACGATACAAAAAGTTACTTAGTCTATGAATATAATTCAAATAGACAAAAAGAATTGCTAGATTATAAAAGAAATAATAATAATATTGCATTATCGATTATTGAACAAGATAGTGATGATATTATAAATAGAGCAAGAGAATTAATTGATTACAATTATTCTTATGAATATGAAAATGTTGATAACGAAATAAATAAATATATAGAAAATAATTTGAAAATAGAAATATTTAAAACAAGTAAAATAACAAGTGCAAGAGAAGTTAGAACATTTGATAATCCTATACCTAAAAAAGATTTAGAAAAGTTTCCGATATTAGAACAATATAGAGAACAAGACATTAGTTATATAGTTTTTGAAAGTATAGAAATTTTATAAAGGGGTGGAAAAATAATAGGAGATGATAAATAATGAAATTAGAAGTTGGAATGTATGTAAAAAAAATGTTGTTGTTAGTAGTGCTGACTCTATTATTAACAGGCTGTAACAAGCAAGTATTTGATTTTAAATACACGTTTGACAAAGCATATTGTAATTACAATGGCAATGAATTTGAATTAAAAATAGATAAATGGCAAGATTATGATGGTGAACAAATACAAATACAATCAAATGGAAAAGTTTATTTAATTAGTACAAATAACTGTTATTTAATGGAGGAATAATGGATATTATACAAAAAATATGAAAAATGGGAGATGATAAATTATGGACTTAGACAAAGAAATAGAAAATGTGTTAATTGCATTAGATGACATAGACAAATATTGTAATTCGTTATCTAATTTATTGAGTTTAGAAGATCAAAAGACACAAGATTTATTACATTATATTGAAAATAACAAAATAAATGCTTTTCAAAGTTATAGATTGGTTAAACAATTAAAAAAAATAAGACTTGATAGAAGAAATATAAAAAATAATATTGAATTGGCTGCTACGTTCTATAATAACAAAAATAAATTAATATTTAACGAGTATAGATCAGTTTTAAAAGATGAATTAAAAAAGACTAAGAAACAGTTGCAATTGAAATACAAGAATAGATATTATCAACAATGTGAAATAGTAAATATTATAAAACAATAATTTTTCACATATTTCACATGGAATTAGTGATATACTATAAATTAGTGAATGAATATTCACTAAAAACCTCGTATACATAGAAAGCAACAATATTCAAATATTGTTGTTTTCTAATTTAAACGAGAAGATTAAAATATATTTTCACCGCAAAATTATTCTTCTCGTTTAAGTTTGGAGGGATATTAAATGTTTAAGAGTTGTAATAGATGCGGTTTTATTCATAATGTAAATAAAAAATGTTATAAAAATCGTCAAGTAAGAGGTAGAACAGATGCAGATAGATTTAGAAACTCATCTAAATGGCATCAAAAAAGCAATTACATTAGAAATCGCGATAAAAATTTATGTAGATGCTGCATAGCAAATATTTATAATACTTATCAAATTTATAATTTTAATAAACTTGAAGTGCATCATATAGTTCCGTTAGAAGAAGATATTTCAAAAAGATTAGATGATGATAATTTAATTACCTTATGCTGCTATCATCATAAGTTAGCAGACAATAACAGAATACCTAGAAATATTTTAGTTAAACTAACAGATGAAAATTGTAATTTAAAAGAAATACACGATGAAGTAGAGAAATCTGATATCCCCCCTATACCTTGAGTTCTTTATTTTTAAGAATTTTAAAACCTACCACTCACCTAAACGTGCAAATTATGCCTAAAATGAAAATTTTGGGTAGTTGATATGAAATAAGGAGATGAAAAAAATGACAAGGCCAGCTAAATCAATAGAAACAAACTCAATGAAAATGAGTAAAGAAGAAAGAAAAGCAAGAGAAGAATCTGAAAAAAATTTAAGAGGTTCTAATGATAATATTAAGCCTTTTTCGTATTTAAATAAAAGACAAAAAAATATTTTTAAAGATATATTAAGAAATCTTAATAAAGATATTTTGAGTAATTTAGATACTTATCTTTTAAATCAAACTGCTATAACAATTGAAAGACTAGAAAGCTTAGAAAAAGCAATTAATGAAGCTAGTAAGGTAGTTGATGACGATGGGAAAATTAAGGATAAGTTAAATGTAAGCTTGATCTCAACATTGAAATCAGCTCGAGATATGTATTCAAAAGATTTTTTCAGATGTTGTAATGAACTATCTTTATCACCTCAAGCTAGAGCTAAGATATCAATAAACACACAGCCCACAAAGAAAAAAACTTTAATGGATATCTTAAATGATGATGAATGATTATATATTAAATCATCCAGCTTATATTTATGCACGTGAGATTGTAAGTGGGCAATTGGAACCACCAAAATTGTTTTATGAATTAAATAACAATAAAAAATTTATCCCTCCGAAATATGTAAAGATTCAATGCGAGGAATTTTTAAAAATTGTTAATAATGATTCAGAAAAGTATATAATTGACTTTAAGAGATTAAAGAAAATTGATAAAATATGCAAAATTTTGGTAATGGCAAAAGGAATAAAAGCTGGTAAAAGAATTTATGATTCACTTGCTGGTTATCAATGGTTAATAATAGTGGCAAGTTTGTGTACTGTTTATAGAAACAATACTAAAAAAAGAAGATATGAAACAGTTATATTAGAAATCTGTAGAAAAAATGGAAAAACATTTATCGTGGCTTTTATAATTTTATTGTTGTTCTATCTTGAACCTATGTATTCTCAATTTTATTCTGTTGCACCGGACGGAGCATTAGCTAAAGAAGTAAAAAAAGCAATTGAGCCTTTAATAAAGACAAATGCCGAAATTTTTGAAGAAGGTGAATTTAAATTATTAAGGGATTGTATTAGACATACACTTACCGATAGTGTTTATATTCCACTAAATTATTCGAAAGACAGAATGGATGGTAAAGAACCAAATGTTTTTGTAGCAGATGAAGTAGGTGCACTTCCGCAAGCATATCCGATTGAGGCGATGCGTTCGGGGCAATTGCTGATCGTAAATAAGTTGGGTTTTATAATTTCTACAAAATATCCAACATTTGATAACCCCATGGAGGATGAAGTAAAATATGCTAAAAAAGTGTTAGAAGGTTTGATAGAAGATGAAACAGTGTTTGCTTTGTTGTATGAACCTGATGAATCAAAAGACTGGTCATTTGATGATAATATAATTCTTCAATCTAATCCACTTGCATTAGAAATTCCAGCGGTTTATAAAGACTTATTGGATAAAAGAGCAAAAGCTATTGAAATTGAAAGTAAAAGAGAAAATTTTCTAACGAAACATTGTAATATTATTTATCAAGGTGCAGGAACAGAAAGTTTTATAGATGTAACTGAAGTTCAAAAATGCAGAATTGATAAAATAGATTGGGCTGGTAGAGAAGTTTATATTGGAGTTGACTTATCAATGTCTGATGATAACTGTGCTGTAGCAATAACAAGCAACGATGATGGAACAATTTTAGCTGATTGCATTTCTTTTATACCAGAAGGAAGAATAGAAGAAAAAAATCAGTTTGAAAAAATAAACTATTTTGAATTTATAAAAACTATGAAATGTATAGCTTGCGGTGATAGAACGGTTGATTATAAAGTAATAGAAGATTTTGTTTTTGATATTGAAAAAAAGTATGATGTTGTTGTAATGGCAGTTGGGTATGACAGATATAATGCTTTATCTTCAGCACAGAAATGGGATGAAAGATTTAACACCGTACAAATTCGTCAACATTCCGATACATTACATCCACCAACTAAACTTTTATATGAAAAAATAATTGATGGAAAATTTAAATATGAAGAAAACAAACTCCTGGAAATAAATTTTCAAAATGCTAGATGTGTTTATGACACAAATATGAATAGATATGTAAATAAGAAAAAATCTAGCGGAAAAATAGATATGGTAGTTGCACTCATAAATAGTATTTACCTATTACAACAAGATGTCTTTTTAGAAAATGGTAATTTTTTTGTACAACTTGCATAATTCACATAATTCACATCAAAATTGTGCTATAATGTAAACTAGTGAAGTAGTAATGAGATAAGACAAGTTGAAATGGCTTGTTTTTTCGTTATAGAAAAGAGGTGAAGATAATGGCATTAATTGATTTGTTTTTAGAAAAAAGAGAAGTAATGTCAGAAACAAAAGAAAACACAGATGTTGTTGATGATTTAATCTTAAAAAAATTGCTTTCTGGTCAAATTCTTACAAGTGATGATGCTTTATCAATTCCAGCAATATCAAGTGCTGTAGACCTATTATCTAACATGGTATCAATGTTACCAATTAAATTATATAGGTCAGAGGTTATTGATGGAAACAAAAAAGTCACTGAAGTTCTTGATGATAAAAGATTATATCTCTTAAATATAGACACTATGGATTTGCTTGATCCATTTCAAATGAAAAAAGCAATAGTTCATGATTATTTAGTAGAAAAAGGTGCTTATGTATTTATTGATAAAAAGAAAAATACTGTTAATTCTTTAAGATATATTGATCCAATTCATGTGCATTTTCAAAGTAATTTTGATCCGATATATAAAGATGTTAAATACTCTGTAGATGCTAAAGAATATGAATCTTATCAATTTATTACAATATTAAGAAGAACAAAGGATGGAATAAAAAGTGTGAGTGCTATAGAAGAAATTACTAAATCCATTGAAACAGCTTTTTCAACAATTCTTTATGAATTAGGATTAGTAAAAAAAGGCGGTGCAAAAAAAGGTTTTCTTGTTTCCGAAAGAAAATTAGGAAGTGAGGAATTAAAAACATTAAAAGATGCGTGGAATCAGTATTTTGGTGGTAATAATGAAGAAAGTGCCATTGTTTTAAATAATGGATTGAAATTTCAAGAAGCTTCTTCATCAAGTGTAGAATTACAAATAAATGAAAGAAAAAAAACTTTGAAAGATGATATAAAAGATGTTTTTCATATTCATGATGACTACAATAACACTATTAAATTTGGAGTGATGCCAATTATAAGTGCTATTGAAACAGCACTAAACAAGAATTTATTATTAGAATCTGAAAAAGGTTCTTTTTATTTTGCATTTGACACAAAGAACATTACACGAGGTTCTTTAAAAGAAAGATATGAAGCTTATAAAATTGCTTCTGATACTGGATGGATATCAAAAAATGAAATCAGAAATGCAGAAGATTATGATAGTGTAGATGGATTGGATGTTATTAGCATGACATTAGCAGATGTTCTTTATGATACAAAAAATAGGACATATTTTACTCCTAATACGGGATCCATAGTCGATTTGGAAAAAGGAGGTGATACAAATGAAAATTCAAGTGAGAAATGATAAAGTTATAATTGATGGTTATGTAAATGCTGTTGAGAGATATTCTAAAACATTATGTGATAAAAATGGATATTTTATAGAAAGAATTATGCCCAATGTTTTTAGTAGAGCCATTGAGAAAAATCCTTCTATTAAAGTTTTATTAGATCATGATTATGATAAAGAACTTGCAAACACAAAAGATGGAACAGCTATTTTAGTGGAAGATAATATTGGATTAAGAGCAACCGTAGAGATTACTGATGAAAATGTAATTTCTAAAGCGAAAAAGAAACTTCTACGAGGTTGGTCTTTTGGCTTTTATTGTAATGAACAAGATGAGGAAGTAGGAGAAGATGGAATCACAAAGAGAAGTGTTAAAGATATTGATTTAATTGAGGTTTCCATTATTGATGATAAAAAAATTCCAGCATATATAGGAACAAGTATTGAAATGCGTGATGACAAACCTAGATTGTTAGAATATAGAAGTGAAGAGTTTGATGAAAACTCTTTTTCTTATGAAAATAACATTAACTTTGCTGATATGACTATGACTCAAAAAAGAGAAATATTATCTTTAGCATTTAGTAAAACATTTACTAATGGTTGGCTTGAAGATTTTGATAATAACTTCATATATGGAGTTGTTGATGAAAATTATGAGTTATATAAAATACCATATTCAATAATTGATGGAAACGTTAATTTTGACTTGAGCAAACAAGTAAAAGTTATTAAAGGTGGTTATCAAGAAGTAAGAACAAAAGATAGGCCTGAACAATCTGAAAAGATTGACAAAATAGATTATTCAAAATATGAATTGATATTAAAAAATATGAAGGAGGAAAAAATATGAATATCAAAAAATTAAATGAAGAAAAAGCAGAAGTTCAAGCAAAAATGCAAGGACTATTAGATGGAGTAAAAGCAGAAGAAAGAGCTTTTACAGAAGACGAAATAAAATTATTCGATACTTTAAAAAGCCAAGTTGATGCTATTAATAAGACAATTGATGCTTTTGAAAAAGGTAGAGAATTAATTGATGATGATTCAAAAGAAAATGATGATTCAAAAAATAATGAAGAAAGAGCTTTAAAAGCAGAAGAAAGAGATGTAAAAGAATTTGCTAATTTTATCAGAACCAATGTCTTGAATGAAAGAGCTGGTGAATCTAACTTTTCACAAGGCCAAAATGGTGTAATTGTTCCAACAACAATTGCTAACAAAATAATTATGGCTGCTGTTAATATGTCGCCAATTCTTGAAAAAGCTACTAAATATAATACAAATGGTAAATTAGAAATACCTGTGTATGGAAAAGGTACTAGCGATGCAGACATTACTGTTGCTTATGGAGAAGATTTTACGGAATTAGTTGAAAAAGCTGGAAAATTCACTTCGGTAACTTTAAATGATTATTTAATTGGAGCCTTAGCAAAAATTGGTAATTCTTTAGTAAATAATACTGACATTGATTTAGTAAATGTAGTAATTAACATTATTGCTGAATATATAAAAATATTCTTAGAAGGTCAAGTATTAAATGGTAGCACTAATAAAATCCAAGGATGTAAAGATATTCCTGCCGGTCAAGTAGTAACTACTGCCGCAGCTGGTGTAATTGCTTATGATGATTTAGTTAAAGTAAAAAATAAAGTAATTCAAGCTTTTAGAAAGGGCTCTATTTGGGTTATGAGCCAAGAAACTCAAACAGTATTAGAAACTATGAAAGATGGCACTGACAGACCGTTATTTGTACCTGATCCAACAGGTGAATTTGATGGACAAGTTCTTGGTTATCCCGTTTATGTTTCTGATAATATGGAAGAAATTGCTGAAGAAAAATCACCAATCATTTTTGGAAACTTCAGTGGCATAGCTTTAAAAACATCAAAAGGATTAGAAATCCAAGTTTTAAAAGAAAAGTATGCTACACAACATGCAACTGGTGTTGTTGGATGGCTTCAAGCTGATGCAAGAGTAGAACATACTCAAAAATTAGCAAAATTAACTATTAAAAAATCTGCTACACAAGCAGGTAGTAACTAATGTATTTAGTTGTTAAGGGTTTTGCAAATAGTAAAATTTCGGCTGCAAAAGGGAAGATAATTAATCTTAATAAAGAAGAAGCAGCTTCCCTTTTAGAAGCTGGATACATTGTTAATGCTAAAACTTCAAATGTAAGTATTAGAGAAAAGGATAAAATTATTTCTAGTTTAGAAAAAACAAATGAAACTTTAGTTAATAGAGTTGCTGAGTTAGAAGAAGAAAATAAAAATCTTGTTGCAAAAATATCTGAGTTAGAAATTTTATCAATGGAATCAATTGAAAATGTAGCAGAAGATGATTCAAACAAAGAAGAAAGTATTGACAATACAAAAGAATCAACTGAAAATGTGTCAGATAATGATTCCAACAAAAATGAAGAAGATACTGAAATTGTTGGAAATGAAGAAGAAAATAAGTAGTCAACTTAATTGTTCAGGCACTCCTGAAAGGAGGAATTAATTGATGCTTACAAAAATAAGTGAAATAGTAATCGATGATATAATTGATTACTTGAGAATCTCTGAAACTTCGGAGAAAGAAAAAAAATATTTGAAGACTATATTAAATATTTCTAAGGAATATATACGTAAATATACTGGTTATGATAAAATAGATGATTTAGATAAGTATCCAGATCTTGTCATTGTCGTTTTTGTGTTATGTCAAAGTATGTATGATGATAGAGCTTACTACATTGATAACACAAATGTTAATAAAGTTGTGCAATCAATACTCGATTTGCATTCAAGGAATTTATTGTTATGATTAATCCTGGAAAGTATAATAAGCTTATTGAAATTATTGCGGTTGAAGAAACTTTTGATAAAGCTGGTTTTTCAGAACTGTCTGAAAAGACAATTATGAAAGCTTATGCTAGTGTAAAAACCACAAGAGGATATACACTGATTCAAAATGATAGTGATTTTGAAAAAGCAACAACCAATTTTACAATAAGATATCCATTAACTTTGATAACAAGAGATATGTTAATCATTTATAACGATAAAAGATATTCAATAGAATATTTAAATAATGTGAATGAAAACAATGTCGAGTTAGAAATGCAAGCTAAATTAATAAGAAAATAAATGGCAAGTTTCAGAGCAGAGATTCCAGCAGATATAATATCAAGTTTTGAAAAACTTGAATCTAGTTGTGAAGAGATGCTAGGAAATATGACAAAAGCTGGAGCTAAAGTAGTTTATAAAAATGTAATTTCAAATATGAAAAAATCTTTTAAAGATTCTTCTGATTTAGAAAAATGTTTGAAAATTACTAAAACTTATAAAACATCAGATGGTTCAATAAATACCAAAATAGGTATTTACGGATATTTGCGTGGAGATAAGAAAAAACCAGCTCCATTAATTGCAAATGCTAGAGAACATGGAACATCTAGAGGAGAAGTAAGAAAACCTTTTTTCAAAAAGTCATTTGATAAAAGAAGTATTGAAGAAGCTATGAAAAAAGAAGAAAGTAAATATTTACCAAAGGAGTAATTAGTTATGAATGAGGATATAGAAAAAATTTTTCAAGGGAAAATTACTATAAATAAAAAAAATATTCCTGTTGTATTCAAAAAATATTCAGGACACGAAACTGATTATGTAGTTTGGTATAACGATGGTAATGTTCCTGGTTTTAATGCTGATGATAAAATCATTTACACGATTAACTCAGTAGAGTTTAATGTATATACTAAAGGAAATTATATAGATATAGTACAAAAATTAAAAGACATATTAGAAACAAATGATTATTTATGGACTGGTGATAATGAAGACTTATATGAAGATGACACTAATTATCATCATTTTGTAATGACATTTGAAAAAATAAGGAGGAAATAATATGGCAAGAATAGGTTTAAAGAGTTTTTTGTTTTCAACATTAGATGATGATGAAAACGTTACTGGTCCAAAATCATTGGGAAAAGCTATTGATTGTAAAGTGTCTACCGAAACAAATAGTGCAGAACTTTATGGAGATGATACACTAATTGAAAGTGATTACACTTTCAATAAAGGAACAGTTTCTATTACAATTGATGATGATAATGATTCTGTATTATCACCACTTCTTGGACACTCAATAAGTGAAGAATATGTTGCTACTACTGATAAGACACCTGCAAGCGGTAAAGTATATTATACTAAATCTGGTACTGAATATACAAAGTTTACAGGTTCTACTTTTACAGCTAGTACAACATATTATGAAAAAAATACTACCAATGGAGAAGTAATAAGAAAAGATACTGATGTTGCACCATATGTTGCTTTTGGTAGAATTATAACTAAGATTGTTAATGGTGTATATAAATATAAAGTTGAATTTTTATGTAAGGTAAAATTTAAGGAGAGTATGCCTGATGAAAAAACAAAAGGTCAATCAGTAGAGTTTACCACTCCAACAATAGAAGGAACAATATTGAAAAAGAAAAATGGTGAATGGTCTAGAACTAAAACGTTTGATACATATGCAGAAGCACATGAGTATCTTACATCATTGTTGTCGAAATCTAGTAACTAATATATTCTTTTGAAAAAACAGTGAAAAAACTGATAGGAAAAAGGGTAGAGTTAGACAATAGTCTTCTTTACCCTTTTTTATTATATATAAGAAAGGTGAAAAAATATGAAGGAAAAAGAAAAAATTATAAATTGCGGTGGAAAAGAGTACAAGTTAGTTTTTAATCTTAATGTTATGCAAGAAATTCAAAATGAATATGGAACACTTGAAAAGTGGGGAGACTTAACAGATGGATTCGTTTATGACGAAAATGGTGAAAAAATCCCAATGAAAGATAAAAATAATCAAGTTATTACTAAATCTGTTAATGATGCAAACGGAAATATTACTCAAAAAGTAGTATATAAAACAAAAGAAATCAATATTAAAGCTTTGATTTTTGGAATAAGACTAATGATAAATGAAGCAATCGATATAGAAAATGAAACAGCGGAAATTAAAAAGGCTTATTTGAATGATAAACAAGTTGGTAGAATTGTAACAGAAATAGGTATATATAATGCCACAAGCGAATTAAATCAAGTTGTAATAGATTCTACTAAATCTGATAATCAAAAAAACGAGTAATCCACGAGAAAGACAAAAATGAAAAAATAGATTTCTCGTGGTTTTCATTTGTCGGTGTAACCAAGTTGCATTTTACAGAAAAAGAAGTTTTTCGTATGACTTTAAGAAAATTTAATAAATTGTGGGAATGGTACAAAGTTTATCATGACTTAGAAAAAAGTAATTCATACAGAGAAATAGAGAAAAAACAAGAAAAGGATGATGAATGGTTTAATTAGAAAGGAGGAAATGATATTATGGCAAATTCCTTTGGTGGAACAGTAAAACTACAAGGTGAAAGCGAATATAGAAAAGCACTTAAAGATATTACATCAAATTTAAAATTAATGTCAAGTGAATTGAAACTTACTAATACTCAATTTTCAGCAGGTGATAAATCTTTAAAACAAGCTAAAGAATCATACGATAATACGAATAAAGCAGTTAAAAATCAAAAAGATAAAATTTCTGAATTGAGAATTGCATTAGAACAAGCTGAAAAAGAGTATGGTAGCAATAATGAAAAAGTTAAAATGTTCAAAGCTCAATTAAATAACGCGGAAACTCAATTGAAAAAAATGGAAGATGAAACAAATAAGTCTACCAAAGAGCTGAAAAAAATGAAAAATAGTATGGAAGATACAGGAAATGGTGCAATTAAGTTGGGCGATTTAATAAAAAGTAATCTGATTAGCGAAGGAATAATATCTGGATTTAAAGGACTTACTGGAGCTATAAAGAAAGTTGGATCATCACTTATAGGTATAGCTAAAGAATCATTTGATAGTTTTGCAAATTATGAACAACTAATTGGTGGTGTAGAAACTTTGTTTAAAGATAGTGCTGGCAAGGTTGAAAATTATGCTAATAACGCTTATAAAACAGCTGGGCTTTCAGCTAATGAATATATGGATACTGTAACATCATTTTCAGCAAGTTTATTACAAAGTCTTAAAAATGACACCTCAAAAAGTGCAGATGTCGCAGATATGGCAATTACAGATATGGCAGATAATGCAAATAAAATGGGTACTGATATGTCTATGATTCAAAGTGCATATCAAGGTTTTGCTAAGCAAAATTATACAATGTTAGATAATTTAAAGTTGGGATATGGTGGAACAAAATCTGAAATGGAAAGATTGTTAAGTGATGCACAAAAAATAAGTGGAGTAAAATATGATATCTCAAATTTAAGTGATGTTTATAATGCAATTCACGTAATTCAAGGGGAACTAGGTGTCACAGGTACAACTGCGAAAGAAGCTAGTTCAACTATACAAGGCTCAATATCAGCTATGAAATCATCATGGCAAAACTTTTTAACAGGATTAGTTTCTGGACAAGATATGAATGGTTTAATTGATAACTTAGTTGAAAGCGTTTCAACAGTTATGGATAATGTTTTACCAACAATTTATACTATTGCGGAATCATTGCTTGCATTTGTACCTAAATTAATTGATAAATTAATAGCCAAAGCACCAGATTTTGTACAATTAATCAGCTATACTATTGAATTGGTTATAGCTGGACTACAAGAAAATTTTCCAAGCATTAAGAAAAGTATTATACAAATTATACAATTGGTAAAAAAGGTTATAACAGATAACTTGCCAGCTCTTCTAGAAATGGGAGTTTCATTATTAACGGAATTGATAAATGGTATTGTAAATGCATTACCAGAATTGATTCCTCAAGCAGTAAATATAATTACAACACTAGTTGATACAATTCTAGATAATATTGATTTTTTAATAGATGCGGGTATTCAATTAATATTCGGTTTAGCAGATGGGCTAATTGAAGCTTTACCAGATTTAATTGATAAGATACTGGAAATTATTGATAAACTCATTATGGCAATTACAAATAACTTGCCTAAAATAGTAGAAGCGGGTGGAATATTAGTACTTAAACTGGCTGATGGACTTATAAAATCAATTCCAAACTTAGTTGCAGCGATTCCAAAATTGATTACATCATTAATTATAGGGATAGCAAACTATTATAGTCAAGTTACTTTACGTGGTGCAGAGCTAATAAAAAAAATTAAAGATGGTTTTGTAAATGGAATTAAAAATATACCAGAAGTCGGAGCAAATCTAGTAAAAGGTATATGGAATGGTATAAAAGATACCACTACATGGATTATGGACAAGATAAAAGGATTTGGAAAATCTGTATTAAAAGGAATTAAGGATATTTTTGGTATTCATAGTCCCTCTAAAGTGTTCGAAAATGAGGTTGGAATTAATTTGGCAAAAGGAATAGGAGTTGGATTCGAAAAGGAAATTGGTAATGTTAATGATGCTATTCAAAAATCATTACCAACAGATTTTGATATATCAACAAATTTGAATTTAGATAATAATTTATCCGAAGTAAAAACTATGTCTGAAGTAGAAAATAATAATTTACTAGTTAGTGCATTACAGGAAGCTCTAGAAGGAATGGCATTCAAAGTTGACGGTGATAAATTCGGAGAATTAGTAATTAAAAATGTGGAAAGAGTGGTATATTCATGAGTTATATTATATGGAATGGTGAAAATAGCCTAAATATTCAAGGCTTAATAATTTGTAGTCTACCACCAATTACTAAGCCTCAAGTACGTACCGAAATAATTGAAATCGACGGTTCTGATGGAGATGTGGTTCAAAAATTGGGTTACAAAAGTTATACAAAAACTATTGAAATCGGATTAACAAAAGGCTACGACATAGATAAGATAATAGAATACTTTAATGGTTCAGGTGTTTTAACACTTTCTAATGAGCCAGATAAATATTATTATGCAGAAATTATAGATTCCATCGATTTTAATAAATTAATTAATTTTAAAACTGCAAGCATAAAATTTCACGTTCAACCATTCAAATATAAATTAGATGAGGGTGTAACGGAGCTGGATATAACAGAAGAAACTGAATTAAATGTTAATAATGATGGTTTGATAACATCTAACCCAATTATTACATTATATGGGAGTGGGTTGGTTGATTTGTCAATTAATGATATAAAGATTTTAACTGTGAATATAGACAGTGAATTTATTGTAATTGATTCAATGAATCAAGAAGCTTATAAGAATACATTACTTAAAAATCGAAACATGAGTGGTGAATTTCCAAAATTATCTCCGGGAAAAAATAAAATTTCTTGGAGTGGTGTTTTAACGAAAATTGTTGTTGATCCAAAGTCGAGGTGGACGTAATGATAAGTGTTTATGAATCTACAGAAAAGAATTTTAAAAATAATGGTTTAAAAATATTAAAACCACAAAAAGCATTAATTACTAAGGTTGATAATGGAGACTACTATTTAGAATTGAAAGATTCTATTGAATTTTTAGAATATTATCAGGTTGGAAATATCATTAGAACAAGTACTCCGTGGGGATACCAAGGATTTAGAATACATAATTTAGAGATAAATAAAAATATTATTAGTGTAAAAGCAAATCATTTGTATTTTGATACAAGAAATTATGTTATTAAAGATAGTTATGTTGTAGAAAAAAATTGTAACGAAGCATTAAATCATTTAAATAGTGCTTGTGATAGGAACACACCATTTTCATTTCAATCAGATATTATTTCAATAAACTCTTATAGATGTGTAAGAACATCATTAGAAGGAGCCATTGCTAATGTAATTGAAAGATGGGGTGGACATCTTCTTAGAGATAATTTCACTATTAAACTAAAGAGTAATATTGGTCAAGATAGGGGAGTAGTAATAGCATACGGAAAAAATCTAATAAACATTAATCAAAAAGAAAATTGGGATAATGTTGTAACAAAAATTCTTCCAGTAGGAAAAGACGGAACACTATTGCCAGAGATATATTTAGAGTTAGAAGAAGAACTATATGATATTCCTTATACAAAAATAGTTTCATTTTCACAAGATAATATATCAGAAGAGGATTATAAGGATGGAGAAGATACAGATAAAGTAGCATATAATAATGCACTTATTGAAGATTTAAGAAATCAAGCTGTTAATTATTTGAATAAAAATAAACTTCCTAAAATCAATTATACTGTAGAAGCAAATATCAAGGACGTTTCGGATATTGGCGATATAATTTACGTAAAGCACCCAAAATGTAAAATTAATTTAACAACAAACGTTATTTCTCTTCAATATGATTGTATTTTGAATAAATATGTAAAAGTTGAGTTTGGAAATTTTAAAAATAATTTAAAAAATTTACTAAAAAACGTTACAAGCATAATGGATGAAAAGATTAAAGAAATTAATCCAGATTCAATTATGGAAGGAGCAATAAATAAAGCAAGTGACTTAATAAAAAATGCATTAGGTGGCTACGTTTACAAAACAAATAGTGAATTATACATCATGGATACTAATGATCCTAAAACTGCTAAAAAAGTGTGGAGATGGAATCTTAATGGATTAGGATATTCATCTACTGGGGTAGACGGGAAATATGAAACTGCTATAACGATGGATGGTTCCATTGTAGCGGATTTTATAACCACTGGTAAATTAAATACTAATTTAATAGAGGGATATAACGAATTAATTTTAAAAACAGATGAGTTATCATCTAAGATTAGTGATGTGGCTGATATCACAACAAGTGGCGAAAGTGAATATGGTTCAGTAAATTTGGTTAAAGTAAACGAAAGCGAACCAATTGCTATAAAAGTTCATCCAACTACAGAAGATATTTCTTATTTATATCCAAGCGATGATTTATATCCAAGCGATGATTTATATTTGATGAATAGAATAATAAGATTCACTAATACTGATACAAATGAAATATTTGATTATGAATTACCTGATGATTTATTACTTTATGATTCCAATAATTATGATGAATTTGTATTGAATTATAATAGTCAAACATGCTCAATTACAAAAAGAGTTGAATATGATAAAACAACAAGCAAAAATGTAATGAAGACTAGCGAAGAGACTGTTGATTATAAATTCCCACTTATAGCACTTTCAGCAGGAAACTACACTGTATCTTTACCTGGGTATCAAAATGCTTATATTTACGTTCAATTAATGGCGTCAAATATTTATACAACACAATTTGCAACAAAAATTGAAATGAGCAGTGTTACAAAAAGCATAGATTTGGAAATAAAGAAAAAAGTAGATAATAAAGATTATACGGCAGCTCAAATATTAATGAAGATAAACGGAGATACTAGTGAAACATTAATAAAATCAGATAAATTGGATATAGATGCGATAGCAACCTTTACTAATAAAAGACTTGCTTTAGCTGGCACAACAGTTATAAATGGTTCAAATATTACAACCGGAACAATTTCATCCTCAAGGCTATCAAGTGATGTAATTACAACAACAAATTTTTCAGCACAGAAAATAAATGCTGATAATATTACAACCGGAACAATTTCATCCTCAAGGCTATCAAGTGATGTAATTACAACTTCAAATTTTTCAGCACAGAAAATAAACGCTGGTAAAATTACATCAGGAACAATGAGTGCAAATAGAATTAGTGGTGGAACTTTGAATATAGGAAACAGCACATATTATTTAAGAATGCAAGCAACAAATGGAGCTTATACAAACAACCCTTCATGTTCAGGATTAACAGTTGGGAATCAGGGTTTAGTTGTAAATTCAACAGCCTTTTTTAAGAGGAACACAAATTTCAATGGGTATCTAAATATATTCAATAGTAATAAAATAAGATTCTATCTTGGAGATAGCACAAGCTCAGGTAGTTATACAGGAGTAAGTGGAAAGCATTCATTAACAATAAGTGGTCACACGATGACATTTTTCAACGGATTACTGATTGCAATAAGTTAGGAGGTGAAAATGTTGGAAAAACCATTTAGTCTAAGAATCAAAGATTTTAGTGAAAAAATTATAAATTTAATAAATTCTTCATCACTTCCAGTATATGTTATAAAAAATGAATTAGAAAAAGTGTATACGGAACTAAATAGATTAGATGAAGAAGAAATAAATAAGTATTTTGAAAATTCAAAAAAAATCAAAGAAAGGAATGATAAAAAATAATGCAAAATGTATTGACACGCATTCGAAAGAATGCGATAATTCTACAAACAAACAAACAAACAAACAAACAAAGGTATACTATACCTTACGAAAGGGGGTGCAGTTATTTAGTAGTAACTGCATCTCAAAAAAGAAGGGAGGCAATGGCTTAATTCATTGCTTCTTTTCTGTTCGAGGTGCATTATGCTAAAAACTTTTTCAAATAAAGGTGAAGCAGGTGCAATACCTTTAAATGCAGAAAATCTAAATTTTAATTTTGCTGAAATAATTAATATGCTCTATCCAGTTGGAACATATTTTCATACATCAGACGCTGAATTTAACCCAAATGAAGTTTGGTGCGGGACGTGGGAGTTAGAATTTGATGGAACTGTATTAGTATCAAAATCTAATACTTCAGGTTCTAAATTCAAAGCTGAGGCTGGTACAGTGGTAGGTGAAGAATCACATACTTTAATAATTGGAGAAATGCCAAAACACTCTCATTTAATGGGATTGCTGGGCGGAGGCAATCAAGAAAGATGGGGCTTGCAGTACGCCAAAAATTCAGAATGGAGATACTATGATGGTGCTGATATTATAGCATCTGCTGGTGAATCTCAACCTCACAATAATATTCAACCAAGCAAAATTTGTTTTAGATGGCATAGAACAGCATAGCAATGAATAATAGCCGATTATATGGCTTTAAAAATATTTGAAAATAAAGGTGAAGTTGGAGCAATTCCAATAAATGGTGAAAACTTAAATTATAATTTTAATGAAATTGTAAATATGATTTTTCCAGTCGGGTATATTTTAATTAGAGATGATTCTGAAGATTATAGTAATTATTTGGGTTTTACTTGGCAAAGGGTTTTTGCAGGTAAAACACTAGTAGGGTTTGATTCTTCTGATACTGATTTTGATACAATTGGTAAGATTGGTGGAGAAAAAACACATAAACTTACAATTGATGAAATGCCTAGTCATAGTCATAATGCTTATTTATCTGGTGGAAATATACCAAGTAGAAGTGGTGTTCTTAAATATGAAACAAATAACGCACAATTATTTGGCGGTTCGTTAGAAGCTAGAGGAGGGAGTCAACCTCATAACAACTTACAACCATACTATGTTATAGCTTATTGGAAAAGAATAGCATAATAAAAACTAAATAACAAAATGAATGCAAAAAATTGAATTTAAATCAAAGGGTGAAACGGGAGCAATTCCGTTAAATCCAAAAATATTAAATCAAATGCAAGATAATATTGAAACATCAATTGAAGAGATAAATACAAAAGTTAAAGGTAAAACAATATTATCAGTAAAATTAGCTGATGACTATTCTCCTGTTAAAGAACAATATTGTGAAATAAATACTTGGGTAGAAAATGTAAAAACAGGTAATAAACTAAGTGTTATAGCTGGAAAAATTAAAGTTGGACAAGGTGTTTCAAAATTAAGAATTTCTGGTGTTTTTGGAGCAAATGCAACAGGAAATGAAAGATATTATTTTTGGACTAGAAAAAACGGTGTAAATGTTGGAACATGGGTTGTTGAGGATGTTCTAAATATTTACAGTCCAATTCCATTTGAGCAATTAATCGAAGTTGAAGAAAATGATATTATTTCAGTTGCTATTTATAATAACTATGGAAGTCCAATTGAAACAGGAAAAACTATTTTGATTTTTGAAACATTTGAATAATTAAAAAGAAAGGAACAAAAATATGGAATTACTAAAAAAATTCAAAGAGAAATATTTATTAATGACATTTTTAGTTGGATTAATTTTTAGTGTATTTATGACATTTCATCATACTTTAAATAAGTATGATGAAATTTTAGATACATTAAAAACTACTCAGCAAATGTCTTTAAAAAGTGTGATTTGGAATGATAATATTCCGCTTGGCGAAAGAACTTCCGCATGCGATGTATATCTGGAAGCTGGATATAATTCATTAACAAAAAAACATTGCGAAAAGATTATTAATGAAAGTGTTGCAATAAACACTTTTTTTGATGGAAAGGAGGGTTAAAAATGGAAAAATTTAAAAAAATTAGCAAATATGTGCTTAATATACTAACTATAGTAAACGCACTTATTATAGGCATTGCTCCAATATGGAATATTAATGCTGATAAGGTTACAAATACTATAGCAGTTGTAATAGCTGTTATTTCTACATACTTGTTAGGAAATAAAGCAGTAAATAAAATTAAAGGAGAATAGATATGAAAAATAATGATTTTGAAAATTTATGTATTAAATTAGTAAAGGAATATGCTAATGAACATTTAGATAAGTCAGACAATGTTATGGTTGAAGAAAAAGATGTCTTTATTGTATGGATTTGCAAGACACTACAAAATAATAAAGCATTATTAAGTACAACATTATCAGATGGAATGTATTATGAAATTACTTATAACGGAGATAAAAAAGAAATTTATTTTGATGCTTATAAGAAATTTGAAAACAGAGCAATAAAAATGGAGGAATAAGTATGAAATTAGCGAAAAGAACATTTAAAAGGAAAGATTATGTATTGACTAGCAAATTTGGTTATCGTAAGATTATCAATACATCTGCAGGAGCTACTAATTCATTCCATAGCGGTGCTGATTATGGAACTCACGGAGAAAAGTGGCCACAATATCCATTGGAAGATGGAATTGTTTCAAGTGTCTACACGGACTCATATGGTGCAAAATGCGTTGTGATTGATTATACTCGAATAGGTAAGAAATTATATTATTGCCATCTTGATAAAATCTGTGTTAAGAAAAATCAAAAAGTTAATCATGATACGATTTTAGGCTATACTGGTAAAACGGGAAGAGCAAACGGAATCCATCTTCATTTGTGTCTAAAAAACATAAATGGAAAGGATTTTTTAGATCCAGAGAAATATGATTATATTGAAGCTAAATCAGTATCGAATAGTTTTCTAGGCAGTAGAGGATATTTGAAATACGGAGATAAAGGAAGTAACATCAATAAAATATGCTTATTCTTTGCTAGTTATTTTTACGGATATTTTGGTAACACAAAAGAATCTGCAAGAATTAAATTAGTTGGTAAGAATGGCACTGGTGATTTCTTTGGTGATAATCTTAAGGCTTGGGTTAAGGAGTTCCAAACTAGAACTGGGCTTGATGCGGATGGAAATATTGGACCTTTAACATTAGCTATGCTAAAAAAATACGGATTTAATTATTAAAAATAACCTAGTCAAATTTGGCTAGGTCATTTTTTTATGCTTTTTTAAATAAATTTTTTTGCTATAAATGAAATGGCGGTAAAAAATGGCGGTAAAAAAACAAAAAAAGCCTTATAATAAGGGGAGAAAAGGCTTATTTGGTGGACACATTCTCCACCAGAAGAAAATCAAAGTCCGAATTACGGGCTTTTTATTTTGTCAAAAACACATCAAACTAAAATGTGGGACTAGCCAACTAATCTATAATATAGCACATCTTCAACAATTAATAATGTATTAAAAAAATAAAGGTTTCAAAGGTCACGAATTTACAACCTTTGAAAATTTATCTTGGGAAAATAGTTTTTATATGTTACCATAAAAATGAATTAAAGAAACTGATGCAATTAGTATTATTTTAAAATCTGAAAATAATGTATTAAATATATACGGTTGCTATAATGTAAATAAATTTAAGAAAAGGTATTGCTTTTAATTGTGAAATATGTGTTTTTCATTCCAAATATTTTAGTTGAGAACACCCATCAATGTTGATTAATGTTCATTTTTTTTATCCTTTTTTAATGATTCTTTCTAATAATATTAGAATTGCTATGAGTACTATTAAGTACTTCATAAAAAAACTCCTTCCATTATTAAATAATTAATTAATGGACTGAGGGTAAAACACCTAGCACACTAAATGTATCTATAAATATTATAATACAATATAAGTAATATTACAAATAGTAAAATAGTACTATTGTGGTTTAATTCTATGATATAATCATTAACGAGGAAGTGACTCATGAAAAAGTTAAATATATTATATGAAGATAAATACTTAATCATAGTTTATAAAAGACATGGTTTATTAACAATATCGCGTGATGATCATAATGATTTAAATTTATATGATGAAGTAAAAGAATATGAAAAAAAGAAAAATCCAAGGAATAAGATATTTATTGTTCATCGTCTGGATAAAGATACCAGTGGCTTAGTGTTATTTGCAAAAAATGAAAAAATAAAATATGCATTACAAAATAATTGGGATAAAGTAGTAAGAAAATATTATGCGGTAGTGGAAAAAGAAGTACTAGAAAATAAAACCTTAATAAATTATTTGCAAGAGTCTAAAACAGGTGAAGTATTTGTAACAAACAATAAAGTAATGGGTAAAAAAAGTATAACCAAATATGAAGTATTATCTAAAAATAATAAATGTAGTTTACTTGATATTGAAATTAAAACAGGTAGAAAAAATCAAATCAGAGTGCAACTTGCATATATTCTTCATCCTATCATCGGAGATAAAAAATATGGTAATACCAAAAATAAAGAGTTATTGCTTCAAGCATATTATTTAAAATTTAATCATCCAGTTGATGATAAAGAAATTATCATTAAGACAGATATTGAAAAAAGTTTGACAAGCTACTTGCAATAGATTATTGTTTATGCTATAATTTATCCAATCAGTGATTGATGGAATTTACGACTCCGGAGCTGAATCGTTTAAATCGCGTTAAGATACAATAAGTTAAATAAAGGATGGTACCGTCATATATTGACTCCTTGGGTATCATCCTTTTTATATTTTTTGAAAGGATGATTTTTATGACAAATTGGGAAGAATTAAAATGGAGAGGATTAGTTAAAGATGTTGCAGGTGATGACATCGAAGATAAAATTAATAATGAAAAAGTAACATTCTACTGGGGAACAGATCCAACTGCAGATTCATTACATCTAGGTCATTATAGTTCTCTTATTACAGCAAAAAGATTAATGAAAATGGGACATAATCCAATACTTTTATGTGGGGGAGCAACTGGAAGAATCGGAGACCCAAGACCAACTGCAGAAAGAGAAATAATGAGTATTGATGCTCTTAATCACAATATTGAATGTATCAGAAAACAAATTGATAAAATATTTGATGGTAAAGCAAAACTTGTTAATAACTATGAATGGTTCAAAGATTATAATTTTCTAGATTTTTTACGTGATGTAGGTAAATACATAAATGTAAATTATATGCTTAGTAAAGATATAATACAAAGAAGATTAGAATCAGGTATAACTTATGCTGAATTTAGTTATATGTTAATCCAAGGGTATGACTTCTTACACATGTATGAAACGATGAATTGTACTATGCAAGTTGAAGGATCAGATCAATGGGGTAACATCACAACAGGTATTGAACTAATTAGAAAAATGAAAGGTAAAGAAGCATATGCATTTACAATGCCATTAATACTTGATGCAACAGGTAAAAAATTTGGTAAAAGCGAAGGAAATGCTTTATGGCTTGATATAAATAAAACATCAAGTTATGAATTATACCAATACTTAATTAATACTGATGACTCAAAAGTATATGAATATTTAAAAGTGTTTACATTTTTAACTCCGGAAGAAATTGATGCAATCATGGTAAAACAAAATGAAGCACCTCACTTAAGAATAGCTCAAAAAGCACTAGCAAAAGAAATTATTACTGACTTACATGGCGAAGAAGAATTTAATAAAGCATTAAATATATCTGAATGCTTATTCTCAGAAAAAATATGGAATCTATCTAGTGATGAAATAATAAATAATATTAAAGATGTACCAAGATTTACAACAAATGATAATATCTCTTTAGTAGATTTGCTAGTAAATAACAATATAACATCAAGTAAAAGAGAAGCTAGAGAAATGATTTCAAATAATGCCATAAGTATTAATAATAAAAAAATAAATGATGTAGAAAAAATAGTAACTAAAATAGATGCTATAGAATCTAAGGTATTACTAATTAAAAAGGGAAAGAAAAATTACTATTTAGGACTTATTGATTAAGTCCTTTTCATATAAAAAAAGAAGTCTTTGTTAACTTCTTTTCATTTCATTACTTGCACCAACTAACCAATCAATTGAAATGTTATACTCTTTAGCAATTTGATATGCAAATGCTGTTAAAATAGTGGTATAACCTTTTTCATATGCACAAATAGTAGATGGTGAAGTATTTAGACTTTGTGCAAGAGTCTTTTGATTGATATTATAAATCTTTCTCAAGTAAATAATTCTCTTGCCAATATCTTTCTTATCTAATTCATCTAGATTTTGAAAGATATCTTTTGTTTTTGATAGACCTGTCATATAATCTAAACTCAAATTATAATATTTAGCTAAGGTAATTAAATGCTTTAAAGGTATAATTTTTTTACCTTTTTCCCATTCACCATAGCTTTGTTGACGAACTCCAAGAAGTTCACCAACTGCTTTTTGAGTTAGATTGTTATAATCACGTAAATCAAACAATCTGTCATTTTCCACTACTCGTCACCATATTAATTTTCCCATTAAAAATAAAAATATTCGTTTTTTACAGACAAATACGAAAATATTTGATATAATTTAAATAGAAAAGAGTGGTGACATGAAAGAATATCTAAAAGTAAGTAAAAAATTAGCTAAAAAACAAACTATTGAAAGCATCGAACTAGAAATAATTTATGAATTTATTATATTAAAAAGTAAAGAAATGATTATAACTAAAATAGATACAATATACATTTTTAGTAAAGAAGAATATTTATCTATGGTAGATGATGCCATAACAAAGTTAAATAACTTATTAACATTTAAATTAAAAAGAGATAATAACAAAATAATTCTGGGTTAATATAATTATCACAAAAAAAATGTGCCATATTATATTTTAGGAGGGTTATTATGTATTACAGATATTATCAAGGTGATAGACAATTCTTTGTACCATTCTTACTTGGTGGCTTAGCCGGCGGAGCAGCTGTAGGTTTATCTCGTCCAAGACCAATATATAATGTTGCACCACAACAAGGAATGCCATATTATCAAAGTTCATATAGTTATTATCAACCAATACCTAGAGTATATTACTATTAAGTCATATGAAAATATGGCTTTTTAAATGCAATTCCTAAAAATAAAAAATAAATTATTATCGTAGAACCTCCATAAGATAAAAAAGGCAAAGGTATTCCCATGATAGGTAAAAGTCCTAGATTCATTGAAATATTTATAACTTGACCAAATAAAAACATAATTGTAAAAGCCATAAGTACACATTTAACCTCACCATTTTCAATATTAAATAACTTATTTACTAAATATATATCCATTAAAAAATAAAGAATAAAAATTATAAACCCGAATATAAAACCAAAATTAGTTATTATATATGAAAAAATAAAATCAGTATGTGCCTCAGGTATATATATTTTGTTTAAAGGTATCAAGTTTAAAAACTCTGATGAACCAATACCAATTAATGCATTACCTAACTGATATGAATTCATTGTTTTAAAAGTAACTAATCTTTCAACTCTATAAAAAAAACTTGTACCAATTAAACTAATAAGTAAATCCTTATTGAATAAATAAAAGTAAATAAATATTGCTAAAAACAAAATAATTATAAAACCAACTAAGTAATACCAAAACTTATGTATATTACTAAGCAAAATAATACTTAAATCAATAAGTAAATAAAATATTATTGCACCTGTGTCTGGTTCTAAAAAAACAAGCACCGAAGGAATAATTGAAAAAATTAGTATCTTACTTAAAAAAACAAATTCACTTTTAATACCAGTATTTTTATACTTACATAAAATATTACTAAGTACTAATGTAAGGGATAACTTCATAAGTTCACTTGGTTGAAAAGAAAAAAACTTTAACTTAATCCAAGCTCTAGCACCATTTATAACATCACCCCAGATTAAGCAATATAAAAGTAACATATTAGTGATTACATATAAAACTATTGAATACTTAAATAACTTCTTAGTATTTATCTTTTGCACTACAAAAAAACTAATAATTCCAACAACAAACCATATAATTTGTTTTAAATAATTATATTTATAAATAGTACTTAAACCTCTAGTATTATATAATGAAATAATACTTAGTATCATTAATAACAAAAGAGGTAAAACAAACATTTCCCTTTTACTTAACAACTTCTTCATATTACTATTATGTGTATTTTTTTAATATTTATCATAAAATATAGTGAGGTGGAAAATGGATAAGTTACCTAAAGTTTTTGCAAACCCAATAGATAAAAAAATAAATAACTACCAAGACTTATATTATAGTGATCGTACCCCGAAAGCTTTATCTAAAAAAGATGTAAATAAAAAAATAAATGAAATATTTGGTTCACTAGATCATGTTTATAAAAGTAGGGTAAGAATTACCCTAAAAGATAAAGTAATTGATGAAGTAATCGTAGGTAAAACAAGTATATATCTCTTAACAATAGATAATAAAAAAATAAAAATAACAGATATAATAGACATAGAAAAAAGCATATCTTAGATAATTTCTTCGATATACTTTTTTAATTGTTTAGCATTTTTATCAAATATTATTTTAAGTTGGTTATCAATTTCAACGATACCTTTAGCACCTAATTTTTGAATACCATCTTTATTAGCTAAAGTTACATCTTTCAAAATAACTTTAAGTCGAGACATATTACATTCAGCATTAACTATATTATCTTTACCACCTAGGTAAGTAATTAGTTTATTAGCTTCAACTTTAAAATCTCTTTTTGATAATTTAACTATAACTAATGAAATAATAATTAGAATAATAGCTATAACTATGTATTCAATCCATATTTTCAAAATATCATCACCATATTAATCATACCATAATTTAGAAAAAAGATAAAGTAAAAAGCATACACTTATTTTAAATGTTATCATAAATTATTAATGAAAGTACATGAAAGGGTGATTAGTTTATGAATAAAGAAAATAGAACAGATGGAAATTGCATAAATGAAATACTTTGTGTTATATTAGTTCTTCAAGAAAATGCTTGTCCAGATAATTGCTTACAAACTTGTGATAGACCAGTTTTAGGTGGAGGTACTAATTGTTTAATATGTAATACTAGACCAGTTATGCTATATACTTGTTGTGGTAATGGTACTCCATGGAGTATGCCAATAACAAAAGATTCAACTGCAACATGCACAGGTAATACAGGTACATGTTCAAATGTATTTAGAGTAGAAAAAATAGAAGGAAACTGTTGTACATTTAGAGTTTTAGCAGATAACACTGATGAAACAAGCATTTATCCATATGTTGCTACGAATGTATTCTTTACAATGGATTGTAGTTGTTTATGTTGTATAAGATGTCTATCAGACACATATGTAGATTGTCTTTGTTAAAGATTAAAAAAAGCACTTAATTGTGCTTTTTGCATGCAACTATTTAGAACTATTATTTTGTTGAATAGTTAAAAGTGCATTTTGAATATAATTAGAATATTGTTTTTTCATTTCATCATCTTGAATTTCCATCTTATATTCTTTTCTATAGTGTTGTAATGCATTTAAACCAATACTACTTTTATTATTAGTAATGTATTTTTCCGCAAGTGTTTCTTTTATACCATCTTTTAAATTTTCTAAAGTATCTTTTTCATAAGTTTTAACCTTTAATATTACATGATATCCAAGTTCAGTAGTAATAACTGAAGTAGAATATTCTCCATCTTTTAAAGATTTAGCAGCTTTAACTAATTCATCATATTTACTAGATAAAGAACCATAATTTATTTTACCTAGTGCACCACCTTTATCTTTATTAGAATCATCTTCAGAATATTCTTTAGCAAGTTTAGTAAATGCTTCAGTTATATCTTCACCATTCTTTTTAGCAGTATTTAACTTATCAATTACTTCATTAGCTTTTTTCTTAGCTTCATCTTGTGCAGCTTTCTTTTCATCATCAGTAGCATCTTTTTTAACATTACTTGTTATAAGAATATGATTAATTTCCATATCTCCGATAGCATCATTTTTATAATAGTTTTCTATTTCTTTATCAGTTATCTTAGTTTTAGCATATTCTTCGATAGCATGACTTTGTAAATATGATAAATATGCATAATCTTTATAAGCATCTATAGTATTATATCCAGACCCTTGAAGTGCTTCAAGAAGTTTATCTTCACTACCATATTGTTCTTTTAAACTATTAATTAATGCATCAGCATTCTTACTTGCAGTATCTTTATAATCTTCAAATTCAGTTTCACATATGTATTTATCTACCATTGAAATTAATGAATTTAAACCATATTCATTTTTAATCAATTCATAGAAATCATCAACACTTATTTTTTCCCCATCTTTGAAAGTTACAATTGCTTCCTTTCCATTTTCTAGTTTTGGTACTTTACCACAGCCACTTGCTAGTAGCATTATCGCACATAGTGCAAAAATCTTTTTTTTCATTTTCTATCTCTCCTTATGTAGGTATTATAACAATAATTTTCCTATTTTACAATGTTTTTAGGTATTTTTTGCCCTCACAAATATAAAAATAAACCATAGAATACTAGTGAAAAGACAAAATAAAGGAGGAAAGTTTTATGAATAACTGTGGAAATGGCCTTGGAGCTGCTATAATTTTAGTACTATTTATTCTTTTAATTATCATAGTAGGGGCCTTTATCTAAATTTTTAAAATATATATAAGGAGGTTAAAATGAGTTGTTGTAAAAAAGAATGCGACAACACTTCAGGTAATACATTTACAGCTAGTTATGCATTTATAGTTTTAATTCTATTCATCTTACTAGCTATAATCTGGGGTGGAGCATTTTTCTAAAAAGAGGGAAACCTCTTTTTTATTTTTTATTTTTGTGGTACAATCTCTTTGAAGAAGGTGTTAAAATGACTAAAGAAGAAAATATAATATACGCAAAAAGTAAGTTACAAGATAATATTTATAAAAGTGCTAAACTTGAAGGAATTAATTTAAGTTTTAAAGATGTAATAGATTTATTAAATAATATAAATAATGTTAATCTTTCTATTATGGATACATTAAAATTAAAAGGATTAAAAGATGCTTGGGAATTTGTTCTTAATACGATTGATGATGATTTAACGATTGATTATATCAAAAAGATTCATTTTGAAATATGCGAATGTCAAGGAATAACACCACTTGGTGAATTTAGAGATAAAGGTGTAGGTATAACAGGTACATCATATAGACCAAAACTACCAAGTGAATGTGATTATGATAAAGAACTAAATGAGATAATGAATATACCAGAAAAATTAGATAGATGTATAACTCTATTTCTTTGGATTCAAAGAAGTCAAATGTTTCTAGATGGAAATAAAAGGGTAGCAAACTTAGTAGCAAACAAAGAAATGATAAAAAACGGAATGGGTATAATAGCGGTACCCGTTGAAAAAATTGGTGAATATTTTACAAAACTAATTAAATTTTATGAAACCAATGATTACACAGAAATAAAGGAATGGATATACAATAATTGTATTGATGGAGTAGATTAAGACGACCAAAAAAGAACTATATAAAGTAGAATGTGAAATTGAAGTTGCTTTTACAAGACTAATTGGTACCCTTGCAATAATGCAAGAATTAGAACTTTATAAAGATATTCGTGGTGAACTATCAAATCTTTTTAAAACTATAGTAAGCTGGGGAGCAAAATTTCAAATAGAAAGAAATCTAAACTTTATAACAAAAGAAGAATTAATTGACATACATAATAGAATAGATAAAATTGAGTCTCATTATGTATATTTAAATTACCCAGGTAATGAGACCGAATTAAGTGATGAAATACTTATTTGGTTCGAAGAAATATTTAGATTAAATAATATATTAACCCAAGCAAAGTGTTGTTAAAAATTTTTGCAACACTTTATTTTTTTAAAAATATGTAATATAATGATGTTAAGAAATGAGGTATATATGTTAAAATTAGAGAATGTTAGAAAAACATATGGAAGCCTAGTTGCAGTTGACAACTTATCTTTTTCTGTTAAAAATGGAGAGATATTTGGACTTCTTGGTGAAAATGGTGCAGGTAAAACAACAACATTTAGAATGATAATGGGATTACTTGAACCTGACAAAGGGAAAATTACCCTGGATGGAAAGAAAATTGATTATAAAGTAACAGATAAAATAGGTTTTGTTACTGAAGAGCGAAGTTTGTTAACTAAACTAACTGTTAAAGAAATGATTGAATATTATGGCATTTTAAAAGGAATGGATGAAAGCAACATTGATAAAAAGTTAGATTATTGGTTACAAAAATTTGAAATAACTGAATACAAAAATAAAAAGATAAAAGAATTATCTAAAGGAAATCAACAAAAGATTCAGTTCATATCAGCAGTTATCAATGATCCAAAACTATTGATATTAGATGAACCATTCACAGGTTTAGATCCAATAAATGTGAACCTTTTAAAAGACGCTGTAAAAGAACTCCAAAAAAAGGGGTGCTCAATTATCTTTTCGTCACATCAAATGGAATATATCGAAGACTTTTGTGAACAATTAATTATTTTAGTACATGGTAGGGCTATATTAAATGGAAGCCTAGATGAAATAAAAGAAAACTATGCCAAGAAAAATATCATTATTAAAGCTGATGATTTAGATATTGATGCAATAAAGAAAATAAAAGGTGTAATAGATGTAGAACAAAAAGCAAATGAAGTAGTAGTTCACATCGAAGATATAAGTATTTCAAAAAGTGTATTTGACATTGTAAAAGATAAATATGTTACAAAATATGTTGTAGCGGATGCTCCATTAAATGAAATATTTATCCATTATGTAGGAGGTAAAGATGAATAAGAAATTTTGGTATCTAACCCGTGTTAGCTTAAAGAAAAAGATTTGTTCAAAATGGTTTTTAGCAACAAATATTATCTTAGCAATAGCTATAATTTGTATAATTAACTTAAATTCTATAGTTAAATTCTTCGGAGGAGACTTCCAAGATAATTTGACAATTTACTTAGTAGATAATAATACTAATATGATAGATTATTTTAAAAACACTTTAGAATCTTTAGATGAAGATAAAAAACTTACAATAAAAAGTGGGGATAAATCTTTAGATGAATTAAAAAAAGACTTAAAAGATTCTGAAGTAATCGTAGTATTAAATAGTGATAATAAAGAATATTTAAAAAGTGATGTTATAAGTAATAGTAAAATAGATAATGGAGTATATCAAGAAATAGCAAATTCTCTAAATGCAACAAAAGCAACAATTGGAATGATTAATGCTAATATAGATCCAATAGTTTTATCTAATATATCAATGCCAACAACCATAAATAGAACTCTACTTAATGATACAAGTAGTGTTGATGAAAACATGGAAATAGTAATGAATAGTGTATTTCCAACAATAATATTACCATTCTTTATGTTAGTGGTATTCCTTGTTCAAATGGTCGGCGGAGAAATCTGTGAAGAAAAAACAACAAGAAGTATGGAAATAATCATATCAAATGTAAGTCCTAAAATACATTTATTTTCTAAAGTACTTGCAAGTAACATATTTGTAATAACTCAAGGATTATTACTTATTATATTTGCATTCATTGGTCTAGGTATAAATACATATTTAACTAAAACATCCCCATTAAGTTTAATAAGTTCTTTGGTGGGAAATGTAGATTTATCAATTCTTACAGATAAATTACTAGTACTTGTTCCAACAACTCTATTATTAATGTTATTATCATTCTTAACATATGCAATATTATCAGGAATACTTGCATCAATGACAGTAAATATCGAAGACTTTAATCAATTACAATCACCAGTTATGCTTTTATCAGTATTAGGTTACTACTTAGCAATAACTGCATCAATGTTCAAAGGTTCAACTCTTATTCATGTTTTATCATATTTACCATTCTTATCAGCATTCTTAAGCCCAACATTATATATAATCGGAGAAATATCAGCTTTTGAAATAATTATATCTATTATAATAATGATACTATTTATTGTTTTATTACTTAAAAAAGGTATCAAAGTATACAAAAATGGTATTTTAAATTATTCAACAGATAAGGTATGGAATAGAGTATTTAAATCAATGAAAAACTAAAATAAAGAAGTTAATAAAAATAATTAAAACAGGGTTAAATATGAACTCAAAAAGTATAAAAGATTCATTACTAGTGCAAGAAAGAATTGAATTAAAAGGTAATCTTTATCATAAAACTCAGATTGATTTTTCATATAATAACAATTCCTTGAAAGACAAAACTATAACTAGTAATGAAACAGAAAGTATCTATGATACAGGAACAATTTTAACAAGTAAAGACGAAGTAATAAATTTAAAAGATGCAACTGAAACAAAAAAACATTTTACATTATTTAAATATATGCTTGAAACTCTTGAAGAATCATTAACTGAAGATATGATAAAGAAGTATCATTTCATCTTAAAAAGTGGAACATTAAGTAATGAAGAAATAGGTATTATAAATGTAGGTGAATATAAAAGCCTTAAAAACTTTGTGGGTAATATAACAATATCTTTTCCAAAGAATGTGGCAGAAGATATGAAAAAAGTTAGTTGATTGGTATAATAAAATTGAACATAAAACAATCTATGACATTATAGGATTTCATGTAAGATTTGAGAGTATTCATCCATTTCAAGATGAGAATGAACCTTTAGGACAGAAAAAGACATACCTTCAAAAATACTTACAAAATAAGGGGTTTTTTGATTTTGGTAAATCATTTTTTAAAATAAATTTTCAATTTTATTTAATATTATAATATAAAATGCTGATTTTTTTAAAATATACGCTATAATTTAACTGAAGGATTGTATTATCATATATATAATAGGCAGTAGTGTTGATAGCACTTGCAAGTTTCATTTTGATTCGCTCAATTTTTTTTATTGTATTATAAATATAGTTCAAGTTAATCACTCTTTCTGTAATGTCGTTTTCAACTATAATTATAGAAGATTACTTGAACTTTTTTTAGCATAAAACAACTGAAAATTAATAGTTGATCCAAGAGTGGTCTTTGTAAAGTACCTCCTAACAACAATTCCGTTTTTACTTTTGAATAAGGAAAACCGCAAATTTTAATGAAATTTATTGACTTATTAAGCCAAATAATGTAGAATATAATACAAGTTTTGGAAAGTTTGTCCATTAGATGAAAATTTGTATATTATAAAAAATAGGGAACATGAGGCAAACTATATGCTTTTTGTTCCTCTTTTTGAAAAAAATTTACACAACATAGGTTTTGTTACTATGTTAATATAAAAAAATAGTGCGTGAAAGGAGGATTTTTAAATGAAAAAAGTGCAATTAAAAAATGATATTGTAAAAAATCTAAAAACAAAACTTTCAGACCAAAAAATTAAAATTTCTTTTGGAAATAAAATTGGATTGGGTTACGACGGTTGTGGAACCCACACACATAAATAATTTAATATAATAAAAAATTAAATAATTAAATTTATCCTATGTTGTGTATTTATTAATGGAGGTAAATATGAGAAGTCCGTGGTTAAGTCGCGAATATGAAAAATCAAAAAATGTTGTTGTAAAAAAAAGAAATAATGAGTACTTGTTAATAAACACAGCAAATAATGCTGAAATAAATTTATCTGAAAAAGAATATGAAAAGTATGATAAAAATTTATTTAATGAGATAGAGTGGGAAAAACTATTTTTAATGGGATTAGCAGCTGATAAGAATTGTGATGATTTTGAAATAGATCCTAACTTTGATTTAATGAAGAAAAACTTTATAAAGTCATCTAAAGTTGAAACATTCCCACTAAAAGTTGAAAATGAGATGTTTAAAATCTTAATTAATCCTGAATATGGATCTTGGATGGCTTTAACTGAAGAAGAATATGAAAAGTATGAAAATGGTGGTTTATCTAAATCTGAGTGGTTGAGCTTATTTATTAGAGGATTAGCTGAAGAAGAGGGAGAAACTGAAGTTGAATTGGACTTTCCAGTACCAGCTGATTATCCTAGTGTAATTGTTGTTAATATTACTACTGGTTGTAATTTAAGATGTAAATATTGTTTTGCAGATTGTGGACCATTTAAAGGTGAAAATATGACAGAGGATGTTATGGATGCAACAATTGATAGCATGTTATCAATGCCACAAGTAAAAGTAATTACTTTTGAATTTCAAGGTGGGGAAGCTTCAACAAATGTTCCTGGTATGAGAAAGTTTATCGAAAAAGTTGAGCAAGTAAAATCAAAGTATGATAAATTGGTAAAATATAGAACTGAAATAAATTGTGTATCTGTTACTGATGATTTAATTTCTCTAGTAAAAGAATATAATGTTAGTGTTGGTGTTAGTTTAGATGGTCCTAAAGAAATGACAGATCAAACTAGAGTTGATATTACTGGTAAAGGTGCCTATGATAGAATAGAAAAAGGTATTAAAAAATTGAGAGATAATGGAATATATATAGATGGTGCTGTTTGTACTATAGGACAACATAATGTTCATTATCCAAAACAATTAATGGAATATTTTGATTCTATGGGTATGAACTTCAAACCTAGACCTGTTAATATTCTTGGTCGTGAAAAAGAAAATCATTTAACAACAAAACCAGGTGAGTGGGCGGAATGCTTCAAAAAAATGCACCAAATGAAAGATGATGTAGATGTTGAAAACTTTTCTATTCATATATTTGAAGAAAATGTTTATACACCTATTAGAGATTATATATGTTTGAGATATCCGTGTGGTGCTGCTAGAGAATTAGTTTCTGTTAATCCAAATGGAGATGTATTCCCATGTGATGGATTTAAAGGTGAAGAGAAATTCGTTATGGGAAATGTTTTGAACGAAAAAATAGAGGATATGTTAAAGAAACCAGAGATTCTTAAATTAAGAGATAGAACCTCAAAAGATATTGAAAAATGTAGTAAATGTTTATTTAGAGGAATGTGTTGTTCTTGCTGTTATTCCGCTTATGGTAAGTTTGGAGATATATATAGAGAAGATCCACATTGTGCTGATAGAAGGCAAATGTACGTATATTTAATGCAAGCTTGGCTAAAAGAGAATGCCTTAAATAGGGAAGAAATAAATGCAAAATAATCAAATAATAGTAGATGGTAGAGACACCGGAAAAACAACATATTTATTAATTGAAATTGATAGATTACATCAAGAAGGTGTAAACATAGTAGTAATGGATTCTGCTACTGAACATGAAGAAAAATCATTATTAAAGAAAACCTGTAACAACATTAATGAATCCGTTGTAATAGATATGCGAGATCCAAATGGTATTGTAATAGATAAAGTCGGTATCCAATATTTTGTGGAAAATTTTATGAATTATTTTCCATTTGCTGAAGTTGTAAAAAATAGAAATAAAACAATATGTTTTGATTTATCTTACTTTTTAGAAAAAGGTCATGATGAATATGATAGAACAAACTCAATAGAACTATATAATTATTATAGAAGTTTATATAATAATTTATCACAACAAATAGCTGTTTCCTTAATTTTAATGGAAAAATATGGTATAATAAATAACACCGTTGTTGTGATGGATGAAATTGAATTTCCAATAGTAAACTATGATATAAGCTTACTTCAAAGAGATTTATCTTTTATTGCATCGGTTCATCCAGAAAACGCATTTGGAACTTTTTATACTGCTTTTGATAAACTAAACTTTATATCATATAGAAAAAGAAAGGAATGATAAGTATGAATATAGAACCAGAACAATTAAAACAAGAAGAAGAATATTTAAAAAAAACTTTGGCTGTAATTAAAGAATTAATTGAAAATGATGACAATTCTATTAAAGATAGAATGGCTGAAATCCAAGAAATGAAAAAATACCTATGGGATAATAATGCAATGTTGGATGATGCTGAGATTGCTTCCGGAATGTATAATGTCAATTGTGATGTTAGCTATACTAATGAAAACATTAAAAAATTAATGAAATTAAAAAAATCTTTGGAAAATCCATATTTTGGCAGAGTTGATTTTGAATGTGATGGATTTTCAGAACCAGTTTATATTGGTATAAATGGTATAGCAAAAGATTTAAATTTCTATGTATTTGATTGGAGAACACCTATTGCAAGTTTATTCTATAATTATGGAACAGGACCAGCTTCTTATGAAGCACCTAGAGGAACAATTTCTGGAAATATATCTTTAAAAAGACAATACAAGATTTCTGATGAAAAGATAGAAAGATGTTTTAATAGTGATTTGAATATTGATGATGAATACTTACAAGAGATTCTTGCAAATGCCTCTTCTGAAAAAATGACGAATATTGTAAATACAATTCAAAGAGAACAAAATGAAATTATAAGAAATGTTAGTGATAAATATTTAATAGTTCAAGGTATAGCTGGTTCAGGTAAAACTAGTGTAGCGTTACATAGGATTGCATATTTATTGTATAAGGAAAAAAATTTAAGTTCGAACAATGTATTAATATTTTCTCCCAATGATGTTTTTTCACAATACATTTCAAATGTATTGCCAGAATTAGGTGAAGATAATGTTTTACAAACTACTTTTAGTGACTTTGCCAGTGCTTATATTAGAGATTTTAAGGAGATAGAAAGTTTCACACAATTTATAGAAAGATATTATAAGAGAGATAGTATTTCTGAAGAAGAATATAAAACAACAAAATACAAAATTTCTGATGAATTTAAGAGTTTAATTGATAACTATATTGAAAGATATAAAGAAAATATGTCTTTCATAAGCCCAATAATAATTAATGGTAAAGCTATTAAAATTGCAGATTTAAATAGCTTATTAAAAACCACATTTGGAAAATTTCCATTATCCGAAAGAATAGATAGAATATCAGAATACATTTGTGATCATAATAATATATCATATAAGAAGTATGGTAAGACCATTAGAGAAAAAATTAAAACTATCGTAAATTTTGATTTAGATGTTAAAAAAATGTATGAAGATATTATTTCGTCAGATCAATTCAAAGAGTGTGCTGGGTTAAAAGAAAATGCTGGATTTAAAGTAGGTAAACAATTAAAATATGATGATTTGTTACCATTGATGTACATTTATTTTGAAATGAATGGTTATCCAAAAAGTAACTCTATAAGACATATAATTATTGATGAAGCACAAGATTATTCATTACTACAATTTTATATGTTGAAAAAAATATTTTATTCAGCATCATTCACTGTTTTAGGTGATATACATCAAACAATTAATCCATATTATATATATAATAATTTAAATGATATAAATTCAATTTTTGAAAATAAAGGTAAATACATAGAGTTAAATAAAACATATCGTTCCAGTCAAGAAATTATAGAATTTACAAATCAAATTTTAGGATTGGATAACGCATGTTCTGTGAGAAAAAACAATGCAATTCCTGTAACATTGCACAGCGTTCCTAAAGAACAAGCTGTTAATCAGATTATGCAAGATATAGAAATCATGAGAGAAAATGGGATTAAGAGAATTGCAATTATAACAAAAAATAATACTGAAACATTAGAACTATATGATAAACTAAAAGACCAATTAGATGATATTAATATAATTCAGCAAAATGCAAAAGCTGGTATAGGTAATATGGTAATTTTACCATCATATATATCAAAAGGATTAGAATTTGATGGAGTAATTGCTTATACAGATGAAGATCATGAATATCAAGAAAAAGATAAGTATTTATTTTATGTTGTATGTACAAGAGCACAACATAATTTGACCGTTTACAACCAAAAAACTTTAAAATTAGAAAGGAAAAAATAATGTCAAAACAATTGCTTTGTGGAAGTTCTTGTATAAAATATATATTAGAAAAATATGAGATTGATACAAACTTATTGAAATATGATATGATTTGGGTATCTGAACTAGCACTGAGTTTGAAGAAAAATGGATTATCAAATTTACAATTATATTGCTATAATAGCAGATTGTACAATGATTTTGTTAATAAAAAAGTAGATTTAAATTTTGATGGTTTTAAATATTTAAAAGAAATGCAGGAACAAAATATATTAATTGAAGAACGCAATGTTTCAATTAATTCATTTATTGAAGAACTTGATAGTTGTAAATATTTAATATTATGCGTTGAATCAAAAGTTTTTAACAATGATGATTCAATGAATGGTGGTCATTACATAATTTTGACTGATAGATATGGAGAAAATGTAAAAGTTATTAATCCTATTAAAGATAAATATGAAATTAAAATATTAAATCTAAACTTTTTGATAAAAGCATGTAAAAATAATGGGGCTTGGCGTATTTTAATTATGGAGGGAAAAAATGATAAAAGTTGTTGCATTTGATTTGGTTGGTGTTCTTGTTAATGAAAGGAATATAGAACTCTCAGAAATAGAAGAAAAGTTAGAAAGAATGTTTGGACCAAACTTAAATGATGCAGATTATTTAATTGAAGCAAGAAAAATTATTGAAAAAGATTCAATAATTATGAATATTACAGAAACATTAATTGACAAATTATATAAAGTAAAAGATAGAGAAATATTTAAAAAAGTAAAAGAAAAAAATGAAAATGTAAGGGTTATTATAGCAACTAATCACTTATCATTTGTAAGAAATTTTATTGGAGAGTCTTTTAATGTTGATTACCTGGATGATTTAATTATCTCTGCTGAGATACATAAAATAAAACCTAATTCAGATTTTTATGAATATATATTAAACAAATACAACATTGATTCAAAAGAACTATTATTCCTTGATGATAACATTGATAATGTCAATGGAGCAAAACAATTAGGAATAAATACAATAAAAGTAGAAAAAAATACAAATCTAATTGAAGAAATAAGCAATTTTATTTAGTAGATTTTATGAGTAAATTATATGTTATAGGAGTGGGCAATGGAAATTATTATGATTTAACGTTGCGAACAATTAACATATTGAATGATGTTGATTTAATATATTGTGATGAAAAAATATTTGGTAGTTTTAACAAACAATTCAATAAAGAAAAAATAATTGGTAATAAATATAACGAAACATCAGCAAGGTGTAATAATGCTATAAAAAGTGCATTATGTGGTAAAAACGTTGCAATTTTGGGAAGCGGTGATACTGGTATATATGGAATAGCTAGCATTATTCTTGAAAGAACTTTTGAATATATGGATAAAATTGATGTTGAAATAGTTCCGGGAATTACTTATGCTATTTCCGGGGCTGCTTTATTAGGTTCACCTTTAACACAGGATTTTGCCGTAGTAACATTGAGTGATAATTTGGCAGATAAAGGAAAATTGGTTAATAAACTAGAATCATTAGCAGTGTCGGATTTAAATATAGTATTTTATAGTATTTGTAATCCAACAATACAAAATTTAGTTATTGCTAGAAATATTTTACTTAAATATCGTTCACCAAAAACAATAATTGGAATAACAACTGCTATAAATTGTCCTAATCAAGAGGTAATTTTATCAACTTTAGAGGAATTACCTTTTGAAAAAGTAAATAGTTATTCTACATTGTTTGTTGGTAATGAGAAAACAAAAGTATTAAATAGAAAAATAATGGTAACTCCATTATTGTAAAAAAACAATGATTTTAAACTTTCATTGTTTTTTATTAGAAAAACCATTGATGAGTTATAGTTTTTATCAATTTTACATATAAATGAAGTTTAAATAAAATTTACATCATTCTAATATACTGAATAACTAGAAGAAAAGAAGTTTAGTATTTCAAAAATATTTATTTGTTTTTAGTTCTTTTTCTTTTTTGCTTTTTTTAAGTTTTTTCCAACAACAATTCGATTAACAAAGTTTATATCGTTTTATTTTCTACAATAACACCGCACTAATATTAATTTTGACGTTTTATTTCAAAACATTAGCAAAAGTAGGCACGACAATTAAAAATGTGGTATAACAATAATAGCAGTACTGAAATAAGTCGAAAATTTTATGAAAAGTATAATTGAATAAAAGAAGTTACTAGAGAAATAATAAATGAATTTGTTAAAAAAATCATAGAAGGAAAATGTGATCCTGAAACTAATTCAAGAGATATAAAAATTGAGGGATGGTAATGGCAGAATAGGTAGAATGATAATATTTAGAGAATGTCTAGTTAATGATACTATTCCATTTTATATTGAAGATAGAAATAAATCATTTTATATTCGTGGTATAAAAGAATATCAACTTCATAATGAAAAAGGTTACTTAATAGATACATGTTTAAATAGTCAAGATAACTATGAAAAACTAGCAAAATTTTTCTTATAAGATTAAAAAATAACTTAGGAATAACAAAAATCCTAAGTTTTTTACTAAAAAACAAGATTAAAGTTGATTTTTTCTGGGATGTTTTGTTATAATGGTCTAGGAAGTGATAGAGATTATGGCAAATTATGATGAATCATCAATTAAAATACTTGAAGGTCTTGAAGCTGTTAGAAAAAGACCAGGGATGTATATCGGTTCAACAGATAAAAGAGGTATGCATCATTTAGTCTGGGAAATTGTTGATAACGCAATAGATGAAGTTATAAATGGATATGGAAATTACATTAAAGTAATTATAAATAAAGATAAAAGTATAACTGTAGCTGACAATGGACGTGGAGTTCCAATTGGTATGCATGCATCTGGAAAAAGTACTCCGGAAGTAATATACACAATACTTCATGCCGGTGGTAAATTTACTGAAGCAGGTTACAAAGTATCCGGTGGCCTTCATGGTGTAGGTGCAAGTGTAGTTAATGCCTTATCTAAAGAAATGCAAGTTGTAATATATCGTGATGGACTTATTTCAGCAATTGAATTTGAAAATGGGGGACATGTTAAAACTCCACTTCATACTGTTGGAAAAAGTACTAAAACCGGTACAATAGTTAAATTCTTACCAGATCCAGAAATATTTAAAAACTGTAATTTTTCATATACAACAATATGTGAAAGAATGCAAGAATCAGCATTCCTTTTAAGTGGACTAACCATCGAAGTAATTGATGAAGAAGATAAACATCAAGCAAAATTCCATTATGAAAATGGATTAACAAGTTTTATAGAATACATGAACGAAGGTAAAAATACCTTACATAAAGTAATTAGTTTTAGTAATACCAAAAGTAAAATTGAAGTAGATATTGCCATGCAATATACAGATACTTACAATGAAAATATCTTATCATTTGTTAATAATGTTAAAACTAGTGATGGAGGAACTCATGAAGTTGGTTTTAAAACTGGTATAACTAAAGCATTTAATGACTATGCTAAAAACAATAATATTTTTAAAGCTAAAGATGGAAACTTAGATGGCTCTGATGTTCGTGAAGGATTATCTGCAGTAATAAGCTTAAAAATACCTGAAGAATTACTACAATTCGAAGGGCAAACTAAAGGTAAACTTGGTACCCCTGAAGCAAGAAGCATAACAGAAAGTATTACTTACGAAGCATTAAAATTCTTCCTTGAAGAAAATAAAGAAGTAGCATCAACTATTCTAGAAAAAGCCATGAAGAGTAAAGTTGCTCGTGAAGCTGCTAGAAAAGCTAGAGAAGATGCCAGAAATGGTAAGAATAAAAAAGGTATTGAAAAGAACTTATCACTGAAACTTGCTCCAGCTCAAAGTAAGAATCCAAAAATCAATGAATTATTCATCGTCGAAGGAGATTCTGCGGGTGGTTCAGCAAAAGGGGGCAGAGATAGAAAGTTCCAAGCAATACTACCTTTACGTGGTAAAGTTATAAATAGTGAAAAAGCATCTTTAGATGAACTTATTAAAAATGAAGAAATAAATACATTGATTCATACAATCGGTGCAGGTATTGGGCAAGAATTTGATGCAACTGAATCAAACTATGATAAAGTAATAATCATGACCGATGCCGATGTTGATGGAGCACACATTCAGATACTTTTACTTACATTCTTTTATAGATACATGCGTGGTTTAATTGAAACAGGTAAACTTTATATTGCCATGCCACCACTTTATAAACTTGATTATGGTAAAAAAAGGTTTTATGCTTATACCGATGATGAACTTGAAGAAATAAAAGAAGAAAATACTGGAAAATATAGTATTCAAAGATACAAAGGTCTTGGGGAAATGAATCCAGACCAACTTTGGGAAACAACAATGGATCCCGATACTCGTAGCTTGATCAGAGTAAAAATAACTGATGCAGCTCTAGCTGAAAAACGTGTTCAAGTTTTAATGGGGGACAAAGTAGAACCTCGTAAAGAATGGATAAATGAAAATGTTGAATTTACATTAGAAGACAACTATAGAAAGGAGTAAAAAATGGATATTATTAAAAGAATTGAAGACTATTCTCTTGAAGAAATAATGTCTTTAAGATTTGCAGCCTATGCTAAAGAAATCATTCAAGATAGAGCAATACCTGATGTTCGTGATGGACTAAAACCAGTTCAAAGAAGAATTTTATATGCAATGTATAAAGCTGGAAACACATCAGATAAAGGTTATATTAAATGTGCCGCAACTGTTGGTGATGTACTAGGTAAATTCCATCCCCATGGTGACTCATCTGTATATGATGCCATGGTTCGTATGAGTCAGTGGTGGAAACAAAGTGCAATTTTAGTTGACATACATGGTAATAATGGTTCAATGGATGGTGACCCACCTGCAGCATATCGTTATACGGAAAGTAGACTTTCTAAAATTAGCAATGAACTATTAAAAGACTTAGATAAAAATACTGTTGCTTGGGCACCAAACTTTGATGATAGATTCTTAGAACCAACTGTATTACCTGCTAAATTTCCAAACCTTTTAGTAAATGGAACAAATGGTATTTCAGCTGGATACGCAACAAATATACCACCACATAACTTAGGTGAAATAATTGATGCTACCATTAAAAGAATTGATTCACCAAATTGTTATCTAGATACAATACTTGAAATAGTAAAAGGACCAGATTTTCCAACCGGAGGTATAGCTTTTGGTAAAGAAGGTATAATAGAGGCTTTTAAAACCGGTCGTGGTAAAGTAATAGTGCAAGCAAAATATGAATTTGTTAAAGAAAAAGGTAAAGAACAAATAATTATTACAGAAATACCTTTTGAAGTTAATAAACAAGCAACTGTTGCAAAAATTGAATCTTTAAGAATTGATAAAAAAATAGAAGGTATTTCTGAAGTTCGTGATGAAACAGATCGAAGTGGTATAAGAATAGCAATTGATTTAAAATCAAATGCTAATAAAGAAGTAATAATGAAATATTTATTTAAAAATACTGATTTACAAATATCTTATAACTATAACTCTGTTGCAATTGTAAATAGAACTCCGAAGACTCTAGGAATACTAGAAATAATTGATGCATACATTGCTCATCAAAAAGAGGTTATAACCAAAAGAACTGAGTTTGACCTAGCATACTATACTAAAAATTATAATATAGCAACAGGTCTAATCAAAGCAATATCAATTCTTGATGAAGTAATTGCTCTAATACGTGCTAGTAAAAATAAAAGTGATGCTAAAATAAATTTAGTTAATAAATATGGTTTCACCGAAGAACAAGCCGAAGCAATTGTTACACTACAACTTTATAAATTAACAAATACTGATATCGTAGTATTAAAAGAAGAATGTGAAAAATTAAAGAATCTAATCGAAGAATGTAATGAAATATTACATGATGAAAATAAGTTAAAAAATCTAATGAAATCAGAACTAAGAGAAGTTAAAAAGAACTATGCAGTTCCAAGAAAAACTGAAATACGTGATGAAATCGTTGATATAAAACTAGATGCAAAAGAAATGATACCTGATGAAAAATGTGTAATAGTTGTAACTAATGATGGTTATGTAAAACGTGTAAGTCAAAAAAGTTTTTCTTCATCTACTGAAGAAACAACCCTTAAACCGGGAGACTATGTTACCAATAAATTCATGGCATCAACAAGGGATTCATTACTATTATTTACAAACCTTGGTAATTACTTATATGTTCCAATTCATATACTACCTGAAGTAAAATACAAAGACTTAGGTAAACACATAAGTAACACTATAATGATTAAAGAACAAGAAAGAATTGTTGCAAGCTTAATTTTAAAAGATAAATCTAAAACCTTAACATTATTTACAAAAAATGGTTTAACAAAACAAGTTTTACTTAAAGACTTCGAAGTAACTAGATATTCAAAACCAATGATGGCAATAAAACTAAAAGATGATGATGAATTAATAAATGCAGATACATCTAGTGATGAAGTATTGTTTGTAACTAATAATGGTTTATACTTAAGATTTAATACAAATGAAATTCCTGTGGTAGGTACCAAAGCTAGCGGAGTAAAAGGCATAAACTTAAAAGATGATTATGTTATTTATGCATCTCCCTTAAAAAGGGAAGAATATTTAAATATTTATACTAACTATAAAACAATAAAAAGAGTAAAAGTAAATGAACTAGTAAGTATATCACGTGCTAAAAAAGGTAATATGTTATTTAAAAAAGCAAAAACTAAGGATTATAAAATAAATTTTGCATATTTAACAGTTACAAAAGATACAAATATATATCGCACAGATAATGAAATTCATGAATTAAAAACAAGTGAAATACCAATCATGGATTTAGCATCAACTGGAAGTAGTGTAAAATATAATTATGATTTATTTGCTCTAAAAAAAGAATTAATTGACTTAACTAAAGTAGAAAAAAATGATGATAAAGAAGATGTACAAATAACAGATGAAGAAGTAAAACCAACTAAAAAAGAGGAACAATTATCTTTTGCATCATTTATTGATGACTTCAAGATATAGAGAACTAGTTTCTCTTTTTTTGTATATTAAATAAAAATTTACATAATATGTATTAGGTGACCATTATGAAAAAAGATGATTTTAAAAATTTTGTTAGAACTAAACCAGAACTTATTAAATATGTTAAAAATGGAGAAATGACTTGGCAAAAGTTTTATGAAATATATGATTTATATGGTACAGATGAAAACATCTGGAGTAAATATAAAACTACTGATAGAACAGTAGATTCTGGTATATCAAAAATAACTGAAATGGTAAAAAACGTTGATGTTGATTCCATTAAAAGCCATATTAATACAGCTCAAAAAGCCATAGATTTTGTAAGTGATTTAACAAAGAAAAATCCAACACCTGATTTAACTAAAACAATTGGAAGTGGTCCTATTAGTCCAAGACCTTTAAATAAATTTTTCGAGGATTAAATGCGTCTATTTAACATAATAAATTTTAAAGAAAAGAAAGACTTATATAACTTACTTAAATTAAATTCATCATACATCAAAGATTTAAATCGTGGCACAATGGATTATAAAGGATTTGATAATATCATGAAAACAAAATACAAAAAAAGAACCACTGATAAAGTAAGTTCTTTAATTGATAATATGGACTTAGTAAGTTCTGTTTTAGATATTTTAAAATAACTATTTATGAACTAAAACTCTAGTACCTTTAGAAACTGTATTAAATATTTCTTTAACTGCAACACCTGGTGTATTAACACAACCATGACTTCCATTTTTTAAATAAATTTCTCCGCCATAATTTTTTCTCCATCCATCAGCATCATGAAGTCCAATACCTCCATCAAAAGGCATCCAATAATTTACATAACTTCTATAACCTGGACCAGTTAAATAAGTATTAGTTTGTTTATACTTAATAGAAAAATAACCAATTCTTGTATCATGTTTATTATTCATACCAGTTACACAAGGACTAGCTAAAACTAGTTCGTTATTTTTATATAAATAAACCATTTGATCAGTTATATCAACTTCTACGAATAAATCAGGTAATATTTCTATATTTTCTTTACTTATTAAACCTAGGGTACTATCTTCAGTTTGAACATAATAATAATTATTTATTTCATTTATAACTGTAACTTTTTGATATTTTTTTATTGTTTCAATAACTTCATCTTGTTTTATACCTAAAACATCACTATCTTTTTTTAGATATCCAAAATTATATTCTTCAAGTTGAGGATTAAAATAAAATGGATTACTTTCAATATATTCTTTAACTAAATTAGCTATATTATCAACCATTTCAACAATAGTTTTTTCCTTAGGTTCTTCACTTTCCATAGTCTTACTACTAACACTTGTAGCACAAGTATTTACTGCAATCGTCGTACTTAATAATGCAGATATTAATTCTTTTTTCATATATATATTTCTCCTTGACTAAATATTCTATATTATTTTTAGTATTTTGTAAAGGTATAAATTTTAATATTGACTAAATAATATAAATGTAGTATGATTAAAACATAGAGAGGTGTCTATTATGGATATGAAACAAATTAAAAATGAACATGGGTTTACCCTTATTGAATTACTTGCAGTTATCGTAGTTCTTGCAATTGTAATGCTAATTGCTGCAACAGCAGTATTACCAAGAATGGCAGAAGCAAGACGTCAAGTGTTTGCAATCGAAGCAAATAACATTATTGAAACTGCTCAAACGTATTTCATGAATAATTCCTTAACTGGAACTGGTGGACAAGGTCTTCCAAATGACCCAAGTACAGTAAGATGTATTACTATTACTAAGCTAATCGAAGATGGTGTTTTAAAACAAGATAAATCAAAAGCTTCTGGTAAAGTTTTAGTAAAGAAAAAGAGTAAGGATTCAGATGTATACCTTTATGCAATTTGGTATACAAATGGAAAATTAATGGTTACCGGAAAAGGGTTAGATGCTCAAAAAACATTTAATGCTGATATTTCTGCTTCAGATGTTGAAGATAATGATGCTGGAAATATTTCTGATTGGACTTATGCAACATGTGGGGAAACTGAAACATTTCCAACAGCTGGTTAAAAAAAGCACTTCCTTTTTGGAAGTTTTTCTTTGCAAGTAATTACATATGTGGTAAAATTATAATGGTGGTGATAATATTGAAAAACTTTTTACAGTTTGGCCATTTATTAGTACTAGGTTTAATTATACTACTTGGTTTCATTGCTTTTAAAAATACAGGTATGTTTGATAAATGGTTTGATAAAAGTACAAAAGCTGAAATAATAAAAAGTGATATAGATAAAGATCAAGATGGAATAGATGATTATACCGATATATTAGAGGGTGCTAAAAAATTTATTGATACAAAACCAAGATATAAAAGTAAATATTATAGCAAAGGTTATCCAACAGATGAATATAGAGTTTGTACAGATTTAATTTGGTATGCCCTAGATAATGCTGGATATGATTTTAAATCATTAATAGATGAAGATATAAAAACAAATAAAGATGCGTATGATAAAGATGTAGGAGACGCTAATATCGACTTTAGAAGGGTTAGAAATATTAAAGTATTCTTGGATAGAAATGTATTGGTTTTACCAAATAATGATGAATTTAATCCCGGGGATATCGTAGTTTATAAAAATCCTGATCATATAGCAATAATTAGTGATATAAAAAATAAAGATAAAGAAAACTACATAATACATCATGATGGAGTACATGCATATTTAGATAATGGTTTATTTAGAAAAGAAATAATTGGTCATTATAGATGGAGGTTAAATAATGGAATCAAATAAAAGAAAAGATAAATTAGTTAAATTATTAATAAATAAAGATTTTAATGTTGAAGATGAAGATGAATTAATTGAAATGCTTTTAGATAGCCCAACAGCAATTGATTCAGATAAAGAAGAAGATGAAAAAAGATCACTAGGAGATAGACTTGCTGATAAAGTAACAGAAGTAGCAGGTTCATGGGGTTTTATCTTTGGCTTTTGTATATTTTTAGTGGTATGGATAGTTATTAACTATGTAATGATTTTAACTATAGATCCATATCCATTTATATTACTTAATTTAATATTATCATGTATTGCAGCTTTGCAAGCACCAGTTATTATGATGAGTCAAAATAGAGCAGCTAAAAAAGATAGCCTAAGAAGCTTAAATGATTATAAAACAGATTTAAAAAGTGAACTAATTCTAGAAGTTTTACATGAACAAATTAAAGAACTTCAAACTAATCAAAAGAAAATAATTAAGTTACTCGAAGAAAATAGTAACAAAGATAAAAATATATGATATAATGAAATAGTGATGAATTATGAAAATAAAAAAACAAATAGAATTTAATAATATAATTAGTGATATTTTAAAAAATCAAGAAATAATTGATTTAAGATATGAATTCCATCATGGAATATCTAGATTAGATCATTCATTAAATGTAGCAAAATTAACATTTAATATATGTAAGACATTTAATATAGATACAATTAAAGAAACAACAAGAGCAGCACTTTTACATGATTTTTATCGTAGTTTTGAAGATTCTAGTTTTACACATCATCCTTTAGTTGCAGCTAAAAATGCTAAAAGAGTATTTAACATAAATAAGATGCAAGAAGATATAATAGCATGTCACATGTTTCCAGCTACACTAAAATTACCAAAATATAAAGAAACATGGATAGTATCTTTATCAGATAAAATAGTGGCTATAAAAGAATGTACTAGATATAAATTACCACTTCAATTAAGCATATATTCAATGTTTATATTTAACTTTCTAATAATAAGAAGATAACTTGAATTTGGTTATCTTCTTTTCAAATTAACAAAAAACTATTGCATATATATAAAATAAATGATATCCTAATTAATAGAATAGAGGTTCATAAACAGGAAGGAAGTCTT
>ERZ773224.380-NODE-380-length-63207-cov-13.616513_pt1 | contig 63207 bp, 77 predicted proteins | sample MGYA00580526_ERZ773224 | MGnify/ENA primary metagenome ERZ773224 (study PRJEB29015, sample SAMEA2737743) | human gut metagenome | biome: human gut; feature: human-associated habitat; material: faeces | place: China | collected 2012 ... | reverse complement strand
AATACCAAACACTTACTTTATTTATCCAAATTTTGCCGTTTTTTTGCGAGTTCTTCGTATCTTTGACATAGTCTTAGATAGGATGCGCCTCGGAAAACCGTGAACAAGTTCCCGTTTTCTCTCGGCTTTCACTATCTTTGTTTCCGTAAAATTACCATGCAGGCAGTGCCCCGACAAAACGAATGTCGTTCCGATTCGGGCGCGATCTGTTCGCATTGAAACAACCGTTCATTCAGGTTCCGGCAAACGATCCGTGCTTTACGGTATTTTTCCGGCAAACATATTGATAAAATTTACTCGACCGGCCCCGTTCCGGCGAACACGAATATGTCCCGGTTCGCAGACGGTCCCGATCAGTTAACCCTAATTCCGATTCCGCATGATGCTTCTATTCGACGGCATAACCCTCCCGCTCGAGGATCCGATTCTCAAATTCCTGCTGATTCTGGTCATCATCCTCGCCGCTCCCCTGCTGCTCAACAAGCTGAAGATTCCCTACCTGCTGGGACTTATCATCGCCGGTGCGGTGATCGGACCGCACGGCCTCAACCTGGTGTTACGCGACAGCAGCATCATCCTCTCCGGTACGGCCGGACTGCTCTACATCATGTTCCTCTCCGGCCTGGATATGGACATGTCGGATTTCCGCAAGAACGGCACCCGAAGCCTCGTATTCGGACTCTATACGTTCTGTGTTCCGCTCCTGCTCGGTATTCTGGCGGGATATTACATCCTGGGATTTTCGATCTACTCCTCGATCCTGCTGGCCGGACTCTTCGCCTCGCAGACCCTGATCGCCTACCCCATCGTCAGCAAACTGGGCATCGCCCGCGACAAGGCCGTCACGATCGCCGTCGGAGGCACGGTCATTACCGATACGCTGGCCCTGCTGCTGCTGACGGTCATAGTAGGCATGGTCACCGGAAACACGGACGACATGTTCTGGTACCGGCTCGGCATCTCGGTCGTGCTCTGCATCGCATTCATCATGCAGCTCTTCCCGCTGATCGGGCACTGGTTCTTCAAGCATTGCAGCGACAACATCTCCCAATACATTTTCGTGCTGGTCATGGTCTTTCTGGGCGCCTACCTGGCGCATCTGGCCGGACTGGAGCCGATCATCGGCGCCTTCCTCGCGGGGCTGGCCCTCAACCGCCTCATCCCGCGCACCTCGCCCCTGATGAACCGCATCGAATTCGTCGGCAACGCCATCTTCATCCCCTTCTTCCTGATCGGCGTAGGCATGCTGATCGACTACCGGGCCTTCTTCCGCGACTGGGAGAGCATCAAGGTCGCCGCCGTGATGATCGTCCTGATCACCGCCGCCAAATACATCGCCGCGCTGCTCACTCAAAAAACATTCAAACTCTCCAGCGACCAAAGGACGGTCATCTTCGGCCTGAGCAGCGCCCACGTAGCCACCACGCTCGCAGCCGTGATGGTGGGCTACAACGTCATCATCGGCCAGACACCCGACGGAGAACCGATCCGTCTGCTGGGCGAAAGCGTCCTGAACGGCACGATCCTGATGATCCTGGCCACCTGCACCATTTCGACCTTCGCCACCCAGCGCGGCGCTCACAACATCGCCATCAAAGGGGTCCGCGAAAACGACGAAAGCACCGAACATCAGGACGAACACATCCTGATCCCGGTGTCGAACGAAGAGAGCGTCAGGGAACTCGTAACTCTGGGCAACGTGCTCAAATCGAAGAAAAACCACAACGGATTCTACGCGCTGCACGCCATAGACAACAAGGTGGAAGACAGCGGGCTGGAAAAACGGGCCCGCAAAATTCTCGAAACGGCGGCGACGGCCGCTGCCGCATCGGACATCTACCTCCACGAGTTGCTGCGCTACGACGTCAATATCTCGAACGCAATCGCAAGCGTCGCCAAAGAACAGAGTATCACGGACATCGTAATGGGACTCCATCGGGACAAATCCCCCGCGATCTTCCTCGGCAAGATCACGGGCGACCTGCTGGGCGAAAGCAACGTCACGACCTACATTTACAAACCGGTACAACCGCTGGCGACCATAAAGCGACATATCGTAATCATTCCCTCCCAAGCCGAAAAAGAGGCCGGATTTCTCATGTGGCTGCATAAAATCGGAAATCTGGCCCGCAATACCGGGACCAAAATCGTCGTCTATGCCCCGGAAACAACGCTCAAGTACATCGAACCGCTGCGGCGCAAGCAGACCGCAACCGTAGAAACGGTACTTTTCAAAGACTGGGAAAAACTGCCGGCCCTGCTGCGCGAATTGCGCACGGACGACTGTCTGTGGCTGGTAATGAGCCGCCGCGAACGCATCTCCTACCAACCGGCGATGAACAAGATCCCGGCTTACCTGGATCAATACCTCGGGCGAAACAGTTTCGTGCTGATCTATCCCGTACAGGCCGGTGATCCGGAAAGCCGCTATTTATAACCCATAATACGTGCCGCATACCTCCTGTACGAACCGCTCCCTTTTACCGCTGTAACGGAGACATCCGCCGGATGTCGGAACATGGCCTGTCCGCAGACGAAGAGACGCTGCACCCCCGTTGAAAAGGCATCGCGGCTGTTCGGAAAACCTTCGGAAGCCGCATCTCCCGATCGGAAAAGGATAAGATGTGCACATCCGGCCCCCACCCCTTATGCACCGACAATCGGGTAAAATCGACACCGGGTTTGGTTTTACCCGTAACTTGCACTATCTTTGACCTTGTTTTAGACCGGCCGCATCCATCGATGTCCGAATAAATTCGGCCTCGCTCTCGGCCCGCACCGCATAATTCGTTTCGCATAAACATAAACGTAAAATAACATTATGAGTCTTGTAGCGATCGTAGGACGCCCGAACGTGGGCAAAAGCACACTGTTCAACCGCCTGGTCGGGCAGCGCAAAGCCATCGTCGATGCGACGGCAGGCACGACACGCGACCGCCATTACGGTAAAACCGACTGGAACGGACGTGAATTTTCGGTGATCGACACCGGCGGCTATTCGGTCAATTCGGACGACATTTTCGAAGACGACATCCGCCGTCAGGTGATGCTCGCCATCGAAGAGGCGGACGTCATCCTGTTCCTGGTCGAAGTCAATACGGGCATCACGGATCTCGATCAGATGATGGCCGACATCTTGAGGCGCACTTCGAAAAAAGTGCTGCTGGTCTGCAACAAGGTCGATAACTACGACCTGATCTACTCCTCGCACGAATTTTATTCGCTGGGACTGGGAGAACCCTACTGCATCAGCTCGATGAGCGGCAGCGGCACGGGCGACCTGATGGACGAAATCGTGCGCGACCTGCCCCCGGAAACCAAGAACGAGGAAGAAGAGCTGCCCCGCATCACCATCGTAGGCCGTCCGAACGTGGGCAAGTCGTCGCTCACCAACGCCCTGCTGGGCGAAGAGCGCAACATCGTCACGCCGATCGCCGGCACCACGCGCGACGCCATTCACTCGCGCTACAACAAGTACGGACTCGATTTCTACCTGGTCGATACGGCCGGCATGCGCAAAAAAGGCAAGGTGACCGAAGACCTCGAATTCTACTCCGTGATGCGTTCGATCCGCGCCATCGAGGAGTCCGACGTCTGCATCCTGATGCTCGATGCGCAGCAAGGCCTCGAATCCCAGGACCTGAACATCCATAACCTGATCGTCCGCAACCGCAAAGGCTGCGTGATCGTGGTCAATAAATGGGATCTGGTGGAGAAAGGCAACAACACGATGAAGGAGTGGAAGGAGGCCCTGGCAAAAAAACTGGCGCCCTTCAACGACATTCCGATCATCTTCACCTCGGTACTCAACAAACAGCGCATCCTCGAAGTGCTCCAGACCGCCATCCGGGTTTACGAAAACCGCAAGCGGCGCGTGGCCACCTCGGCGCTGAACGACTACCTGCTGCCGATCATCGAGAACTACCCGCCCCCGGCGACCAAAGGCAAATACATCAAAATCAAATACGTGATGCAGCTGCCGACACCCACGCCCCAGTTCGCCTGCTTCGTCAATCTGCCCCAATATATCAAGGATCCCTACCGCCGCTTCCTGGAGAATAAGATTCGGGAGGAATGGGATTTCTCGGGAGTACCGATCCAGATCTATTTCCGACAAAAATAGTATTACATCCTACTCAAACCAACACCTTATTGCCATTATTGCACGATCTATCAATTACTTACTATAAATATACAAATATTATTTCAAATATTTTTTTCTGCAAATATCGCCGGGTAACAATTATTTTATGTATTTTTTGTTACTTATTTGTGGCTTAAATTTGTATATTTACCAAGCGAAACAAACAGTATATTGAAAGATGAAGCAGCCAAAAGTAAAGGAGCCGGTACGCCTCCGGTCGAAACCGCTCAAGGACGGAAGTGAATCGCTGTATCTGGACATTTATTGGAACGGGATCCGGCAATATGAATTTTTGAAATTATACCTTATTCCGGAGACCACGAAGGAAGCGAAAGCCCGAAACAAGGAAGCGATGGCTATTGCCACGACGTTGAAATCCGAACGGATTGTAGCTTTGCAGCGTGGAGAATACAACTTCTCGACGGCCGACACAAAAATAACGCTCCTCAATTACATCGAACAGGAGCGGCAAGGATACATAAACAGAGGTTCCACGAGCTACGCCCAAAATTTAGGTTCTTTGTATTCGCATCTCAAAGCCTTTGCAGGTCCTAACAAGAAACTCGCCTCGGTAGATAAAAGATTCATTCAAAATTTTATAAATTATCTCGATCGCTGCGGAATACGCGGGTCAAGTTCTTCCGTTATTTTGGCGCGTTTGGGTAATATCTTAAATCGGGCAGTCAAAGCCGGGATGCTCGACAAGAATCCCGCCGCAATGCTGGACAAGGAGGACAGACCCAAGTTAGACGTAAGAGAGCGGGAATATCTTACAATAGACGAGCTGCGGCAGTTGGAAGCCACTGCCATTGCCAATCCCCGTTATGCCGTCGTCGCAAACGCTTTTCTTTTCGCCTGCTTCACGGGGCTACGGTATTCCGACATTTCCCAGCTACGATGGGGACATATCGTCGAATCCCCGGACGGAGATTATGAAATACACCTCCAACAACAGAAGACACAATCCCGCATTGTGGTGCCGCTGTCCGAAAATGCGATGCGTTTTCTACCTTCAGGACGAAATACAGCGTTCGATAAGGTTTTCAAACGGCTAAACTCCAATGCACAGATGAATGTAAAACTCAAAAAATTGGTTGAAGCTGCCGGGATATGTAAGCTGATTTCCTTTCACTGCGCCCGCCATACTTACGCAACGATGTTGCTGACATACGGGGCAGACCTTTATACCGTTTCCAAATTGCTCGGTCACTCGAATATCGCCACGACCCAGATATACGCCAAACTGGTAGATCAAAAACGCCGGGAAGCAGTAGAATTGATCCCGGCGCTGTAAAAATATTTGGATGTTTCAGAGGTAAACCTATCTTTGCATTGTCTTTCAATGTCTGTAAATTCGTTCCGACCGCCCCCGGCCTGTCATCAGATGATGAGCCGGGGGATTTTTAATTGTTACGGGTCTTTGGATCACGCGGCAGACATTCTCCATAGCTTCGGTTTCGATATCTACTATCCTCACGAAAATCATATTTGGATTCCAATACTGCTTTAGACATAAGAGCGTTTTCCGCGATCGTCGCCAGAGCGAAACAAATTCCCGAAAAAATAGCGACTATCGGTAACCAGATCAATGCGGAAATACCCCAAAGCAAGGAACCGAATCCGCTATCTGCTGCTTGCGATGCCCATAGAGCCAATAGAATCACAAAAATAGCGATACACACCCACCCCAATCCCCGGAGTGTTCGGATACCGCTCCCCTTATAAGATATGTTAATGGAAGGAAGCTGTTGTGAATTGTTTGACATTATCATTTACTGTTTTTGTTCTTTCTGTTGTTTCAATCGCTTATTGTTGTTTTTTCGCACTTGACGAACAATAATCAAACCGACTATTGCCGCAATAATTATTATAATTATTACAGGAATCAAAGGAAATACCATTTCCGCTTTAGGTGCCGGGTAAGAATAAGGTTGTAAAAAGTGCATCATACTACTTTGAATTTAATTTAAGGTTATTTTTTGTTTTGCTTATAACGCTTGAAAACATATACGATTTCCCGAGTACGCGTATTTGTTCGCAATCCCGTGACGTATTCTTCATTTCCAAAATTTGGAAATGCAGTTTCGATAATTGGATATGCAGTTACCAAATCCCACCCCTCGTCACCCAACGCATTTAATTTTGCCGATGACACCGACATCACATTAGGAGTATATTCACTTGCGGATTCTGCCGATATTATTATCTGTTTATATTCAATCTGTTGATTAGTATTAGTGCAGGAAATGAAGCCTACTAATCCAAATAAAATGAAAGAGAATGTAACGGATCTCATAAATTGTATTTTTCTAAAAAAGTTTTATATTCTGTTCCCGTATATGAGCCGTTTAGTATTGCTTCGTAATTTGCAGATTCATCAAATTCAAGTTCAACTCTATAAGTATATAGTTCAGAAAGCTCTGATTTAGTGAACAATGTTGTCCATGAAAATTTTTTACTTGCACCGGATTCTAAATAAGATGCAATTCTCCCTTCCTCTGTTTCAATCAAATTGTCATCTCGGTCAAAATATGAAACTTTATACCGTGGAGAAACGACAACATGTCCTGATTTATTCTTACAGGTACCACGCCCCGATACACTATAATATTCTTTTGTAGCCGTTTCAGATATAATAACAAATCCGGACTTTATCTCGCTATTTATTCGTTCAACTTCTTTTTCCAATATTTTTTTTGCATATTCTAATTTTGTAAGAATTGCTACATCCGTACTATCTACCGGGGTAAGACAACCAATATTTTCGGCATATTGACCTAATTTCACATCAAAAGAAAACAGATGCTCGCTATCATAAATAATATACTGGCCGGGAGGAATTGTAGCCACCGGAATCATATGAGTATATACCACCCCTGGCTCACTTTCACTTGCTTCAAATTCAAGAGTACTAATCTCAATAGGATCACTTGCTTTTGTCATATATAAAATTATCGGCACTACCTCTTCATCACCCCATCTACTACCCCTACTCAAAACAACGGAAACAGCCAAACTATCTTTTCCGGTCTTTTTTATATCTGTCAGTTCCCAATTATCCCCAACCTTAATTCCATCAGGATAAACCCAACCCATAAGAGTTGTAAACGGATAATTTCTTAACATCTCTTTTTCATTGTCTGTATTTACAGCTTGAAAAAAATTTGTTATAGTTTGATTGACCTTGCTATATCGAGTTGTGCAACAAGTACAACTCAACATAACGAATACAAGAAATAATATCTTTTTCATAACGCAAGAATCAATAATACTTTACGCTACACAATAAATATTTACGTAAAACAGAAACAGTTGTCACTGTTTTTTATCCCCTGCGATAAGGTAACCGATGAGAGCAAATACCGTAAATAATAAGCCAAGTACAGCCGCAGTAGTAGTGTCCCGTCCTTGACTTTTGGCTAAAAAATAGCATCCTGCTACACATGCAGCCCAATAAATCAGTGTAAGCATAAAATATAAATATGTTTATTGGTAATAAATTATTTTGCATTTCAAAAATATAAAAAATCCCCCCCCCACAAATTTTTTACAATTTTTTTTCGTAACGTAATATTTTAATAGCTTTTATAGTCGTCTATGACAACAACTTACAGATATGTCCCAGAAAACATATAATCCGTTGAAAAAGTCGGCAAAATATTTGCATATATAGCAAAAACGCTATATATTTGTATCGTCAATAAAGCAATACAGATATATGAAATGGAGTGAACTACGAAAAATCGCCGAGGCGCACGGGTGGAGGTTGCTACGGAACGGAGCGAATCATGACGTTTACCACCACCCCGAAAAGCCCTACCGAATAGAGATAGGGCGGCACGGAAAAGAAGAGATTAAAAACGGCACCTTTTACAAACTGAAAAAGCAAATCGGGTTTTAACCCGGTTTGCTTACAACAAAAGACCACAGACTATGAAGACAACGGCACTTATCGAAAAGGGAAAGGACGGCACTTTCGGGATTTTCACCCCGGACATCCAGGCGACGATAATAGGCGAAGGCAGGACAGTCGCCGAAGCAAAGGCGGATTTCGAGAACTCTGTCCGCGAGATGTTCGCCAGCTATACCGAAAACGGAGAAGAGTTGCCCGCCGAATTACAAGGAATCGAATTTGAGTACAAATATGACGTTGCGTCAGTATTCGACTATTTCGATTTCATCAATGTCACGAAATTTGCAAAATGGGCGGGAATCAATGCCGGGCTGATGCGGCAATACAAATCCTGCAATACCTATATATCCGAAGCGCAAGCGCACAAGATCGGACAGGCGCTGCGCAAAATCGGACGAGAATTATCCGCCATTTCACTGTAATGCTTTATTGACAATCGCATAAGCGAAACGGCAGCCCCCGGAGTGATCCGGGGGTTATTTTTTCTCCTCTGAATCCGGTCGCTTGAATCCGATCGGCTGGGACGACTTGCGGGCCTGCGGTACCTTGACCGACAGCGCCGCGATAGCCTGATAAATGTTGTCAAGCTCTTTGCGCATATCTTCCGAAAGATCGTTTACCGCTTCGGCATTGTCTTCGTCAGCTCGTTCCAACAATGCCAGCTTTGCCCGGATTTCGGACAGTTCCGCCGTTATCTGCGTCGTCGTGGTAATGTAGTTCCGCATCGCCACGAAAGCCCGCATAATGGCGATATTTACTTGTATGGCTGTTCCACTACGTAAAACACTCGAAAGCATTGCTACCCCTTGTTCGGTAAAGGCAAACGGCATATAACGCCGACCTCCTTTTTCATTTGAGATCACAATTTGTGATGTCATACTGTTTTTGAGGTAGTTATATTCGGACTCGGTGATTTCAAACATAAAATCCTCGGGGAATCTCTCGATATTGCGCCGTACCGCCTGTTTGAGTGTTCGTGTTTCCACTTGATAGAGTTCCGCCAAGTCGAAGTCCAGCATCACCCGCTGGCCCCGTATCTCGTAAATCTTACTTTGGATAGGTTGTAATTCCATTTGTTGTTATAGATTATAACGTATTCTTCGAAATGCCGCCTTTGACAAGGTAGAGCCGTAGAATATCTTTCCGCTCGATCTCGAAAGGATCGAAATCCTTGTTTTCGGAGATGCAGAGAACGTGATCGGCATCCGATCCCCGACGCAGGTATTTGACCATCCGGTTACCGTTGCACGTGATGACCAGATAGACGTTGCCGAAATCGATAAAACTCTCTTTCCACTCTTTGAGGATGATGATCTGTCCGTTCCGGTACAGCGGCATCATCGAATCTCCGTACAGGTTCACGGCATCCGTACAGTCCCGGAACTCCGGAATCGAAAGATCGATGAATCGGTTCGTGGTCATATCGTCGAACAGCTCCACACCTCCAGCCGTAGCATCCACGTCCACCCAATAGCGGATGCGGGAACCGCGCCCGGAGCTGTCCCCCGCTCCTTCTTTCAACATCTCGCTTTCGCCAGTAAACATCGAAGTATCCCAGTCGGGATTCGCTAATATAACACTAATAAATTCAGGCGACAGAGTACTAACTCCCTTTTCTACTTGCGATATAAACCCTTGCGTACACCCTAAAAATGCCGCAATCTCGGCCTGTGTCAATTTATTTACTCGCCTAAAACGCTTAAAATCAGCACTCATATAAAATAATATTATTTTTTATTAGAAAATATTAGGATTATACTAATATTCTACTTATATTTGCAATACGAAACAAGATTACAACGCAAATATAAAATAAAAACGATGAAACCGGCCTACAACAGATCGAAGATTATGCGGAACGCCTGGTATATGTTCCGGGTGAAGATGGTGAAAAATTTCGCCGAGGCGCTGCGGAAGGCGTGGAAGAACGAGAAGCTGGCCAACATCCGCGCGATGATCGAGGGGCGCCCGCAGCCCGCTTCCGAGCCGACACCTTATAATATACCCACCGGGAACGACCCGGCATTCGCGGCTGGTTGTGTGGCCTACTACGGCGATGCAGGCCGGTATTACGGCGACTGACGCAAAGCGCGTAAAACACTGTTTTACAGCGAATTGTTTATAGGCGAATATTTCTTTGCGGTGTAAAACGCAAAGAAAATTAAAAAATAATTTGGAGGAGAATTATTTTTTCGAAAAACGGAATAAAGATATGTTGAACGAAAAGACGACTATTGAAACAGAGGTAATCAAAGCCCAAAACCCGGAAGATTTGATCTCCCAGGTAATAGAATTACAAAAAAAAGGATTTGAATTATTCGGGGGGCGCCAATATAATTTTTATATGGTTGTAATGTTCAGAGAATCAACGCAACAAACGCCCGATTCGGTCTGAAACATCATCTTCCACTGCATTAAAAATTTGCCGCTTAATTTTATGATCGATCTGAGTTCTTCACAGCAACAATTTAAGATTTCGGGATTGTCGCCATTCCAACGAATAGTAACGTGTTGATCGTGAACCGGACATTTGATCGCTTCAATACATTGGCTGATTCGACCTTTAGAAAAACTACTCAACATATAACACTTAATTTTTGGTTGGTAGCTCAAAATTAGTGTTTTCCCGCGAATCCGCAAAGGATTGTCCGGAGCGATACCGGCGCGGGAGCAAACGAATAAACGACAGATAATCATAGTATGGAAACAGCAAAAGAATTGAAATTCGGAGAATACAAGATGCGTAAGGATTACGTAGAAACGCTGACGGCAATAGAGTTGGGCGAAACGCTTATTCTCCCGATTTCGGGGCGTGATTACAATTCACTCCAATCAGCAGCTTGCAGATGCAAGAGGGACAAAAAAATGAAATTCATGTTTCGCACGAATTGGGATGAGGGGTATGTGGAAATCGAGCGTGTCAAGTGGACGGCTCTGGACGGACAGCCCAGAAATGCACGCCCCGTCGGACGACCGTTGAGCCGCCCTCAATAGCGAATCAATCGAGCACCTATCCGCGCCCAAGTTCTTTCATTCGAGTAAGGTTAAGAGTTGAGATTAGTTGAGTTTGCCATTTCCGGGCGCGGATTTTCAAAGTCCGTATCGGGTTGAATGTCCCGATGCGGGCACCAAAGGACGGCACGGAAGCCGTAGGGGTCCTAAAGCCTGCCATAAACCCCGGCCGCAAGGCAGAAAGGCTGGAACGAATAAGCGGTTCATTGAAATACGAGAACCATCCGAAGGGATGTAAAACCCGGCGAGCGACTTGGCGCAGAAGGGCGGATATTAGGCCGATCAATACCAAAAAGCAGGCGACGATCCGGAGCGATCCGGGGAGCCGGTAGCGATATACCCTGCGATTCAGTCGTGGTCTTCGATGACGACAGGGTGCAAATTTTAATCAAAACAATTTACGTGCAATGTCAAACAAAGTATTTACCCCAGAGAACATTTCCAAATTAAAACAGAACGAGGTCTTTGTATTCGGCAGTAATAAGGCCGGTAACCACGTTGGCGGCGCAGCTCGTGTCGCGGTCGAGAAGTTCGGCGCGATCATGGGGCACGGCGAGGGCTTACAGGGCCAGTCCTACGCTATCCCTACGCTCGATGAACAGATGGACAAGGTGTCTACCGAGGAATTGACGCGATCGGTACGGAGATTCGCAGACTATACACGGTACAATACCGATAAGGTTTTCTATGTAACCAAGATCGGATGCGGCATCGCTGGATTCTCGGTCGAAGAGATTGTGGAAGTATTCAAAAGCGTCTCGTTCGGCGATAACGTGGTGCTTCCGCAAGAGTTCGGCGAAGAAAAACATATCGATGGATTTAAAGGGTTCAATGCAGATATGACCTGCCTGGGCTTCAAATTCGAGGAGGGCAAGACTTACGAAGAGGATGTTGAGTTGAAAGTTTGTAATCGAGGCTTTCATTTCTGCGAATCACCGTTCTCTGTCCTTAGCTATCGTGATATGCTGGATGATGAATGCAAGTTCATCCCTGTGCATCATGTAACAGCTTTGGGGCGATGTCATTCCGACTCGGATAAAACGGCGACGACAAAGATTCACATCGGGGCAAAACTCGATTTCAAAGGATTCATTAAAGCTGGTATAGATTTCATTTACGAGAAGTGCATCAAAGAGGGTCCGACCGACAATGTTAATTCGGGCGACGACGCACAGATCGGCTCCTCGGGCGACGGCGCACAGATCGGCTCCTCGGGCGACGGCGCACAGATCGGCTCCTCGGGCTACGGCACAAAGATCGGCTCCTCGGGCTACGGCGCAAAGATCGGCTCCTCGGGCGACGGCGCACAGATCGGCTCCTCGGGCTACCTCGCAAAGATCGGCTCCTCGGGCTACGGCGCAAAGATCGGCTCCTCGGGCGACCTCGCACAGATCGGCTCCTCGGGCGACCTCGCAAAGATCGAAAGCGAAGGTAACAATGCTGTTGTAGCAGCCATAGGTATAGATTCAAAAATAAAGGCAAAGAAAGGTAGCTGGATTACCCTCGCTGAATATGGCGAGGATCTGAAACCAGTGTGCGTAAGGTCTGCACAGATCGATGGGAAATCGCTCAAGGAGGATGTTTTCTATCAACTGAAAGGCGGCGAGTTTGTCGAAGCAGCAGAATAACAGCAAATATCATCCACAAGTAAATCTTTACCAACATGCAAACCTTCTTTTCCGAAAGCACAGTCAAAAGTCTGTGGGGCACGCTTGCGGGCCGCCTCTGGCGTGCGTGGTACCGCCTCAAGAGCAAGGTGCGCCGGACAATCGACAAGTCCCGCCGCCGGGCACATAAACTCCAAAACCGACCCCGTGTCTATCGGGTCGAAATTCGGTAAGAGTATGGCACACGCGATAACGCTTGCCGTTGTGATCGCACCGATCGCAGCGGTGTTCGGCTGGGCGCTGTCCGGTCCCCGGCGTATGCGGATCACCCGCTATCTGTTGAATGAAATTTTCGAACAGCGATGAATACTTCCTACTACGTCACCGACACGGCTCAAATGCCGCCGTCCACTCGGAAAGAACCCTCGGAAGAGTATTACTTCTTCGAGAGCACCCGTTTCAACCGGCCGCAAACGACAATTCATCTGACCGATCAGGAGATTCGGACTTTCGCCAAACGCATCGCCGATTACATCACCCGAAGGACATTTTCGGGTCCTATGGAATCTTTCGACTTTCAGATAGAATATCACGGCGTTGCGGTGCAAGGACGCTATACGGTGGAAACCGAGCGACAGGAAGCGGTGCATTCGATGGGAATGACGGAATGGATCGACGTCCCGATACGGGAAGAAACGAGCATAGCGAGCGCCTGGTGTACGGCCACGGACGAGGAGGTTCCCCGGGTGTCGGAGAAACTGAATGAACTGTTAAAATAGCTGACATGAAAACGAGAATCGAGATTTACGAAATCGCTGATCCGAATCATATCGTATCTGACGGGGAATGGTCCCGAAAACTTTCGGCTGCCGACATACGCAACCATATCAATTATATGATGCGGCCTTTCGATCCCCGGAAATATTCCTCTCGCGTAGTATATATCAATCAAAAACAGTAAATATTATGGAACAACAAGCAACGGGATTGACGTTGTTCAACCGTCAAATTACCAGCGAACGCACCCAGAATTATCTGACGAGCGTCTTGGGAGCCAAGAAAGACAGCTTCGTAAGCAACCTCACGGCACTCGTCGCCAACAACAAGGCATTGCAGGAGTGCGAGCCTATGGGCGTGATGTTCGCCGCGATCAAGGCTACGGCCCTCGACCTTCCTCTTGATCCCAATCTGGGTTTCGCCTATGTCATCCCCTACAAGAACAACCGGGAGGGACGCACCGACGCCCAATTCCAGATCGGAGCGAAAGGATTTATCCAACTGGCCATCCGCAGCGGACAATTCAAAACGCTGAATGTTTCGGAGATCAAGGAGGGCGAGATCGTGGATGAAAACCTTATCACGGGTGAAATCACGTTCAAAAAGGCCGAGAATCGGGACGCACTCCGCACGATCGGATATGTGGGTTATTTCAAACTGACCAATGGCTTCGAGAAGATGCTTTATATGAGCTGCGAGAAGCTCGAAGCACACGCGAGCCGGTACAGCCAAACCTATGGATCGAAGAATGGCTACATCCGGGCCAGTAGTAAATGGACTACGGATTTCGATGCGATGGCGCGTAAGACCGTGCTGAAACAGTTACTGTCGAAATTCGCCCCGATGTCCGTAGAGATGCAGGACGCTGCGAAATTCGATCAGGGCGTGCTGGGCGAAAACAACTCGGTACGTTACATCGATAACGAGGAAACGGCGGCAATTCCCGAAAGCGTGGACAAAGCGACGCTTACGAGCCGCGAAGCGATCAGTGAAGCGTTTATCGGCGGTCAGATCACCGAACAGGAGGCCGACGACCTGATGCAGAAGATCGGGATTACGAAAAACGCGGTCGAGGATGCGACGGTCGAGGCCGAAGTTAATCTGTTCGACACCAAAAGCGCGAAGCGATGACCGATTCCCGCTATTTCGAACAAGGAACCCCGGAATGGTATGAAGCGCGTCTGCATCGATTCACTTCCTCCGAAGTGCATAAGCTGATTCCCGGAGCACGGGCACGGCCCGGAGAACTGACCAAGACGGCCGTCGCTTATGTATTCGACAAGATCGCCGATCGCATCACTGCCGGGGGTTGTTTGGAATACCGGGAACTCAACACCAGAGAAATAGAATGGGGACGCGAGCACGAAGAGACGGCACGGCTGGCCTATTCGACGATTATGAGCGTCGATGTCCAGACCTGCGGATTCTTCGTCTGCGAGGATTTGCCCTCTTTCGGCGGAAGTCCTGACGGGTTGGTCGGGGAAGACGGTTTCATCGAAATAAAATGCCCCTACAATTCGTCCGTACACGCCCGGTATCTGGCTATGGCTACCCCGGACGATCTGCGACGCGAGAAGCCCGAATATTACGCCCAGATACAAGGTAACTACCTTGCGACGGGACGACGATGGTGCGACTTCGTAAGCTATGATCCCCGGTGCGCTAACCCGCTGCTGGCCGTCAAGATTCTCCGCATCCCGCGAGATGAGGAGTACATCGGTCGCATCCGGGAGGCAGTGCTGGCAGCCGTGAAATACAAACAGGAGATAACGTCCAGAATGGCGCTCCTGGCACGGCAACAGCGGGCATCCATTCCCTAAACAATATCCCAAGCATGACGACAAGAAAGACATATCCCCCATGGTCGGAAAAGGAATTGGAAACATTGAAAGAACTCTATCCTGATAACGACAACGAATATATAGGTCGCTTGTTGAATCGCACTCCGGGGAGCGTAAAGATACGCGCCGTATGGAATGGCTACCGCAAATCCTATGAGTTTATACAACGCCGAAGAATGACGACGGATAACAAACCCCGCAAAATGGTCGGATGTATTCCGAACCCCTTGCCGGTTATTGAACGGTTATTGAAAAAACACGGTTACAAAAAATAAAAACAAGCATGACAATGGTTCTAAAATGTACAATCAGAGATAACATAAATAAAGATTGTGTAATAGAAGTTATTATCAATTCTAATAATAACGTCATTATCCACCAAGGAGATACAGATAGAAGTCAGTCGATTGTTTTATCACCTCAAATGGCAAAAGACCTTGCTAACGTGATAAAATACAAACTTGAAATATAACAGAACGATATGGCCAGAATCAGAACCATAAAACCCCTGTTTTGGGATGATCTGAAGATCGGCCGCTTATCGCGCGATGCCAGGCTGCTTTATATCGGACTTTGGAATTTTGCCGATGATTTGGGCGTAGTAATAGCCGACCCCGTTTGGCTGAAGTCTAAAATATTCCCTTACGACAAAATACAACTCCAACAATTCGAAGGCTGGTTGAAGATGCTCGAAGAAACCGGATTTATTAGTCTGCTTTCCGTTAAGTCGGAAAGATTCTATTATCTGCCAACCTTTTCCCGTCATCAAGTAATCAACAGACCTAATCTGGAAGATGTAAATGTACGTAAAGAATTGTTAGATAGTATTTTAGATGAAATCAGTGAACAATCAGTGAACAATCACGGAACGATCAGTGAACGATCAGTGACTATAAAAGGAGAGGATAAGGAGTATATTACTACCAGTACTTCTACTGACGTAGAAGATACTGGAGTATCTGTGAGAGATAATATTATTTCTTACCCGGTAGAAGACAATAACGCAGGTGCGCGCGAGGAAACTGACAGTCCCGAAGCCGATCTTCCTAAATGCAAATCCCGTAAGACGCTCCGCAAGGATGATGCAGGGATTGAAGAAGCTCGGATATTGACGTGGCGCGATGATTTTGAGATTTACAAAAACGAGTTACGCAAGGCCTATAAGACGCTCCTACAGGATGACGCTTGGATTTCGACGCAACAACGTTTCAACCCGAATCTCAACATTGCCCTCTCGCTCGAAAAGGCTTGCGTAAACTTCTGGGCAACGGAAGCCGGATGGCAGCATAAGCGAAAGCAGCACACAAAGACTATCAACTGGAGGCAAACGCTCACAAATTCGATCAACAGCCCGCAAAACAAAGTTTACAATGACAACGGAATTAGCAAAAAAACCGCCAACAACGGCGTTAGCGAAGATTTCAAGCGTGGAGTTCTTGAAACGCTACTCAGTGGCGGCAATACAGAGTAGCTGCCGCCGTATGCAATCGGCCGTGGCTTGTGCCGAATCCCAAATGCCGGTGTTATCTGTATTGCGAGCGACATACGGCGAAAAATGGACGGCTGCATATCTGGTACTTTGGATCGTCAATGTACAGGAGTTTTTCAATATTTCGGCAAAGATGAACGATGCGCAGGTAACGGAAACGGCCTACATGATTTTGGATGACTTCTGGGCGTTGAACCTTGCCGATGTAAACCTGGTATTTACCAATGCCAAACGAGGGCAATACGGACAACTGTACGGACGAATAGACGGATCGATCATATACGGTTGGTTTCAGACATATTTCGAGGATAGATGCAATGCCTGCGAGAACCGTACGATACGGCAAGCCGAGGCTATGGGCAGCGATCACCCGGTAACAGATGCCAAAGCTGCGGAGTTTATCAAATCGCTTATCAACAAAAAAGCGGAAAAGGTTGCAAAATAGACGGAATCATCGAATTGAATTTAATAGATTAACGAAAATGGAAGAATACACACAAGCGGATTTCGATGCCTTCGAGGTGATCGACGGAATCAAACAATGCCCCTCGGGGGATTACAGTGATATACAAATATTCGGCGAGCGGTGCTCCTTCGGCGAGCGGTGCTCCTTCGGCGAGCGGTGCTCTTTCGGTAAGGAGTGCTCTTTCGGTGAGGAGTGCTCTTTCGGCAAGTGCTGCTCCTTCGGCAGGGCGTGCTCCTTCGGCAGGGCGTGCTCTTTTGGTGAGTGGTGCTCTTTCGGCGCGTGTTGCTCTTTCGGCAGGGCGTGCTCTTTCGGCGAGTGTTGCTCTTTCGGCAAGCAGTGCTCTTTCGGCGCGTGTTGCTCTTTCGGCGAGTGTTGCTCCTTCGGTGGGGGTTGCGCCTTCGGTGGGGGTTGCTCCTTCGAAGATAAAGGCGAATATATCGGCGATTATCCTTTCCTGGCTTTTGTGGGGTTCGGCTCCCGGATTGGCAGCAAGGTTTACTTTTTCAACCTGCAAGACGGCATTTATGTCCGTTGCGGCTGCTGGCTGTCGGATATAGCCGGGTTTCGGGAGAGAGTGAAGGCGGAGAATGCCGATGCGATGTACCTGGATTTATGCGATCTGGTCGAGAGGAAGTTTAACAGGAAAAATTCGAAATAACTATGCGGGCGAACGAATATCAGACACGCGCGATGAGTACGCGGCTGCCGAGTTGCGAGAATGCGACCTATATGCTTTTCGGTCTGATGGCCGAGATTGGCGAAATCGCCGACAAGATCGCCAAATGGCGCCGAAAGGGAGTGTGCCGGCTGGATATGGATCATTTGGTCTTCAATACGGGTGATCTGCAAGAGGTGGAGGGTTACAAATCCGAGCTGATGAAAGAGGTCGGGGATTGTGCGTGGTTTATCGCGGGCATTGCCGATTGCTTCGGCTTCACGCTCGAAGAGGTCATGCAGCAGAACCTCGACAAACTCGCCAGCCGCCGCGAGCGCGGCGTGATCGATGGAAACGGGGATAACCGATGATCGCTTATGACCCACGCCTCTCTTTTCAGCGGGATCGGCGGGTTCGACCTCGCCGCCGAGTGGGCGGGCTGGACGAACGCCTTCAACTGCGAGATCGATCCTTTTTGCCGCAAAGTATTGAAATATCACTTCCCGAATGCAGAACAATATGAAGACATCAGAACGACCGACTTCACTGTCTGGAAAGACCGTATCGACGTGCTTACCGGTGGATTCCCGTGCCAGCCGTTCTCGCTCGCAGGAAAGAGGCGAGGCACAGAAGACGATCGCTACCTGTGGCCCGCGATGCTCGACGTTATTCGGACTGTTCGACCCCGCTGGGTCGTGGGCGAGAACGTTTACGGAATCGTTAATTGGTCGGAAGGGTTGGTCTTCGAACAGGTGTGCGCTGACCTGGAGGCGGCAGGATACGAGGTGCAGCCGTACATTATTCCGGCTTGCGGTGTCGGCGCTCCCCACCGTCGGGACAGATGTTGGTTTGTTGCCCACCGTACAGACGCAGGGGCTGAAGCGATGCGTGAACGGGAAGATGGTTTTTATGCCGTTGAGCCTGTTGCCCACCCCGACGGCGATAGACGCAGGAAGCGGCCGAATGAACAAAAGCCTCTCCCCGAATGCGTCGGAACGTCCGACGCTGGCAATGGCGTCGAAAATGGGATTGTTGCCTACTCCGACCGCCAACGATGCGAAGAATGTAACGCTTCCTGCCAGTCAGGGCATACGCAACGGACTACCCAAAACAGCGATGCAAAGCGACGAATACCGGACTGGAACGGGTTCCCGACTCAACCCCCTGTATGTGGCGGAGATGATGGGTTTCCCGGTGAATTGGCTGGTATCGCCTTTCCTCGGTGGCGCCGGGAAGCCGTCAAAGCCTGCGGAAACGCCATAGTCCCGCAGGTGGCATTGCGGATTTTTGAAACGATAAACGAATACGAAAGGAAATGAAAAAACACTTACTTACAAGTTTTCTTATTGGAACACTGACAATTGTTTTATGTAGTATTATATCCGGGGAACCCTATCGCTCGATTGCATGGGGCGTAATATTGGTTATTCTTACTATCTCCGTCATTGCAATTGGGATAGCGACAACCGCAATCTACGATTTGTTGAAGCAGGGGATGAATATCAACATGCTGACTATCAATGGCGGAATCCGCTTTTTCGACAAAAGCAAGGCCGACAACCCCGATATTGAGGAGAATCAAAACGATCAGAGGAAATGAAAAAAGTAATGTTCAACGATCTTTACGGGTAGTTTACGAATTTGAGTTGGTGAAACAACGAGATTCGATGCAGAACATTGCAAAACTTTGAAAAACTTTCAAACATTTTGAAATATGAGAGAAATTAAATTCCGGGGCAAGCGCCTCGACAACGGAGAGTGGTTGTATGGCAGCCTTGTCATTTTGAATGGGCGCTATTTTATATTCGATGATGCAAACAGACACGAGGTCGATCCCACTACCGTCGGCGAGTTTACGGGGCTGAAAGACAAGAACGGTAAGGAGATTTACGAGGGGGATGTGATACGCTCTCCATTGTCCGAGGATAAAACTCGCCCTCATAGAATCTTTTACCATACCGGCAACGCAGCTTTTATGGGGGCCTTGGTCGATAGAAAGGAATTATGTTATTTAAGATTGGATCAGGATTGGATTTATAAATTTGGAAAAGAAGTCATTAGCAACATCCACGACAATCCCGAATTTCTGAAAGGAGGCGAGCAATGAATAGGACTATGAAACAATGGCTTTTGCCCCTTATCTGCCGCTGGTTCGGGCATAAGGATTTCGAGGAGGTATATTGCGTCAAATCGCCCCGAAATTGGTTCTGCCGCCAAAACAAACCCAACCGATACGACGTGGTGCATGATATTGTTTGCTCCCGATGCCGGCGGGTACATCGAACTATCCTCAAATCCCGAATTAGCCGCGCACAACTCCTGCATGACGGTTGGTTTATAATCGACGAATAGCCATGAAAAGCAAAAAAGCAAAGGAATTTATCGACGGATGCTTGAATCATCTTGTAATAGAGATGAGCGACCACGCCAAATGGCAGCTACGAGCAGCAATGAGCCATACAGCCGAACTCGCCGAGCAGGAGGCCGAGGAAAGGATGCGGGATAAAGCGATCGAAGCATTTTGCAAGGATTGCCCAATTTACTCAATACAAACAAGTAATGGGGGAAATTGCCCCGATTGCAGTGCATTAAACGCATTCAAACAAAGACTGAACGAGGAATGAAATTCACAACCCATTGCTTTGTCCGCGTCGAGGATGCGGAGAAGCGAAAAGATGTGATCGAGTGGTGTATGCATATTGGCTATGAATATATTTATCCCCCAAAAGAAGAGAGATTAGGCGATAAGGTAATATGTGACACTTATTGTGTCGGCGTGGCTCATGACGCACAAACATTCACCGCCTTGAATTGCATAGACTGCGGCACCAACATCGAGCTGTTCAGGGCGCTGGCGGCCGATTCACGAAAATGAGTAAGATGCTCTGTGCATTTTGACTAACCAAGTAACTAACCAAGAATATCTATGAACACGAAATTCAAATCAGACTACGAAAAAGCCTGCAACGCCTATTTGCAGGCTTTTTGCGAGAAACACGGCTATGATTATGAGGATGCTACGCGGAGCTGGGTCGGCGGCGATGTCGGCGGGATCACCGAATGCGCGGACTATATAGTTGGGATGGATGACATCATCACCGACATAGACCGGGACGCTCCGGAAGATGAGTTTGTAAAGTATTACGATTACTGTCTGCGGGTGGGGAGTATCGCCTGCGGCAAAATTAGTACGCCCAATTACAGCAGCTGGCTCTCGGGGTGTCCACGCATGAGTGAAGAACAGATCACCCGGCTGGAGGAGTTGCAGAGGGACATACGCAAGGCGGAAGAGATGCTGGAAAATGAAATCGAACGGACAGGCAACCTGTTTTGAATTACTACGGATAAACCTATCTTTGTTTCATAATAACCATCAATGTATGAGTGAAATTATCAATATTGTCCTGCGATTAGACAAAATTCCACGCGATAGAATCAGGGAAGTCGCGCGTCAGGACGGCAAGGTGGGAATGGTTGTTAATTTGTCGGTCATTGCCGTCAAAGGAGGCGTAGATCAGTATGGGAACAGCCATTTTGTCGTTGTTCGTAAAACTAAAGAAGAGTTCGACGCAAAAGCGCCCACCATCTTCTGCGGCAGTGGGCGGAAGGCCAAACTGAAATCAGAATCCCCGTCCACCGGACACGTCAGCACAATAAATGAAGATGATTATCCGTATTAAATATAACGAAATATGACCGAGGAATTACAAAAATTGCTCTGCACGCTCGAAATTGTCAAAACCAACGTCAAAGGGCGCCACTGGACACTGAAAGGAGAGAAATTCCGCTCGTGGCATTTGCAGTTCGATCAAATATACGATGTTTTGATAGAGGCGAGCGATACGGTCGGGGAATTGATCGTACAGGCCGGAGATGTCCCCTTTCATGCGCCCTCACAGTTTCTGCGGCATTCGATGTGCGAGGAGCAGTTAAGCGTCGTGGACTGGCGGAATATGGTAGCGGACACGGACCGTGAACTGGGTGAGATCATCCGATTCATTAACGACACTGTGCGGGCCGGTATTTACGATCCTTCCGTAGAAAACGATTTAACGGCAATTTCTTCGAAACTGAAACACGAGCGGATGTTCTGCTCGCAAACATTGGAATAGACTATGAAACGACTTGCTTTTTCCCTTTTTGCCGTATTTGCGGCCACAGCGCTTTGCTGCGCTCAAAATCCGAATGGAACGCGCGTTGTCAAGGATGCTTCCGGACGCGTGAAGTACACCGTTCAAAAAACGGGAGATCGGGAAATAATCAAGGATTCGAAGGGGAAGGTCGTAGGATCGACACGCGAAACGAAAGACCGCAAATATTACTACAATTCAAATGGCTCGTCGGCAGGTACTGAAATCAAACGGGAACCGACAAGCAGACAACGGGAAAGACATCATACAACAAATTCTAAATCGAACAACCGGAAGTGAGTGGCTCCGGGAGTATCGCTTCCATCCCAAAAGGTTGTGGCGATTCGACTATGCGTGTCCGCAGTATAAAGTTGCGGTGGAGATTGAAGGTAATATTTTCGCTTTCGGACGCCATAACAGACCTCTGGGAATGGTCAAAGACATGGAGAAGTATAATTCGGCTACATCATTGGGCTGGAGTGTCCTGCGGTTTACGCCTCCGACAACCAGAGAGGAGTTGTCGCGCTTCGGAACCGCAGGCTGTATGGATTTAATCGCGGAGGTGCTGAAACAAAAAGAGGGGTATTAAACCCCTCTTTTTTCATACCCCAATAATCGTATCGTGCATTGATAAACCGACAGATTTTAGATCGGTAGAACCAGAGAATGATGCAAGAACGCAGCCATCATAGTCTATCTGTAAATAAAAAAACTTTCCACTGTTCGTTTGAAACATTGACGATCGGTAAATATTATTCGGATAGTTTCTTTTAATCATTGCAATAAACTCCGTCGATCCCGCACCTGTTATGCGACCAAGAAGTTTAGAAAATGAAGTGGCACCCTTTGGCACTTCAGTCGTGGGGTCGGAATATTTTATATGCCAAATATTACTATGTATTTCTCTGTACACAGTCAAATTACCGTCAAGAAATGAGTAGTCAATAAATTCCGGCTTTTGGCTCAGTATAAGGTTTACAACATCATTTCCGAGTTGGGTATTTGTAACAGCGTTTGTAGCTATCTTGTTACTGGTCACTGCACCGTCAATAATTTGATACGTTCCGATACTATTATTCGCCATATTTTTGAGTTGAATAGTACCGGAAGCAATATTCGCAGCTCTTATAATCTCACGCCCAAGCATTGGGGTTGTTATAAATTCATTCGGTATAGTGATACCTATGGACGTCGGAGTGAAAGTTTTCCAGATGGCGATATTGGCAGCGGTAAAGGCTCCTACGGTGTTACCGGACGTTCCCTCACTGGCAGATACGGAAAGTTCGCAAGAAGTATAGGCATAAAAATCTGTCCCTTCTTTCGTGGTTCGAAGCGTTGTATTTGTCTTTGTTGCGATGAGATAGCCTCCCAGTGTCAAATTGTTATCAGAGCGGAAGCCGTATATGTCGCCCTTATAATAGATATATCCGGGCGTTACCTGATTGTTACCAACCGTATCGAATCCAGACAGAATGGCGATGTCTTTTACAATGCTGCTTGTGGAAGTATTATACGAATTATGCCGGGTAGTAACCTTCGCCAATGTCTGAATCAAAGATGCAAACTTTGTAAGGTCAGAAATATACACGGGATTACCCCCAGAAGGTGCAGATGTCAAATATTCAAAAACAGCCATATTATATTGTTTTTAGTTTCACTTCGATACCATATAGTAACATCGCGTTCAAATCGGCTATGAAATCATCATAATCATTGCTGTCCGCCAGTTCTTTGGGAATAATAACAGTCGTGGAGTTACCGGACAAAGACCCCTCCGTATAAAAATAAGTCGGGGTATTGGCGCCCCCGGAAGAATACATATATACAGGAACAGCCTCCTCCTCTCCGGCAGTATAAAAATAGATCATATTCGCACTATTAACCTGGCTGCTTATTTGTCCGTATTGCCCGTAATATTTATTCAGTATAGCCAAAACTTGTGCCTGTCCATATTGACAAGCTGCTATCGCGTATGATTTGCGGCGGCTTCTGTCCCAGCTTTCCAAAGCAGGTGATAGAGGGAATAATAAACTTAACACGAAGCGGTACAAGGTATTCAGACGTGGCGGTTGATAAACTTTACTTCCGTCCGTAAGGCTAATCTCGTAGAGATACATGGAAACACCTTTGCGGATATACATGTATATCTTCTGCACCACACGCGAAGCATCGATGGTGTGGACCACTTCATATACTCCTTCCGTTCCCGCCGGAGGAGCGGAAAGAATTTCTGTGGTGCCGTCTTCATACCTGACTCTGAACGTCATTTCGGCCCCCTGCTTGATCCGGGCTTTGAAGACGTACGGAGTATTCGGCTTGTATTTTATATGCCCGCCGAAACAGTCGGGGACCGTCGAAACCTGGGAGAAGTTAGTTGCGGCAAGCCCGGCTTGTAAAAGTTTGGCCCAATTGACATACAAATATGTTCCGTCCGCGTCCACCCCCGAAGTTACGACATCCGTAACGCCCTCTTTCGCGCTATTCCACTCCCAGATATATTCTCGGGAAACCAGATTGACAGTTTCCATACCTCCGGAAGTAAGGGCATAATTAGGCCGTAAAAGTTGATATGCAAGCTTCGGTATGTCTATGGCTCGTAACATCACACTGCAGATATATAGATGTCGTTTTTTCCCGTTGGCTCTACCGGATTAACACTTTGCATCTCCACCAATTCACGGGCAAAGTTGAAATATCCTGCTGGAATGGTTATTTGACCATTGACAGGAGTAATCGGATCTTCCTCACTTGAATCCATAACGGATATATTATTGAAATAGGCATCACGAACACCCGGAGCGCTTTTTATTGCAGATTCTATATCGTTTACATACAGTGGATCGTCACCACGTAAATCTGCTTGAAAAGACAAAAAAACGTCTTTGATCTGTTGGGTGATAACCGATAAAGAATATTCTTTGGAATAACGGATGTAGAGGGAAGTGCAGTTCAGAACTGCTGGTTCTGCACTGGTAATCTGCATCTGAAACCCCAATGGGAGAAAGCTGTTCATATAATCCGAAAAAGACTGTAACTCGCCTGCAAGCAACGGCGTAATATAACCGTCATTGTCGATCTTCGCTACCTTCATGACAATCAGGCCATTGTCCGTGGACGAGATGGCCAACTGTTTGATGATCTGCTGATCCGGATTTATTGTCGCATATCCATATCGATATGTTTGGGAATCGACGATGGTCAGGGACGCCCCATATTGGAAGGCAAGAGCCGTATCGATATAATATTGACGTCCCATTACCTTTAAGGAACGGGCAGACGATTCGACCGTTTGTTCTGAATTGCTGATCTCCAACTTGACAATATTTAAGACCGACGCAACCGTTGATATAATTCGATTCACAATGGACGAGGAACTCGTATTATTTAGGATCGGCACCAGTATTTTAATATTCGTGCGTATATCGTCGTAAAAACTCATCAGTCACTAACAGTTAATATTTGATTATCTTGTGTTTGGAAATAGCTCCCTTCCGCCCTAATAAAATTAGGGGCCAAAGCCGAGGATATTTCGTCAAATAACGCATTGAGATCAGCATCAGGAATCGAAACACTGTTTAGCGGGTGTTCCTCCATTACCTCCGTTGCGGCATTGTTACGAACGATGTCCGATACGGTCAGCCGCTGCCCGGCATACAGCGTAGGTGTATAGCTGTCCAGATCGTTAAGGTCCAGATTCTCATCCAACGCATACAGGGAGCCGTTCGCATTGATACATACGTCGTAAATCGTTTCTCCGCCTTTAACCACGTAATCCATTCCTATTCTCCTGCATATTTGGCCCCTATTTGGAAATCGTACAGCCCGTCGCTATTTCGGGAATACAGGATGGAAATCTGGGATGCGCCATCTTCCCTGATCTGCGATTTGGCCCGGGTGACGATGCGCTGTACCTCCCCGTCGGTGATATTATAAGCCCTTTCTTCCATCGCTGTTCCGTATTGGGGCTGGAATATATTCACGCAGGATTTGATGAAAAGCAGTTGGGCGTTTTGCTGGCTGCATGTCGAAGCGACCGCAAAATCCCCTCCGTCGTCACCCTGTACTACGGCAACGTCATTCCTGACAAAATCCCATCGAATATCCTGCATACGCTACAAATATAGGTTTACCTTACGAAGCCGATACATAAGTCTGCCCCGCCTGCGATATTTTAACTATCACCGTCCCGGAAGCCGGATTCCCGCCGGAAGTTCCGGAAACGGTGATTTGAACCTTGTCCCCCTCCAGCACCGCAGGCTGCCCGTCGATCCTCACTTCCTGCGCCGAACCTGTTATCTCTCCTGTTCCCGTGCCGTTCCCATCCGTTACGGCTGTAGCTTTCGTAACGTTGATTGTCAGCGATCCCCGGTAACAGGCTTTGCCGGCTGCCTTCGTCGTCGTGCTCGGCGATGTGGTGATCTGCGCCGTCGCCGCCGGGGTACACTCCAGCGTACACCCTTGAACAGCAATATACTTTCCCATCAGGTTATCGTTAAATGGCCGTTGTTTATATTCACTTCAGAGCCAGATATAATCACACTATTCGATCCTTGTTGCAGAGTTAGCTGGCTATCTGCCACTCCGATTCGTGACTGTAATTGACCGTTACGATATAGGGCTAAATTAGCAGCAGTCTTATTAATATTGAATCTGGTATAATTGTTCTCATCCGTCCCCCGAAATACGGAAACATATGTGTCATTTACCTTTATGTAATCGACCGCCGGATCACTCTCAAAGTCAAATTGCAAGCGTAGTTCTTCTACCTCCGTCATCGCCACGACAAATGACAGTTCCGGCCGGTCTTCGACAAAACCCACGATAACGACCGATCCGACTTTGGGGTATAATAGAGCGTTAGCATTACCGCCCTGTATGGGCGCGAGGCTTATGTCCGGTAAAGTAACCTCGCTGTCGATGCTAACGCTCATAGTGTTCGTTTCCGTGTCCACTTCTTTGACCGTGCCATACACAAAAGCCACAGTCTTACTTCTGCCTATCAGATTACGCAGATCGCGCCCCAATGAAGCCATCATCTTGTTGAATTTCTCCTGTCCCATATCACTATTGTCCCGTAAATACGAGGGTTTTATCAGTTACCGTTAGCACCTGGTGAAATCCCTCTTCATCGCACCGGTAAGAGTGCCCTATTACATAATATCCCCCCGACAGATCATCGAAAAGGGTATCTTTATATTGTACATAATCGAAAAGCCGAACCGTCGGATATAACATCGTCGTAATGGTACCCTTGTTGCTGTTGGTACGCAGGCCCGACAATGCGGCATCTCCTACTTGCTTGGCGATCTCCCCGTCCCGGCATTTGATATACGGCAACGACACCACCTCTCCGTTATCCGCTCCCGTTTCGTATTCGTAGAGCTTCCCGCCGCTGATGTATTTAACCACCACGCGATACTTGTCGAAAAAGCCGTTATTGATACTGATGTCCCGATCTATGACATTGACCGAAGTATCGAGCTGCACCGTTTCTTTGGCGTTCTCCGTAATACCTACACCGCAGTACAGCCTGCCGTCGGTATCTATACGAGAGTAGAGATTATACATCCCCATAACTCGCTCCAGTGCGAAAAACGGCGATATGCCTTTCCAAGTAGAAAGAACGAAGCTGCCTTCCATAGACTTGTCATCGACGGTAAGCCGGTTCCAGTCATCCGCCAGCTTCATGCTGTCCCGGTACTCCTGAAATTTGGGGTTGGCGACCTCGATGATCTCTTGCATCATCGTCTTCACGGCGGTTTCCTGCGTCCAGCTTTTGGCAATCGTGCCGAAACGCAGGACAAAAGCGCCGTCTTCGCACTGTATCTGCGTCGGAAAACCGCATACTACATTTTTCACGAAGCCGTCGAAAGCGACGATCTCCGGCATTTCGTAGCCGTTGAATCCACAGATGTAACGCAGTTTTACAACTACGTGCGCTCCCATTATAATTTGGGCATCCTGTTGGTCTATACGGATGTATGATTTGACGTTTTTACCGATCGCATCCCCCGATGACTTCTCTTTGAGAATCGTATAAAACGGCATACGGATATTGGCGGTACCGAATATGTTGTCCCGCGAATCCTCCGTAGTGAACGAAGTAAAAGGACCTATGGAGCGTCCTTCGATGAAAACTTCATTCTTGCAAATAAAGTAATTGCCGACAATCTTGCCGCTCATAGCTTACACGTTGGTTTTAGCCGTCGGAGGTTCCGCCTGCGCCCCGTCACTGTTTTCGACGTACAACAAGGCGTAATCCGTATTTACCTCCAGCAGATCGAGGCTTACCTCCCATATTGTAGAACCTCGCTCCGGGGTGACGGAATAACTCTCCAATACGACATTGAAGATATTAAACTTGTCATTGAGAATCGGATTCTCAATTTCAAATACCCGATCTTCAGCTTTGATCTGCCGGAATAATTCAGCCAACTCTGCGGCAATACCATACCCTATTTCCTTATTGATGACAACATCCGACGATAGCTTATAAGGATTCAGCATATCGACAGAGTTCGGTTTGGATTCCAGCTTGAACGAAATATTAACGCTTGTCGGTTCATTGGCAATTCGTTCGAAAATCGTAGGTCCATCGACAAGTTGCGAGCGGCTTATCAGCTTACTCCCTTGTATGGAAATATCGAATCCGACAGGCATCAGATACTCATCGAAAGCGATGTAATAATCCGTTGTCGGTTCCGTCCGATCTAATTCTTCGGATGTAAAAATAGGTCTATTGAGTGTCGAGTGGTCGAAGCGCGATTTGGCGACCTGATTCAACAGCTCTTCCGGTGTCGGCTTTCCGGTTCTCTGACTTCCTCCATTGGTAAATACCTGCCGCCATACTCCCGTTTCGGCAAGGACGAGTTTCGTAGCGGACATCCCGCTGTCAATGGCATCGGCAACAGGTCCCGTAATACCGCTAATAGCTCTCCCCGGTATAGAAACGACCTCTTTCGCCGAATTTATAGTGCGGTCGATCTTACTCTCGGTACTGGTTTCGTTTGCTATATTTGCCATATTACGTTACACTGGTTGCATTGTTCAATGCGATTGTCAATCCCCGCACTACTACCTCCTCGATCTTGGGTTCCAACTTGCGGCCCAGCTCCTCGATGTTCTCTACCGAGGCGATGTTTACCGACATATTGACGATCTCCTTGTTGAAATTGATGAAAATCGCTTTGGAACCTTTGGAAAGATTTTTAATCTTTTCTGCGTCGGCATCTGCGGCTCCGCCGGAAATGGAATCAATATCTCGTTTAAGGGTAATTATTTTTTTAAAGTTATTACGTATTTTCTCGAAATCAAGTACCCACCCTATTGTTTCAGGAACCGTACTATTTTCCTCCGAACCAAAATAATTTTTTATAGGTATTCTATTGCTTGGCATTTGCATCAGCAAACTATCTCTACCGGTCCATATATTCGCAAGAGCCGTAGCCGTATTTTTAGCTATGCTGTCTTTAGACATTGAAGGGAAAGTCTTCTCAATAAACTTACGAACTCGAACGGAGTCATAACGTTCTATTTCCCATTCTGCTTTTGCTTTATTATATAGGTTTGCAACTTCTTTTTGTGGATCAAGAGTTTTCTTTGTTTTCGGTTTATTCAACCAATTATATTCAGTGGTATATGTACCTGATGGACTACTTGCAGGTATATAATTGGGTATTTCAGGAAGTAATTTGCTACCATTCCCAATATTACGCAAAGGTAATTTATCAAGACTACTATTAATAAAATCAACGGTAGCCCCGATTCCATTTGCAATATACCCTATGGCGTTTGCAAACTTATCCAGCTCCTTAATGAACGAATCCAATTTTACCCCGACCGCATCGACATCGATATTGCTTACCCAGCTCACGATCTTATCGCCCAGCCAGCTATACAGTTTCTCGTTGGCTTTGGCGATCTTGTCCCAGTAGGGCGAAAGGCCGTCGGCAATACGCATCCAGAAGTTTTCTTTGGCCAGCGCGATCTGTCCCCTGGCCTTCATTACCGGATGCGATTCGACAAGCTCGTTGAACTCATCCAGCACCGAGCGCAGGTTGCTTTTGTTCTTGAGCCAGTCGCGGTAATCGCCCTGAACACCCCGCTCCTCCATCATATTCATCGCCAGCTTGCCGATGAACGGAGCCTGCCCGACCAACTCCCGGATGTCCCGAATACTCGGCACGGCCTGCCCTAACAACTGCTGCAAATTGACATTCACGCGCTCGAAGCTCAAACCGCCCACGTGAGCGATCTTGCCGACAACTTCCGCCAAGTGTGACGCCTCCTCCGGGGTCAGCTTCTTGCCGTCCACGTTCAAGCCCGTAAACATATTCATCGCATTCAGCATCCCGACACGGCTGAAACCATATTCGGCCGCTAACTGCGTCGCACGGTTCAGCGTCGCCTGGTAGTTGCCGCCCAACCCTTTCTCCGCCATCCGCATCTGCATAAGATTGGAGGCCGCCTCCGCCATATTGTTCGAGTTCAACATCCGGGTGCCGACCAGAAGAGGCAACCCGGAGGACGCCAGGCGCCACGCGTGCACACCCATCCATATTTTAGCGGCCCCTATAGCTACTTGACCGAACGCACCGAGGGCCGGGATAGCTTTTCCCACGACACCCGTCAGTGAGGTAAAGACTTTCCCCAGATTGACGGCATTATACCGCAAGCCGGAGAAAGAGGAAACATTGTTGAAGAAGCTGTCCTGAAAGGTCTTGACCCGCTTTTGGAATACGCTCAAACCGTTCTGCCAGCCCGCCTGCGAGAAGCGCCACTGTCCGAATTGGCGCAGGTGCCAGCGAGCGCCGATGTTGAGCCGCTCCTCCAGATTGCGCTGTTTCCACTTTCGCGCCGAGCGAGCAATAATTTCCTCGTCTGTTAATTTCTTCTTCTTGGAATAGCCCGCAGTGGCTTTTTCATTGATCTCCTTTGCCGCCTTCTTGAGCGTTCCAAGCTTGGCAATCGTAGCGTCCAACTGCGAATCATCGACCCGCAGCTGGAGCTGAATGCTATATACCATATTACCTGCCATCAGTTTCTCTTAAAAGGTGCAAAAAGGATTGAATCGATGATTACCAGAGCCGCAGTATAATACTTTTCGATGTCATAGGCCGACATCTTATCTTCCAGTCCCATAATCGGTTCATGGAAGATATAGGACACGACCATCTTTTTGTAAAGAAGCGGATCGCCGTCCGTGATGTATTTCTTCAGCTCTTCGGTTATTGCTGACGCGGGGCCTCGTCTTCTGCCAGCAGGCCCCAAGTCGCTAAAAAACGGTTGAGGTCCTCCTGCACCTCTTTACTGCTGAACAGGGAAATGCAGGCCATCATATCGTTCTGAAGGTCTTTAACGACCTTTTCGTCGTCGATGGTCATCTTGACGAAACGACAGGCAAGATCGGCCGTTTCGTCGAGGTCACGGCCAGCCTGAATAAGCGACAAGCCAAACTTGGTATGTTCGACGCTCGTCCTGGAAAGACGGCAAACATTAACCGTTGCGGATGTTTCGATCTCGACAAGGCCGCCTTTGCCGTCCGCACCCCGTTTGAAATAGGTGACTTTTACGGGATAGGTAGTGATAGGATTTGTTCTGGACATAATTTAATACATTTTTAGTTGTTAATAAAGGGGCGGCACAACCGTCCGCCCCGATGATTTTTCAGACCAGTGGCACGATGTTGCGCTGCACGCCTGTACCTCGCAGGGACAAGGAGCCGGTCGTTTCGACATCATTGCGGTTCACGCTGCCGCCCTGCTCCTGCACCATCGCATTGAGAAGCGTATAGACAACGGTGCGAGGCGTCGCCAATCCTTTCATCGCATAGCTCCACGAGATGCTGAAAGGTGCAAGCTGATGCATGGCCGCGATCTGCTCCGTTACGGGTAGCGTAGCGTTAATCGCATCGATAAGGGTCTGCTGCTCGCCCTCCTGAAGCGAAAGGTTGGCGGTATAAGTAGCATTCGCTTTCTTGATACCAATGGGATCTACGGAACCGATGGCGAATATCTCCTGAATATTCTGACTGAACGTATAGGACAGCTCAGTGCCGGTATCGATAGACAGGCAGGTGCTGTTCGAGAGCGTGAGGTACATCTGCACCTCACTGCTCGCTACGATTATATCCTGATGATTCATGTTCTGTACTACTCTAAAGATGTTACGAAGAAAGTGGTGATAAACGCCTCCCGCAGCGTGGCATTGGGCAGGATGCGGATCGTGATTGCGAAGGCCCGACTTTTCACGAAGTTACCGTCTTTGGCCTCCAAAGTAACCTCTATCTCGCTCGCATCTCCGCGCGACAAACGCGGCTGAATATAGTTGCTGCGGAACGTAGCCAGAATCGCCGACTTGTACCCGGCATCGATGTCACCTGAAGCTGTAACCGGAACCTGGGTATTGATGAGCTGCTGGAAATAGTACTCCGCATCGTCGCACACTCCGTTTGCAACACGCACGAACTCAATAGCTGACAAGGCGTTAGTCGATTTATTGAGTGTAGCACCGTCATTGTAGTAAACGCCGCTGTTGCCGGGACGGGTGCGGGTGAAAAGGTACTGCTTGGCCCCGATGTCGTCGATAACACTCCGAGATAAGACAGCGACATTGGTCGCTGCATCCGCTGTCGTGGCATTGACGAAATAATCAACCGGGCTTACGCTTCCCAAAGTCATCTGACCGATGGACTGCGCCGGATTGATCCCGGCAAGAATACCGAGAGCGCGGCCTACGTCGGCGGTGTATGTCGGATCGGGAGTTGTCAGAGCCAGTGCAACGCCATAGGCATTGTACGTATCGCCACTGGGCAAATTGTTAATATCCTGCCCAATACGTCCAGCATCCAGCACCGCGACCATACGGTAGCTTTCCGCAAACATATCCTGAATCAAGCCTTGTATATTCTGGATTGCTCCCTGACTTTTCGTCAAATCCTCCGCAAGGCCGGAATCCGGGACTGCAGTATTGCTGGGATATACGAACCCGATAAGGCGCGGTCTGTTATCCCACAGCGTAGCGGTGGTTTGTCGGATTGCCTGTTTAATAGCGGGCATCTGTATTGCTGAAATACCTTTTTCTGCCAAATAATCATAACCTACCAGCCACAATTTAGACCCGCTCCCTGCCTTCGAGTAAAACTCCGAAACCTGGAATTTGGCTCCAGCGTCCAAAGTGGAATAACCCTCCAGCTCCTGCGCTTCTTCCAAAGAAGCAACCAGGACGGGGGTGTCTATAAGAGGAGAGGCCGAAGATACGGGAAGCACCAGCATCGCCACCCCTTCATTAGATGAAGAAGTGCCGATCGCAGTGTCCTGCAATTCGACGGTTACACCTGTTCTTGCCATAATATCGAATTTTACTGTTATACTTTAGATGCCGGTTTACGCCCCGGTTTAGCGCCTTCTTGTCCGGAATTGCGCCGACGGGCAAGTTCGGCCCTCGCCTCTTCCAGCGTCATAGAAGGAACTTCGGCTTTTTGCTTCTCAGAATCCGGGGAGGCATTGCGTGCGCTCATGGACTTGGCGAACTGCGCGTCAAACATCTTGTCGAGTTCTTCACAAGTCAAAGGCTCCTTTCCTTTCTCTATTGAGCACCACCGAACCTGCTTATGGACCCGAAGGGCGTCGGTCATACGGGATTCTGCCTGCCACTGCTGACGATACATATTCCCATCATCCGTAATGAAGACCTTTCCGAATTTCGCCGTAACGATCAGAAGGTTTTCAAAAAACTCGTCTTTATAGTTTACCATAGTGGATAATTTTTCTGATTGATTAACATTTCCCGGCCCATTAAAAAGGCCGGGAAACACAAAAATTAGGGTTCGGGCGCTATATATTTAGCCGGTACGATGTTCACGATACCTTTGCCGCCCTTACGAGCGCTACCGGCACCGAAACGCATATCCATCGAGAACTTCCAGCCATACGAGTTCGGATCGGCAACGACATGTACGTTCGTGTTGCCCATCGCCAGAATAACCTGCGAGGGGATGAAGCTAATAGCCAATCCGTATGCAGTAGCGGCCAGTACCGGCGCGGTATATTCCGGAATGGTACCGTTCGCCTGAACCTTGCCGTCGCAGTAAAGTTCAGGATCGACAACCTTCGATGTCGCCGTGTCGTAGGCCGAAGTTGTCGAACGCGACATGAAGTTGAAGGCAGAGTACTTGCCCAACATCGGACGCATCTCACCGGCAGTTTTGGTCAGCAGGCTCGTGAGGTACGGATTCGAAAGAAGTTGCTCCATGTAGGCGGCATCCATCACACAGTCGATGTCACCATCCTTGATGTCGTAGTTCCAGTTCACGAACTTCGTCTGCGCCTTGATAAGGTCGTTGGGCGATAGCTCCAGCAGGTCACCTGCCGCCTTCGAGTTCACGGGGAAAGCATCGGCTGCGGCGAAATGCTTGACAGTGCCATCAGCAGCAACACCCGACATCGGGACACTTGCGCCCGCACCTTCCGCAATCTTCTGGAGGGCGTAGTTGTGGATGGCGTTCACCATGAAGCGCACGGCTTCGCTCTGCCCCCACGAACGATCGTCGTAGGCGAGGATGTCGGTATTCGCCGCCTGCCAGAGAATAGGCTGAAGGGAGAAAACCTTGGTGACAAGACCAATGGGGTCGTCATCATAGAGGTAGTCAGCCACGTTCAGCGGAGCACGGTCGCCGTAGTAGATTTTCGGACTGATCGCCGATTCTACCCAGATGATACCCTGCTTGTCCGAACCGCTGGTGCGGGCGCAACGAGCCGCCCAGGTGTTGGCCGGGAGCAACTGTTGGTAGAAGAGCGAAAGCCACTCGACGACGGCCAGGTCCGGGGATGTCGTGACGAAATCCGAGGAGTTGGCGCCGGAGGCCAACTTTACGGCAGTGCGTTCCGCGATCGTCGAGAGTTTTTCGTACCGGCCTTCGCCATTACGCACATTGATATTGCCCATGAAAGCCTTGAAGCCTTCATCTGAGCTTACGATAGCTGCAAGCTCCCGGGCGGCTTCCACTTTCGATGCGTGCTCCGGACGGCAAACGTCCGTAGGCGCGACAGTAAGCAGCCGTGCCGCAGCGTTGAATTTCGTCTTGCCTTCAGTTGTGGCAAGGAATTGATGGAGTGTTTTGTTCGTTTCCATACTTGCTTTCAGGTTGATTTTGTGGGGATCGATGATTTGTGCCTTGCCCGCCTCACTCGTCGCCTCCTTATGCTGCACACTCGCCTCCGCAGCTGATGCCAGGGTCGTGGGTTTAGGCTCGGGTTCCGGCGCTTTCTGCGGTTCAGGCTGCTTCTCGGCCTCTTTTCCAGCCGCTCCGAAAAACGACTTCAACTTGGTTACGATCTTCTCGGCGATACTCTCTGTATCTTCCGCATTAAGCGTTCGAAGCTCTGCCTCGTTTTCTGCCGCAGGGACAGGCTCCGCAGCGGACAAAGTAGTCGCCTCCTTTGCGGGGTCCTCCTTCTGGATCGTCCCGTCTTTAGGGTCTTCTTGCGTCATGTTGCTTTTGTATTTATTGATAAGTGAATGATCTTTAGCCGACAAGGTTGTTATGCGTTCCGTCTGGCTGGGCGCGAACTCCGCAGCGAGCATAACCTTTTCGCCCTTGAAATCCGAAACCGCATCGGAATTGGACTGGAGAGAGCATAACGATACTTCATATACAAGGAAGTAAGTCGCATATTTAACTCCCGTGGATTCGTCTTCTATCTCCCGGCTGACCCCTCCGATGGAAACAGCCCTGTAAAATCCGTTTTCGTACAGGTATTTCGCCGTTTTACCCCGCTCCGTCCCCTCGGCAAATTTCAAAGTACCGATCCAGTCGTTGCCTTCCCGGTGAATATTTACGACATTTCCGATAGGTTGGCTATCCCAATCGTGATTCTCCAACAGCACCGGATTCTTTTCATAACGCGACCAGTCGATACCGTCGGACAAAACGACCATATCATAATCGTTGATCGTTTCGTTACTCAATACCTGCCTTAACTCTGCCATACAAAATGCGTAATTTCCTGCCCAAATATAGGTTTACCTTTGATTGCTAAATAAACCTCCCGCAACGGAAAAAATATTTTTCCGACATACCAGCACAAGAACAGCCAAGACGATCCAAAATCCCTTCATCTGCGTCTGCTGCCACCACGTCAATTTACGTTCAACCTCGACGATATCCGTATTCACCCGATCGCGGTAAATCATACTGTCCCGATATATCACCTCTTTCTCTGTTGGTATGGGCTTTTTCTGCGGCTTATTTGCCAGCGAGTGGAACAACGCCCCGTCGGGAGTTATTAGAGCGTCAGAAACGGCGTATGACGTTTCCAAATGGCTCGTTGTATCTCGGACTGTCTGACGCTCACTTTCAATCGGAACCTTGACAAACACCGTGTCCGGGATATACTCGGTACGAACGACGGTTTCGACCCGCACACTGTCCTGCGTCGAGGTCGTCAAATGACGACAGGGACAACAAGCGACAGCGAGCACCGTCGCGATTCCGCAGAGTATGACCTGCTGCAGCTTCATCGGGTCATCGGAATATAGATGGTCTCTCCGGCCGGTTTGGACAACAGTTGTTTTCGCTGCCTCCCATCTTGATTCTTATACCCGATATGCACCCAGCGAGGCACTCCAGCGGCATCCTCGTTTTCCGAAATCATCTGATCGAACCGCTTGCCCCGAAGCCATTCCCGGCAGAACGACTTGAACTCCCGGAGCCGTCCGTTGTTAGGCACCAGATCGACGGCCCAGCCGACGCAATGCGCCGAGGTCGCCGAACCTTTGACGGCCTTGTTCAGTCGATAACCTCTATATCCGGACGAAACGGTCAGGGCCGGAGTTCCCCAATGTTCGTTCGCACACAACACGGCCCACGCCTCCCGCAGCGGATCGATCAGACGGTCGATCATCTCTTCAAGGTTGCGGCGATGTTCTTCCGTCGGCGCATTGTCCAAATTCATCTTTCGGGCCGTTGCCGAATAAGTGAGTTCCTGTAAAGTAAAATGTTTCATTTCGACTGCTGTTTTTTGGATTCTTCCCGCGTACGGTCGAGCGTGCGGAGCAATTCGATAATATCTTTGGGGTCTTTGGCGTGCGCCAATTCAGCCACGATGTCGCCGATCTTCGCTGCCGACGACCGAGCCGCCCGGAGATTCTCCCGCACGCTCCACGCCTCGATACACATGGCGATCACGGCTGACACGGCCGACGCATAGGGCATCGACCAAATCCCGAACAACAGTCCCAATACATCGACGCACATGAACAGCGCCGTCACCTTGCCGTAGTCCCCAAATTTGGTAAAGGTGCGGCGAAGCCCGTGAGAATCGATCGGCAGCTTCAATGCCCGCGCCTTGCGAATCCCGGCCCGCATATCGACCATTACGGCGATAAACATAACAATCCAGATGATAATTTCCGCCAGTGCAACCCGGCGGACCGTCAGTATATCCACACCGAAAATATCGGCAACCCCGTCAAACATCACAACCACGATTATCCCTCCCAAAAGGTATATTTCTCTTGCATGCGGGCTATATATTCATCTCGCTCCCCGGCCGTGGCATCGCGCCACGTCCCGGATTTCTCCCCGGGGAGTTTTACTCGTCGGGTAAGGTAAAGCCGCTCTTCGTCCGACACCTCGGCGGCCTGGGTGATGTAACCGCCCTCATCGGCGATCTGCTCCGTAAAAGTTGTTTTCTGTTCTTTCATAGCAAATTTTAGTTTATGCCGTAGCGAATGAAATATGTTTGCCCTGAGCCGCCGTATTGACCGCATACCAGTCTGCTTGCTGCGGGTCGGTCAGCTTGGCATATACGTCCGCATGGACCGTGACCGTGATGGCCGATGTATTGGTCGCATTCTCCACCAGACACTGAAAAGATTCGAGCGTAAGCAGCGGGCTGTCCTTCAGATTGACATTATATCGTAATTGTTTGATTCTTATCTCCTGTAGGGATTTACACGATATAAGTGCCGTATTGTTATTACTGTTTTCGAATGTCATACCCCCGACAATCGTGACCAACTGCTGACATCCTAAAAATAGATAAGCACAATTTGAAAACCGCACAAACGTCGATTCCGGACATAGGTATATAGTCTTGAAGTTGCTCCCCGTGAAAGTCGAGCGGGCCGTTACGTTAATTTCAGCTGTAAACTGGTTCGGAGCCTTCCGAGGCGGAAGATTCACCGGAATATCAACACTGTAAAGCGCCGAATCCCAGTTCGAATTATTCAATACATTGTGTGACAGACTGTATATTTTGGTCATCACACTGTTGGAAATACCCGTCACGGAACCTACCGTCCAGCTCTTGCTCGATGTATCCCACACCGCACCGGCCGCCACGAACAGATCGTGCAGAGGGCTGCCGGAAGGAGTGGACGGTACCCTTTCGGAAAGTTTAGCGTCGATCTCGGGACCGGTAAAAATACTTTTATATACTGTTGCCATATAATTTACTCTATTTCCGTTACACGATCGTTCCTGTCATCCGTTTTGTCCGTAATCGTCACTCCCAGTAATTCTTCTGAAGGGTGCAGTTCGTCGTATGTCGCATAATCCACGATTCGGGTTTCATACTGCAACTCTACGACTGATACGCTGGTACCTATTTCCCGATCGAAAGCCTGGGTCGTATAGGTCCGAAAGCCCTGATAAAGAGGATAAAAATTATATTTTCGGATCAGCTCGCCAAAGTCCTCTCCCTGTTTCGACTTTTCGATATAACTGCGGACCTGCATAGCCAGGTTGAGCGTCTTTCGTTGCTGTTCGTTGAACGAAGCCGCCGTCTGATCGTTGAAATTGGCGATTATGGAGAAAGAAATTGCCACTTTATCCATGATAAGACCGCCGATATGCACATCCGCCCGGGGGCTGTTGTTCACACTCACGGCAACGCACGGAAGAACCGTATTGATGATTCCCCTTCCGTCGTCCGTTACCGCTCTGACAGCGATTTTCTCCTTCGTAACTACGGGAGCTTTGCGTAAGGACTTAACAAAAGCGTCTATAATATCTCCGAGCATACTCAATGACTATCTACTGCGGACAAATATAGGTTTACCTTACAAATCGCGTCTGTGTTTGGTAAAAAAAGCATCTAACAGGCGGTCGAAACGCGCTTTCGTTACAGAGCCTACACCCAGAAACTGCCTTTTTTTGACCGGACCGTCGTATTTCCACCGGCCCCGATGCACATCGCCCCGCTTTGCCGATCGGTAAGCAGTATGATGAGGAGGCATCCCGCCCTCGTTGTGCGCCCGGGCAAATGGAACGTCCGTCCCTACAAAAATATCGGCATCATTGCGTCCGATACGACGAGAAATCCACTTGAAACTCTTCTTCAGAAAGCCGTTGTAATCCAATTTAGGGTACCTGATGTTGCTTTCTCCGCCGAAAGCCGTACGATCCGGCCATTTACCGCCCGGAGAGCCGGCGAAACGCTCCTCTTTGAAACTTTCGTGCGTCTGTTCCAGCATCTCCTGCCCGAGCTGTCGCGGAATATCCCGGACTACCGTCGTCCGAAACTGGCGAAGATTGCGGATGAGATCGTCTATATCCGGCATAATTACTCGTTTTTGTCGTCGGATTCCTTATTTTTACGTCCCTTTTTGAACATATCCGACACTTTAGAGGGCAGGGAACTCACCCAGGAGGAATTATTAACCTTCGTATCTATGTCGTCGGCGCTCATCCCGATTTTGGCATATACCTCCGGCTTGAAACGCATACCCTGTTTGGCTGCGACGCTTCCGGCGCGTTCGAAGGTGTCGATGGAGATCGTCTCATTCGGAATCTCCACGAGTTCCGCCCCAAGAAAACGGTCATCCTTGAATATGCGGGCCAGCTTGGACAGCGTAGCGGGCATATTGAACATCGCCAGACAGCTTTCCGTATCGTCATCCAGAATGTCGTGATACATGTTCATATGGATTTGCGCCAGCTCTTCGGAATTGGTATTCTTCTCGGTAGCGCCGAGCAGCGTGCCGCCGGTCACCAACTGCATGATCTCCGACCGGTATTCGCTGATATACTCCTTGAATACCCGGAAGGCATCCGCATACGACTGGGTGTTGATAGGATTGACTTCGACCTGATACAGACTTTTACCCCCGTTTGCATATTCGTTGCGGAAAGGCACGACGGGAATGGTCATCGGATCGAGTTCCTGGGCCAGCGATACGGCAATGTCCTTGGCATCCTCGTTGTTGGCCATATAACCGATCACAGTCAGAGGAAACGAATATCTTTTTGCCAGAGCGCCCCAGTTGTTGTACATATCCACGATCCCGATCATGGCACGAGAAATGGGTTGCAAAAGTCCCAGCCTGAAATCCTGGTCCGTCGTAGGCTCGAAATAGAAGAGGTTATCCCATTTGTCCGCAGTGACAATACTGTAATAATCGTAAGTCATATTCCGCAGCCCCCGGTTGAAAATATCGATGTTCCGCAGCGGAAAATCTACGATCTCCCAATCTTTGGTATCGATGCAGAAAACCCTCACTCCGTAAAACTTCGACAACAACAATTCCCGCATGAATCCCTTGAACCAACGTGCTCCAGCGTAAGTCTCTGTCATCGACTTGTCTATCTTACCGTTGATTTTGAATGCAAAATCTTTCTTTTTCAACGGAGTAAGGCGCTTTTCGATCTGGGATTGCAGAAACGGGCTGGACTGAATACACCACGAATAGAGCGTATCGAGATACACCAGATTACTGTAATTCAACGCATTGTTTATGGCGTTACGCCAATATGACGGCGTGAACTCCGCATAGTAATTGTTGAACAGGTACTGGGATTTGACAGAACTATTCCCGACCACCTGCGGGACTGTAAACGGATTGATCGCCGGAGTATGAAATTTAGCCATATTATCCTCGATATTGTCTATTTATCGTAACCAGCACGCCTTTCGTGCCGTTTTCCTGCAATTTGGAGGCTCCGTTTTCCATCGAAACCTGCCCTCCCTTCAGCTCTTTCAGCGTGATGTTGGCCTGCTCGAAATTCGCTTTCAGCGGCTCGCTGATCTGGACGGAGGGAGCGCATACATTGTAAGCCGTGAATACCTTGAGAATCCAAAGCAACGTCTGATCTTTCTCCTCCTCGTCGGTAATGGACAACAGATCTTTGATGTCGTAATAGTTGCCGATCTGTGCATACACGTTCGCCAATGCCGTATTGTAGGCATTCCGTACAATATCGGGGTATAACTCCTCAAACTCCTGCAACTGAACCGGAGATACCCATTGCAACAGCTCCGATTTTCGGAAATACATATCCGTAATATTGACCTGAACACCCGACACATAAGCCGCAAGGCCGGAAGAAGCGTCCGAAGTTCCCGCCACCATCAGAATTACGGTAGTGTAATCGTGCGTGAACTCGAAAGGAAGGGCTTGCGTCACGGCCGCCACGTTTACAGGACGGTCGGCAATCTGCTCTATCCCCAAGCCATCAGAAGCGACAAGGAAAATGGAAACTTCGAAATCCCCGCCGTGTTGCGGGAATATGACCCGGCTTCCCTCCTCCAGTACCGCCGTTTCTATACGGCACGACAAACAGGCGGCATCCGGGGCTGAACTTACAGCACCCTCCTCCGAAACGGAGTATCTTTCATTTTGCCAGGCCGACGGGTCTGGCTTGAATATGACAGCCATATATTTTTAACTTAACATGCGTTTTTGGCAACCTCCGCGTCGTATCAGGTAAGTATGCCCGTAAGTCCCTCTCGTAACGACCATATCGCGCGACAAAAGGGAAACCCCCTTGGCACAAGCATCCGGGATGTCGTCTTTCTTGAGTTTGTTGTTGTTCCGGGCGAAACGCAGGAACTGATCTATGGTAATTTCGCATACGCCGCTCTCCTTGACCAAAGGAGAGAAAATAAATTTGCCATTGCGGAACAGAGGTTCCAGCGTCGCCTCGATAAAAGTGAACTTATCCCCGGTATTGCGCGTGTCCCAATTCAAAGGACATACCCATCCCCGTTCTTGCTGGAACATCTCGAAAGTCGTCTCGAAATCCAGCGGCAGCTGTTTTTTCTCCATCAGTATGCGGGGTGCAATCGGCGCTTCTCGGTAAAGCTCATAGATGTTTTCCAGCATCTGGCGGGTAGTACCTTGGACCGCCCGCACGTCGATAAGCCAGATTTTTCCCCGAGCCTGCCCCAACAACACCGAAGCCTTATAGTCATTGACCTCCCGATCTTTGGCCGACGGGTCCGTATAAATGATACAATCCACAAATTCCGACGCAGGAGGCAATTCGCCCCAGTTGATCTTCTTGAATACCTCGCCTTCACCCTCGTCTGCATACTCACCCTCCATGAAGCGCCTTTGCTGCATCAGACTCATAGTCGATAACGTACCCAGATAATCTTCGGAAATATGTTCCAGATTATCATCGACGCTGAAGTGCATTACAAGCGACTTTTTTACTAAATCCGCATCCAGCGGCTCACCATCGGCCCCCTTATGCAGGAAAAATCGCTGGTAGGTCCAATGCAACTTCGTCGTGGGATTGAGGGCAAGCAACATGATATTGGAAACCGGGCTTCCTTCCCTTGTCCTTATCTTCTGCGCCATACGGGTTTTGAGAATGTCGATGGGCTTATGATCCACCTCCGAAACCTCGTCCACGAAAATATGTCCCCACTCCGTCGAAAGAATCTTGTCGAACCCCGAATCATCGTCCCGCGAAGAGCGGATAGATGCAAACTGAATATAAGCGTCATTGTAAAACCGAAGCAGGTTATCTTTCCCGTTGTATTTGGCGAACGGCTTTCCTTGTACGGTGATCTTCTGGTAGGAGGAATACCCGTTATATCTGGCGATCGCATTCAATACCGCAGGCAATGTTTGCAGGATCATACCCGACTGAAGCGACGTAAACGTATTGCGAACAATCAGATTATTGGCCCGGTAAGCTATGCACTGAACGATCATCCAATACAAAATCAGGAACGTCTTGCCCGAACGGGAGGCCCCATAAAACAAAACACTCGTATAATGCCCCGAATTAAGGGCATTGTACATCGCAACCTGTTTGGGGGTTAAGGGTATGTCAAGATTTAATCTTCGCACCTGAATCGTCCGCAGAACGCACTAAATGAATTTCTATGCCTTCAATGTCATTCTCGTCCCGGCTTTCCCCGATCCTCTCATTCGTTTCACTCGCCAGCTTCAACATCGAAACCAGCGTCTTCATCGCCGTAAGTTTGGAGTTCAACACATCGACCGCTGATTTCGTCTTCGCATCACGCAACTGCCGACGTACCATCTCCACATCCTCCAAAAGCCCCAGCGATTCGAAAGACGCCTTGGCCCGGTCCGACATCTCCGGCACAACGACTTCCGAAAAATCATTTTCGACCTTGCGCTGCCGCGAGGGGTAATCCGCGATCAAATCCGCAACCGTACCTATTTTCGAATCCGAATCCATCATTCGCTATCCGTAAAATCAATGACACGATCAACTCCATCGGAAAGATAAGCTGCCAAAAAAGCGTATTTATCAGTCGCCGTATCGCCCCGACTAAAATCAGCCTTGAACAACTTGCCATCCCGCGTTTCAATGTCGATATGACCTGATCCATCCTCCGACGAAACAAGCAGGTGTATACCCCGTATCTCATCCGCCGAAAACTGCAAACAGGCATCTTCTGTCCGAAGTAAAAACATAAATTCCGATTTTTATCCGAAGCAAATATAGGTTTACCTCTCAATACCCCGATTTTTTACCCCCACGCGCAAATCAAAATCCCGTTTCCTGAAAACGTTTTCCAAAAATTGCCAAAAAATGCCGGTCCGAAAATATAGCGAACATTAGATACGGCCGAGGGGGTGGGGCTGTTTACCCCGGAATCCGGCAGGGGTACACGGATACACTACGAACACCACACAACAACAAACGCCAGCAAAGGCCTGTTTTCTTTGATTTGGCGGCACTTCCTCTACACTGTGGCATAGTTTATCGCTCCGGTGTGCTTTGTACAAAATACGGGCTATTTGTGTGGGTTTCTCGAACAGAGAAACCAGCACCGGGAATATATTGTATTTCTCGACAGAATACCAACCAAACACAAACAACTGCACAATAAACAGTAATACAGAATATTATATCACCAGCAAACACCCCAAACACCACCCCAAACACAAGAAAGTAACAAAACAAGCAAAACAAGCAACCGCAAAAGGGTAAACGCTCAACAAATAGCCGATGTCCCTACATGAATTAAAATGTAATTTGTTGGAAGTATTAAAAAACTACTACAACTTAATACATTATTGAGAAGTAATAGAAATATAAATTTTATTGTAGATTATATAATTTACGGGTAGTATAATATAAGCATTAAAAGGGTGTATTTGGTAGTATTAGTTGTAGTAGTGAGGGGATATTATAAAATAAATTTAGGGGGAAATAAGTATTAAAAATACGCTGCAAATTTAATATAAAGCCATCATTTATCTTTAAGCATTTAATTGCCTGAAAATCTTTGTATTTTATTTTGTTATTGTGTAATTATTTTGTATATTTGTAATACCAAAAAGGAGGTAATAAAAGCCTTTGATGTTCTTTGAAAATTAAAACAAAAAGCCCCAGCGGGTAAGGCTGGGGCGGGCGGTGCGGATCGGCCTATTTTAATTGATCCGCTTAATAAAAGCCCGGACAAATGAGTTTTTCGAATTGTTTGGCGAATCTGGAAAATAAAAATCTCGTTCGAGGTTTCTATTTAATGGGTTCCGGGTTGGCAGTTCTGGAGGAGCTGCCGACCCTCCGGGCTTTATTTTGAAAAAACGGAGTGACTTGTAAGGCTTGCAAGTGTTACAAGTCACCCCAATAAATACTAACAATTAAAAGCGTGAAGCCTTCTACGTCAGTGGGGGCAAAGATATGAAAAACAACTCGAATTACCAAAACGAAAACACAAATGCTATTTGTTCGTTAGATTTTTCTACGGCTTTCGACGCTTACAACTACGCAATGGCGCACCGTCTGGATATAAATCCGCTTGCCGTTGCCATTAAATCAGACGCACGTGGTACGGATTTTCTTCATAGTCTTGCAATGAACGGTATTAAACTTTATGGGATTTGGTGCGAATTTTTAGACGATACGGCCACCGAATATATTTACACAACGGAGGCCGGAGCGCGTGAAGCGCTGGCACAAGTAGAAGCCAATGACAAAGAGGCCGGAATTTATGAACCGGATTTTTACAAAGTTCTTGATATGACTAAATATTTTGCATAAGCACAGTAATAACTTCCCGGCGGCGCTCTTTGAGGGGCTGCGATCGAATCGACCGCCGGGAACAAACAACCAAAAAACAACCCAGATTCAACCAAAAAAACAACTGGAAACTAACCGAGGAAAAGGGTTCCTATTAGGGTCTCTTTTCGTACCTGGTACGAGGGTTTACGAGTGCACATAAAACGTATTGCGGAAAGTGCTAACCGTAAATAATCCTGGAGTTATGAAAATAAAAAGAGAACCCCCCGGCACTCGAAGCGAGCACGCAGGGGAAATAAAAAACATCATAGGGTCTAATGACACTACAAATATAGGGTTTACCTCTGTACCGTCCAAACAAAAAAGCACGCAAAAGGGGTCGCTCCTGAAAAGCACGCAAAAAACATTGCTCGGAACGCTTGTTTTTGTTTCTTTTGTGTTATTTTTGTTGCGATTATTTTGTAACAATTTATTCTATAATACAATAGAATTGGTGATTTTGTTTCCGACAAAAATAGAGATCACCGGATATCCTCGACACCATATTCAGGGATCCGGCGGCGCACCCATAAAGAATAATTTATCTCATTTACAATCGATAAAACCTTTATTCCAAACCGTTTATCTTTTCGCTATGAAAAAATTCTTACTATTCGCTTTCGCGGCCGTAATGCTGGGATTCGCGGGATGCAACGACGATGAGAACAAGGACAACATACCTCCCACTTTGAGGGAATACGAAGCTCCCGTATTCATGTACGGCAAGACACGGGAGGAAGTGAAAGCTTCGGTGCCCTACGCCTACAGCGGAGCATCGGAAACCTCGCTGTATTTCGAAGGCAAGGGCATCGTTAAAGAGTACATATATATATTCGAAGACGACAAAGTATATTCCTGCGGATCGATACTTTCAGACCTGTACATCGACGACCTGCACACCTACCTCTCGCAGCTGTACATCTACCTCGAATACCGTCCGGGACAAAGAATGTACGTATATGAAAGCGAAGACAAATCGCTGAGCATCGGCCTCTATCCCCTCAACGACGGTCTGGCGGCAGTAGAATACCTGAAAAACTGACCCTCGGGATCAGCCGGGAAAACTTCCGACGGAAGCGTCCGAACTCCGCCCATAAAAGACATACTATCAAACAAGAAACAGCCGCATGAAATCATGCGGCTGTTTCTTGTTTGGTGGAGAATACGAGGCTCGAACTCGTGACCTCTTGCATGCCATGCAAGCGCTCTAGCCAACTGAGCTAATCCCCCGTTAACGGGACAAATATAGTGAAATTTTCCAAATCCTCGAAAAACAGAGTCGATTTCCCTGAAAAATTCGCTCCGACAGTCCGCTCCTCGCAGAAAAAACATATCCCCAAAGAGGCAACGCCAGTCTGTATGGCAATGTTTTTGCTCTGAATTACAACGATATGAAATTCAATCATAAACCGGTCCGGCATTTTCTGCATGCCGACAAAAAACGATAGGATATGGACAAGAAAAGACTGACCTCCGAAAACGGGAAACCCATTGCCGACAACCAAAACATCCAAACCGCCGACGTGCGCGGCCCCGCCATGCTGCAAGACGTATGGTATCTCGAAAAACTCGCCCATTTCGACCGGGAAGTGATCCCCGAACGCCGCATGCACGCCAAAGGATCGGGAGCTTTCGGGACCTTCACCGTGACGCACGACATCACCAAATACACCCGGGCCTCGATCTTTTCGCAGGTGGGTAAAAAGACCGACTGTCTGGTCCGCTTCTCGACCGTAGCCGGAGAGCGCGGCGCCGCCGATGCCGAGCGCGACATCCGGGGCTTCGCCATGAAATTCTACACCGACACGGGCAACTGGGACCTGGTAGGCAACAACACGCCGGTCTTCTTCCTGCGCGATCCGCTGAAATTCCCCGACCTGAACCACGCCATCAAACGCGATCCGCGCACCGGCATGCGAAGTGCCAACAACAACTGGGATTTTTGGACGCTCCTCCCGGAAGCGCTCCACCAGGTGACGATCACGATGAGTCCGCGCGGCATTCCGGCCTCGTTCCGCCATATGCACGGCTTCGGCAGCCACACCTTCAGCTTCTACGACAAGGACAACAAGCGCACATGGGTCAAATTCCATTTCCGCACCCTGCAAGGCATCAAGAACCTCACGGACGCCGAAGCCGAGGCGGTCATCGCCAAAGACCGGGAGTCGAACCAGCGCGACCTGTTCGAAGCGATCGAACGGGGCGATTATCCCCGCTGGCTGATGCAGGTGCAACTGATGACCGAAGAGGAGGCCCGAAACTACAAAATCAATCCCTTCGACCTGACCAAAGTGTGGTATCACGGCGATTTCCCGCTGCATGACGTGGGTATTCTCGAACTGAACCGCAACCCGGACAACTTCTTCGCCGAAATCGAACAGGCGGCGTTCAACCCTGCGAACGTCATCGAAGGCATCGGCTTCTCGCCCGACAAGATGTTGCAGGGGCGGCTCTTCTCCTACGGCGACGCACAGCGCTACCGGCTGGGCGTGAACAACAACCTGATTCCCGTGAATAAACCCCGCTGTCCGTTCCACGACTACCACCGCGACGGACAGATGCGCACGGACGGCAATTACGGAGCGACGATCCCCTACCAGCCGAACAGCTACGGCGAATGGCAGGACAGCCCGAACCTGAAAGAACCGCCTTTGGAGGTGAACGGTGCCATCTACAATTACGACGAACGGGAACTCGACAGCGACTATTTCACCCAACCGGGCAAGCTCTGGCGGCTGATGTCGGCCGAAGACCAACGGGCGACGTGCGAGAACACGGCCCGCGCGATGGGCGACAGCGCCCTCTTCATCAAACAGCGGCACGTGCGCAACTGCTCCTACGCCGATCCCGAATACGGCAAAGGCGTGGCGAAGGCATTGGGTATCGACTATGAGGAAGCCCTGAAAGCGGAGGACCCGGCACACCCGACGTGGGATCCCCGCAACAAAAAGTGATTCGCAGCAGACGCACCGAAAGGAGGTTCCTCCATTTCGTTAAGATCGCTACAAAATCCCGGATGAATATGTATTCATCCGGGATTTTACGCAATACGTCCTCTTCACCCTGTCCGAACGCCCCGCAAAACAAGGCCCGTCCGGCACGAACGGCCCGACGCGAAAAGCCTCATACGATGGGATCGATGACGCCTCCGCCTCCGCCACTCTTTCCGGCTCCGCAGGCTTTCTCCCCTCGACAACGATACTTCGAAAAATGCCAGCCGACACCTTGCTCCCGGCGACAACATCGACAGGCCGGTCCGCACAAGCGGATCGGTTTCCTTGCAAGAGGCAATCAAGGACGGTATTCCAGCATCGTTCCGGGACATTGGACATACCTTTACGGGGTCTTGGCCGGCTCCGTAAAATACAATGCCGGACTGCGATCCCGCACTTTCGGGAGCCGCAATCCGGCGCTGCGAATTTCAAAAGGCACTATGCCTGCGGCGTATCGTCGCCGCCTTTATTGCGATTACGGTTGCGATTTCGGTTACGACGACGCCCCCGGTCCCGGCTGCCGCGATTACCCTCGCCACGACCTTCTCCGTGGCGGGACTCCACATTCGCAGCCGCGACGACACCTTCTGCAGGTACCGGACCGGCACTCTTCGCACCGTCGCGTCCACGGCTCCGACCACGTCCCCCGCTGCGTCCGTTTCCGCCACGGCCCGACCCACTGCGTCCCCGGCGGCCGCCATGACCGGAAAAAGCGGCGGGGTTATATTCAGGGCCTGCACCTACGGCTTCCGGCAAGGACAATTTCGGAATCTCCCGCTCGATAAACTCCTCGATACGGTGGAATTTACCCTGCTCCTCCTCGTTCACGAACGTAACGGCCCGCCCCGTAGCGCTGGCCCGCGCCGTGCGGCCGATGCGATGGATATAATCTTCGGGATCGTGCGGCACGTCATAATTGATGACCATGCCGATATCCTCGATGTCGATACCGCGTGCGACGATGTCCGTCGCTACGAGAATCCTCACTTTATTATTCTTAAAATCGAGCATCACCTGCTCGCGCTTCTCCTGATCCAAGTCGGAATGCATGGGAGCCACGTCGAGCTTCATTCGCTTGAGCGTATGGGCCAGCTCCTTGACTTTTAGCTTCGACGAGGAGAAGATGATAGTCTTGGACTCCGAAGGCCGGGAGAACATCTCGCGGACGATCCCCAGCTTTTGGCCCTCGTAACAAATATAAGCACCCTGTTCGATCGCCTCGTTGGGCTTCGAAATGGCGATATTGACCTCGGCGGGATCGTTCAGAATCTGCTTGGCCATCTGCCGGATCTTGGGCGGCAGCGTCGCAGAGAACATCAGCGTCTGTCGCGATTTGGGCATATAGGAGACGATCTGCATAATGTCGTCGTAAAAACCCATATCGAGCATACGGTCGGCCTCGTCCAGAATCAGGTAGTCCACATGCGACAGATCCACCCGGCTGTTGGTCAGGTGCGAAATCAGGCGTCCGGGCGTGGCGATCACCACATCGGCACCCATTTGCAGGCCGCGCTTCTGCTGGTCCCAGCCGCGGCCGTCGCCGCCGCCGTAAATTACGGCGGTAGAAACGGGCATATAGTAGGAAAAGCCCTGGAACTGCATGTCGATCTGCTGTGCCAACTCGCGCGTGGGTACGATAATGACCGATTTCACGACGTTCTTCTCATTGCCTTCGAGCAGCAGCCGGTTCAGCAGCGGCAGCGTATAGGCAGCCGTCTTGCCCGTACCGGTCTGGGCGCAGGCGATAATATCGCGCCCGTCCAGAATGATCGGAATGGTCTGCTCCTGCACAGGAGTCATCTCCTGAAAATTCATGGCGTCGATGCCGTCCAGCACCTCGTCTTCCAGATCGAGTTCGTCAAATCTCATACTATGCGTTTTCTTTCTTTTCCAATTATTACACTTCAAACGGGCGGGTTCTTTCGACCAACTCTCCCTGCAACGTCGCCGACGAGGAGGCGGTCACCCGCACCCGCACGTAATCCCCGATCCGGCACTCGCCGCGATCGAAGACCACCACCTTATTCTGCGACGTACGTCCGAAAAGCTGCCGGTCGCTGCGCTTGGAAGTACCTTCCACCAGAATTTCGAACTCTTTGCCGACATCGCGGGCGTTGCTTTCGGCCGAAAGCGTATTCTGCAAGGCGATGATTTCGTTCAAACGGGCCGTCTTGACCGAATCCGGCACATCGTCGGGCATGTGACGTTGAGCGAACGTATCGGGCCGCTCGGAATACTTGAACATATAGGCGAATTCATACCCCACCTCCCGCATCAGCGAAAGCGTCTGCCGATGATCCTCGTCCGTTTCGCTGCAGAATCCGGCGATCAGATCGGTCGTAATCGCGCAATCGGGCATATAGCGGCGGATAGCGGCGATGCGGTCGAGGTACCATTCGCGCGTATATTTGCGGTTCATCTTCTCGAGCATCCGCGACGATCCCGACTGGGCGGGCAGGTGGATGCAGCGGCAGATGTTGGGTTTCGACGCCATCACTTCGAGCAGACGGTCGCTCATGTCCTTGGGATGCGACGTTGCGAACCGAACGCGCAACAGCGGCGAAATTTCGGACACAAGGCGCATCAGCTCCGGAAAATCGACCGCTCCATAACGATACGAATTGACGTTCTGTCCCAACAGCGTCACCTCCCGGTAACCGTTCTCGAACAGGCTGCGGGCTTCGTTCAGAATAGTCTGCGGATCGCGGCTGCGCTCCACGCCCCGCGTATAAGGCACCACGCAGTACGAACAATAGTTGTTGCACCCGCGCATGATGGCGATATAACTGCTCACGCCGTTGCGATCGAGCCGCACGGGAGCGATTTCGGCGTAGGTTTCCTCGCGGGAAAGCAGGACATTGACGCCCCGGCCCCCTTCGCCCGCTTCGCGCACCAGGCGGGGCAGGTCGCGGTACGCATCCGGACCGGCGACGATATCCACGGGGTTCTCCCCTTCGAGCAGCCGTTCCCGCAAACGTTCGGCCATACAACCGATAATACCGACGAGCACTCCCGGCCGGCGGCGGCGCAGATGAGCCATCTCCCGCAAACGCCCCCAAATGCGCTGTTCGGCATTATCTCGGATCGAACAGGTATTGATCAGAACGACATCCGCCTCCTCGATCTTGTCGGTATAGACATAGCCCTCCTGCTGCATGATCGCAACGACGATTTCCGTATCGCCGACGTTCATCTGACAGCCGTATGTTTCGACAAAAAGTTTACGGCCCGCACCCTGCAGCGGACGCAAAGTATTTATCTTCTCGTTATTCATAGTTGCAAAACCGGACTCGCCCGGTAAAATTAGGACCGAAAAACGGGAATCGACGATCGCGGTTCCCGTTTCCCCGGTATTTCTGAAAATTACTGTGCCTGAATTGCACCCGCTTCCGGGAAGGGCTTGAAGCCCTCTCCGTAGGTATCGTAGGCATCCGTAACCACGAAGAATGCTTTCGGGTCGATCTCCTGTACCTTACGCTGTACCGCATGCACCTCCTTGCGATCGACCACCAGGAAAATCATATCCTTTTCCTCCTCGGAGTACATACCCCGTGCCTTGATAAAAGTAGCGCTGCGTTCCAGATCCTCCAGAATGAACGTCCGGAGTTTTTCGTTTTCATCGCTGATGATGAACAGCAACTTGTCGTACGACGCACCGTCGATCACCCGGGCTACGACCCGCGAAGCGAGAAAAATCAAAATCAAAGAATAAAAAGTAAGCACCCAGCCCGAACCCGAACTATCGCCCGTACCGAGACCGAAACCGATCACCACCAAGCCTGAAAGGATCACCACGCAATCCGCCAGGAAGATACCCGTGGAAAACTTGATGCCCGCATACTTCTGAAGCAACATGGCGATAATGTCCGTACCGCCCGTGGTAGCCTGTGTCCGCACGACCATACCCTGCCCCACGCCGATAACGACCGCACCGATGATACAGGTCAGCAACAGATCGTTCGACAAGTTGAGCGAACCGCCCAGCAATAGCGCCGGATCGAGATTGATACCGTCGGCCGTAAATGCCGCATCGGAATAGACCAACCGCGTCAGGATATTCATAAAACCGGGCGTGAACAGCGCAGCCACCACCGTCCGGGCGCCGAACTGTCCGCCGAAAACCAATACGGCGGTAATCATCAGCGGCACGTCGAACATATAGCCGAAAGTACCGACCTGGATCGACGGGAAAATATTATGCAATACGATGCCGGCGCCATAGACTCCGCCCGGAACGAAATTGTAAGGATTGATAAAAAAAACGAAACCGGATCCCATAATCGCACAACCGACAAACAACTGAATCCAGGAACGCCACCAGGCCCAAGACCCCATCGGCTCCAATAAAGCTTTCGTATTGATCATAAAGTTAACTGTTTTAGAGCGGTTAATAATCGATTTAATTTTGCAAATATACGAAAAACTCCCGGATTTCCCGTTCGCTTCGGACTATTTTCCCAAAAAGCCGCAGTATTTAAATTTTTTTCGTTTATATTTGCATATACAATCCTGACAAATAAAGGGCATGATACTAACTTACTATTGCATTATCACGATGATAATCATCGCCTACCTGCTCGGCTCGATCCCCAGCGCCGTATGGATAGGCAAAAAATATTACGGCATCGACATCCGGGAACACGGCAGCAAAAACGCCGGTACGACCAACATGCTGCGGGTGCTGGGACGCCGGGCAGCCCTGCCGGTCTTTCTGCTGGATTTCCTCAAGGGATTCGTCGCGGTCACATTGACCGAGATCCTCAAATACGACGCCTACATCAACGATATGTGGCTGATAAATATCAAGATCATCGCCGTATTCGCCGCCGTGCTCGGACACATCTTCCCCATTTTCGCGGGATTCCGGGGCGGCAAGGGCGTGGCAACGCTCGTGGGGGCGATCACGGGAATTTATCCGCCGGTCGTACTGCTCTGTTTCGCCGTATGGGTCGTGATCCTGATGATGACGCATTACGTTTCGCTCGCGTCTATCGTGGCCGGTTGTTGCTTTCCGATCTTCACGATCGTTTCGCCCAAGGTAAACCAATCGGTGCCGTTCATCGTCTTCTCATTCGTCACGGCCGTTCTGCTGCTCTACACCCACCGCAAAAATATCGTTCGGCTGAAAAACGGCACGGAATCCAAAATATACATCTGGAAGCCCCATCGAAAAGCGGACAAATAGCACGGTAAAAACGATTCGCTTGTTTGGCGAATCGTTTTTTATCGAATAAGGTCCGAAACCGGAACCATATCCGAATAGGCACAAAAAAATCCGACTGCTCCATCTCCTGCCCCAACGGTCATTCGGATCGCTTCATCCGCCCGTTTCAGATCGGACTTTCAATCCACGGTAAATAGCGAGCCGGAAATCGCCATTATTCAACACGCTTGTATTGTCCGATTTCGATCTATTTGTGTCTGTTTCCGCTGCGATCCGATCTGTCGAAACCGGCTGAAACGGCCTTGTAAAATAAAAACGAAGGCATCCCCGAATTCTTCCGACAAAAAACGGGTATTTTACCGATTGGATAGATTTTCATATATTTGCTCGCAACGAATACCGATTTGTACGAACTGTCAAAAAGCGAAACACACGAAATTTGCTTTGTTCCCGGCATATATTATCTTTGCCGGAAGAGGTTAAGAAGAATAACCCGAATCCGGCCGGACACCAGTCCCCCCGGGACAGGCGTTTCGCCCTAAAAATTGAATTATCCACTACTTGATACCGAAAATTCTATGTTACGCGAAAACCTGATTAATATTTACGAAACCAGCTTCCGGGAGAACTATGCACTGCCGGCATTGACCGACTATTTCAAGCAGGAGAACTTCACCTACCTGGAAATGGGCGCCGAGATCGCCAAGCTGCATCTGCTCTTCGACGAGGCGGGCATCCGGCAGGGCGACCGAATTGCGCTGATCGGCCGCAACAATCCCCGCTGGTGCATCACCTACATCGCCACGATCACTTACGGCGCGGTCATCGTGCCCATTCTGCAGGATTTCCATGCCAACGACGTGATCCACATCATCAACCATTCGGAAAGCCGACTGCTTTTCCTGGGCGACACGTTCTGGGACGCGATCGAAGCCGACCAGATCCGGAAAGTCGAAGCCGTCTTCTCGCTCACGGACCTGAACGCGATCTACGAGCGCCGGGATCCGAAGAAACTGACGGATTTCCAGAAGAACCGCGAAAATCACTTCCGCAAAGCCTATCCGAAAGGGTTCGGACCGGAGCATATCCGCTTTCACAAGATTCCCAACGACCGGATGATCCTGCTCAACTACACCTCGGGAACGACCGGATATTCGAAAGGCGTCATGCTCTCGGTCAATAACCTGACGGGCAACGTGCTCTTCGCCCGAGGAGCCATAAACACCCAAACCGGCACGAACTATTTCCAGCGCGGCGGACGCACGCTCTCGTTCCTGCCTCTGGCACACGCCTACGGCTGTGCATTCGACTTTCTCGCGCCGCTGGCCGTCGGAGGCCACATCACCCTGCTGGGCAAAATTCCCACTCCGAAGATCCTGATCGAAGCCATGCAGGTCGTGCGCCCCACGATCATTTGCTGCGTACCCCTGATTCTCGAGAAAGTCTATCGCAAACAGGTACTGCCGCTGCTCGAAAAGGGGCCGATGAGTATCGCTATGAAGATTCCGCTGCTGAATACCGCCCTGCGCTCGGTAATCCGCAAGAAGATGATGGAATCGTTCGGCGGAGAGGTGAACATCTTCATCGTGGGCGGTGCACCGATGAATATGGAAACCGAAGCATTTCTGATGAGTATCAAATTCCCGATCACGATTGGATACGGCATGACCGAATGCGCTCCGCTCATCAGCTTCACTCCCGACAACGAATTCAAGGCCGGTTCCTGCGGGCGTTTCCTCTCGGAATTTATCCAGGTGAAGATCGACTCGCCCGATCCCGAACACGTCGCGGGCGAGATCCTGGTGCACGGCGAGCACGTCATGATGGGTTACTACAAGAACGAGGAGGAAACCCGGAAGGTCCTGGACGAAAAAGGGTGGCTCCATACGGGCGACATCGCCACGATGGATCCGGACGGCACGCTTTACATCCGCGGCCGCTCGAAAACCATGATACTCACGGGAAGCGGACAGAACATTTACCCCGAAGAGATCGAAGACAAACTCAACAACATGTATATGGTCCAGGAATCGCTGGTTCTGGAGCACAACGGTCGTTTGACGGCATTGGTCGTTCCCGACTTCGAACAGGCGGAGCTCGAAGGGATCGATAAAGAGGAACTGCCCCGAATCATGGAAAACAACCTCAAGGAACTCAACAAACTGTTGGCATCCTACGAACAGGTCGCAAGCATCACGGTCTATCCCACCGAATTTGAAAAGACGCCCAAACGCAGCATCAAGCGCTACCTATACAATACGGCTCTGCTGGAGAAATAGGCCGATTCGATGACGCACGAAAAATCGCTATCGAAGGGTTTTCCGCCGACAATCCGACAAGTTTCCCTTCGAAACAGCTTGCCGCCTTTTCAGGCGGCAAGCTGTTTCGAAGGCTCCTCGGAAATCTTCGCAATAGTCCGTACGATTGTCCTTACCTTTCACTATCTTTGCAGAAAACAGGATGCGCCTCGGAAAACGATGAACAAGTTCCCGTTTTCTTCTCGGCTTTCACTATCTTTGTATTTGTAGAAGATAGGATGCGGTTCGGCAATCTTTGCGTGCAAGCCTGCACGATTGACCTCACCTTTCACTATCTCTGACACCGAACATTTCGCCTCGACAAAATGCAAATAAATTTGCGTTTGCCTCCGGCTTATCGCTATCTTTGCCAATATGAAATTCAGCAGCAAACAAATGATCGGAGAAAACCTCCTGTACCTGATGGTATGGATGGTGATTATCCTAGTACCGGTCCTCAACTCGAAAATGCTCGAAGAGGTACACGTCAGTCTGGAGAACATCCTGATCGCCTGGCTAAAAATCGCACCTTATCTGCTGATCTTCATCATCCACAACAGCCTGATCGCTCCCAGACTGTTACTGCGAAAACATCGTTATGTATGGTATCTGGTCGTCAATCTGCTGACCATTACGGCCGTTTTCTCGCTGGTCGCCATTTATGAAAAATACGCTCCATACGACACCGAACCCTACATCCTGAACGGCAAAGCGTCATTCACCGATCTGGCGATCTATTGGAACATCCTGCTGGGATTCTTCATGACGGGCCTGAACATGGGTATCAAACTGCTGTATCGCTCCCTGCGCGACGAACAGCAAATGGAGGAGCTCAAACGTCAGAACCTGCAAGCGGAAATGGATTATCTGCGATACCAGATCAACCCCCATTTCTTCATGAATACGCTCAACAATATCCACGCCCTGATCGACATAGATACCGAATACGCGAAAAGCGCCGTCATCGAACTGTCCAAGATGATGCGGTACGTTCTCTACGAATCGGGCAGCGAAACCATATCGCTCAAAAAGGACATCCAATTCATCGAGAACTACATCGAGTTGATGCGCATCCGCTACGACAGCAGCATCGACATCCGTTTCGACTATCCGGACTCGATCCCGAATAAAGTGGCCATCCCGCCCCTGCTGCTGATCGTATTCGTCGAAAACGCGTTCAAGCACGGAGTAAGTTATAACCACGCCTCGTTCATCCAGATCCGAATCGGCTACCGGGATGATGCGGTAACGGCCGTCATCAGCAACAGCCGTCACGAAAAATCCCGGTCGGGTACTACGGGCATCGGACTCGAAAACGTCAAAAAACGGCTGGCATTGATTTACCAGGACAACTATACGCTCGCTATCGACGATTCCGATCCGGCCGTTTATACCGTCAAACTCATAATCCCCATCATGCCATGCTGAAATGTATCGCCATAGACGACGAGCCGCTGGCACTGCGGCAATTACAGGGTTATATCGCCAAAATCAATTTTCTGAAGCTCGAAAAAGCGTTCACCAACGCCATCGAAGCCCAGCAATATCTGGCCGGAAATCCGATCGACCTGATTTTCGTGGATATCAACATGCCCGATTTGAGCGGCGTAGAGTTCGTACGGTCGCTCGTCAGCCGCCCGATGATTATCTTCACGACGGCATATTCGGAATACGCCGTCGAGGGATTCAAACTCGATGCGATCGACTACCTGCTCAAACCGTTCAGCTTCGCCGATTTCAACCGTTCGGTAACCAAAGCGCAATCGCTGTATGAACTGTTGGCCTATCGGAAGACACAGGGGGACGTCCCGGCCCCGGAAGCCACCCCGCGCGACCGGGAGTACATCTCGATCAAAGCCGATTATAAAACGACGCTGGTACGCATCAGCGACATCGTTTATCTGGAAAGCGAAGGCGAATACGTACGGCTCCATCTGGACGACCGATCGACCATCACGACTCTTTTCCGGCTCAAGAACATGGAAGCGGCCCTGCCGTCGGAAATGTTCATGCGGGTCCATCGCTCCTACATCGTCAATCTACAACGTATCAGGAGCTACGTAAAAGGCCGGGTTTTCGTAAGCGACAGCGAATACATCCCCATCGGCGAGAACTACCGGGAAACGTTCCAACGGTACATCGAAACCCATTACCAGAATCTATAACGGAGAATCGCGTCCGAAATCTTGAGGAAAAATCGTACCCGTCCCGGAACGGGCATTCGACAGCCCGGCAGCAGACAACAAAGCGCGATCATATGCTTTCGGGGTACCTATGGGAGGCAAACATATGGCGGTGTGTCATAAAGGCGCACTGTTACGTCATTATCGGGATGCGAGTTAAATCATTTACGACAGTAAATTCCTGTTGCCCTTGCCCTCAATGCCTCGCACTGCATCCATTCTGACTCCCCTTAAGGATTGTGCTCGACACAGTCCCTTGTCGGCATTACAGACGCGGCCACAGCCAGCAGACAAGCCCCCTCGAATTCGATACTGTGAGCATGGGATAACGATATATGGAAAGATATGAATCCCCAATATAAACTCTGCATTCCCAGAGTACAGGCACGCTTGCCACCAACCCCGACTATGAGGGGCGAATCTTATTTGCGATCGGCCAGGCAGCTCTGAATATCCAGACTGACCGGCTCACCGTTGAGAGAAAAAGAGAGTGTGCAATCCTCGAAAGCGGTAAGTTTCTCGAACTGCAAAATAACGGTGGAATTATCGCCCCAAATTGCATCGACACTCTTTGCCTGGAAGGTTTTACCACTGTTATAAAGCACCACATCTTCGATTGAAAGTCCGTTGGTTTCATCACGGTCGGATGCAGGGATTTCAATTTTGATAGTTGTTTTGCCGTGTTTGTTGTTCAAACTCAAAAATTTGGGAGTTGCATGGGCGCTTCCTATCGCCAGCAGAGCGGCAGCGCACGAAAGAATAATTTTTTTCATAGCAAATGAATTTGAAGTGATGTAAAAGAGTTGATTTCCAATCGTTACGAAATAATATCCAAGATACGAAATAATGTCTTTTACTATATGCAGAAGATTCCGATATTTTTACAATAAATTATTGTGGGGGGGGGCTTTTACTCTTTTCGGTACAAAACTAATATAAAAATCCCCCCCCCAAATATTTTGATTAAATTAACCAAAATATATCCGAATGCAAAAGTATCGGGAAAAATCCATGCGCATCAGGCCCGCATAAAGCCTATGACTTACAAGCGGGGAAAACGGTCCATACGGGTATATCGCCCCTCGGCATACTCGTAACAATAGTGCACCAGGCCGTTGGTCAGGACCACGTAACGGGCCCCCAGCACCGAATTGTACCGGACGGCCTGCGCCAGCACCTGACGGTCTATTCCGATCCCGGCAGCCTTGCACTCGACGAGCATCAGCGGACAGGCCCGATCGTCCACGACCACCACATCGGCACGCTGCGGAGATCCGTTCATCGCTACGGCATACTCCTGGACGATCCGCATGGGCTGTGCTCCGCAATGGGAAATCAGGAACCCGATCAGGTGACGGCGCACCCACTCCTCGGGAGTCAGCACCAGGTAGATTCCCCGAAGCGGATCCCAAACGGTCATCTGCTCCCCACGCTGCGAAATCCGCAATTTGACTGCAGGAAAATTGAGCCGGGGATAGTCGGGAATCATATTCGGAAAAAATTAGTAACTTTACAGGGACAAATATACGAAAAGGCGACGGAATCCGTATCGCCCCGTATGCAAAGTGCCCCAAGCCGCAGAATACAGCGCAAAGCGGGAGCGAGCGTACGGGCTCGCAAACAAAGAGTGCCGATCGTATCTTATTACTTAACTAAACAGCGAAAGGCGGACGGCGGGTCCAACTCGTCCGCATCCGCCCGAGCCGCATAAAAAATTTATCGCCTTATGAAGAGTCTTTTGACCTTGCTCCTTCTCTCTTCCGCATGGATGACCTGCGCCCAGGATTACGCTTCGCCGGAGCCGGTCGAGATAGGCAAGGAGCTTTCCCGCACCACTTTCGTCGTCTATCCGACGGCGGAAGAGGCTGCCGCCGGATCGCGCGAAGCCTCCAAATACTTCACCCCGCTGGCAGAGTGGGAAAAAACGACGACCGAAGCCGGCACGGAGTTCTCCACGAAATTCACGGTGCCCTTCGCCTGGATAAACCGCCAGGTGCTCCTGCATGTGGAGTGGGCTTCGTCGGCTTACGAAATTCGCCTGAACGGGAAAGTCGCGGGATATTGCCAGAACGGGAGCAATCCGGCGGATTACAACTTCACCAAACAGGTCCGGGAAGGGGTCAATAATCTGACGATCAAGGTGCTGTCCAATCCTGCAAGCGCCGTACTCGAAAGTTGGGCGCATCCCTCCGAACCGGCGTTAGGCAGTTGCTACGTCTTTTCCCAGCCGACCATCCGCATCCGCGACCTGTTCACCAAAACGTACCGAAACGGCAGCGTCTTCAACGGCGAGGTAGGCATCGTGGTGAAAACCGACGCGCTGAATCCCAAGAAAGCGAAAATCCACTACGAACTGCTGACGCCGCAGGACGAAGTCGTGACATACGGCAGCCAGGAGATCGAACTCGACATGCGCAGGGAAGATACCCTGCGTCTGGTCGCCCAGATTCCCGATACGATGGTATGGAGCGCCCGCAACCCGACACTCTACACCCTGCGGCTCAAGACACAGACTGAAGGCCGTTATACGGAGTACGTATCGCTCAAGGTCGGCTTCCGCACCGTCGGCAACACCCGGGGGCAGTTGGCGATCAACGGGTATCCGGTAGCACTCAAGGCCGTACCCGACCTGGGTACGACCGTATCGCCGAGCCAACTGCTCGAATGGAAGGAACAGGGGTACAACCTGATTCTGCTTCCGGCAGGCGGCGTATCCGGTGCGCTGTACGACCTTTGCGACCGATATGGCTTCTATGTCGTCGAACAGGCTCCGATCAACACCAGCCGCAGCGGTATGTCCCGCCGCAAGGGAGGGAATCCCAGCAACGATCCCGCATGGCAGGCGGCCTATATCGCCCGTATCGAGGAGAGCTACCACACCACGAAACTGCATCCGTGTGTCGTAGCATTCTCGCTCGCCGAAGATTCCGCCAACGGAATCAACCTCTACGAAGGTTATCTCCACCTCAAGGGCCTCGAAAAGGAGCGCCCGGTTCTCTACCCCGATGCCGGCGGAGAGTGGAACAGCGACAAACTCCGGCTGTCGGCCGAACAATAATCCGCTCGCCGCTCAAAAATAAAAAGGGCTGTCTGCTACATATAGACAGCCTTTTTTCATTCGTACTACACTCCAAGAACATCTTAAAACACCTCGCTTCCGACAAGTTTTGTCGGATCGTTTCGTTTTACGATCGAACACGCACGACAGAAACCTCCCTCGGACGACGAGTGCTGACAGCAGGCAACAGGTCAAAAGACAGGCAACGGCAAGCGAGTGACAGGCGCAAATGGCGAGTAACGAAAGACAGGCAGCGAACAACAAGCGACGGGAGCAGAGAGCAAGCGACGAAGAGTTGGTAGCACGTGACGAGCGGCAACTACAGATAACAACCGACCGGGAAAAGCTGGTAGCAGGCAATCGGGCGATGAGTCAGGGGACAGAAGGCCGGCAGCGTACAACCGGGCAAATGGCGAGCAACGGCAAGCGACGGATAGCTGAAACAGTCAGCAGGTGACGAAGGTAAATAACAGGGACACAAGTAACGGGCAACAGATAATAGATGCAGATGACAGGAGAAGTAACAAGCGACAAGTGACGGAGCATCCGCTATCGAAGGGTTCCTTCCAATATCTCTGAAAACCGTCCTTGCCCTGGTTTTGAAACTCCCACCCTGTCGCACCCGATTCGACACCATTATACGGAATACAAAACCCTACTCAGCATTCCGCCGATATTTGCAGGCCGGTTTTTCTATTTACCACTATATAGATAGCTATAGAAAGACGGCAATGCCCATTACTTTTTACTTTCCGTTCGGGAGCGACGAAAAAAATACCGAAGAATAGGGACACCAGCACCAATCACTCCGCCCAAGGATGAAATACCCGGACAAACACCAATCCGACTCTGTCATTTCCTGCCCCAAGCAGCCGTTATCAATAATCGGACTCTTAGCACCGACAACCTTCCTATAAAAAACGATTCGAACACTCCAAAGAGAGGGGGGGGGCACTGACGATCTTCCCTGCAAAACAGAAACCTCGCTCCCAATCAATCCCATAAAACAAAAGACAATCACATTATCAGTCCCCGTAAAACAGGCGCAAATGCCGCCGGACTTTCCCCGACATACAAACGAATGTCAAGGGACTTTCCCCAAGTCTATCTCTTCCAAAGATCCTTATACACAAAAAAGAGGGGAAGAGATCGCTCTCTTCCCCTCCGGGATTCCGTTACTCGTCGAAATTCGACGAATAACCGTTTTGTTTCGGATTATTTAACGATTTCAGAAGCAGCCTTGAGCTGTGCTCTTACATCAAAATCCAATTTATCCGATACCTCCTTTTTAGAAGCTGCATTGAGGATCGAAGACTTGCCATGGTCTGCACGCTCGCGCTCGATCTGCATGAACGAAGCCTGGCTGAAACGAATCGGAGCAGAAAGATCCACCTTCGATACGGTCGATACAGCCGATACCTCGCCGCGCTTATCATCGAAACCATCGGTCGGAGCAGTATCGATATCACCCTGGTGGTCAGGATCGTTCAGCAAGATTTCTTCATACATCAACTCACCCCAAGCACCGGTTGCATCCTGACCTGCATAGTAGAAGCCCCAAGGACCTACTCCCGGCGGAGTACAACGACCGTGCTTAGCATCCTTATAGATGGCTACAAACGGATAATTCTCGAAATAATCGAAGATCAACATATCCGGCAGAGGCAGCGTACCACCACGAGGTGCATGGATCAAGACCCACGTATGAGCAGTTTCCTCACTAGTCGGCTCCGCTTGGTAAACGCATACATACTGATTACCAGCATAGTTCCCCCAAGCTGCAGGATAACGAGCTGCAAGTTCATCACCGTTGTAAACCTGCCATGTTCCAGATACAGTTGCTTTCATATTACGCGGCAACGGTTTCGATTCTACGCGGGCAGAACTCAAATCGGACTGAGCCTGGCCATCCGCATAAGCAAAACCATAAGCCACATACTCGGTACCCGGCGTACACGAAGATGTCAGAACCTCTTCACCGACATACTGTGCCAATGTACCGCCACCGTCTGCATGAATCACTGCATCGATGAACTGACGCCAATCCTTATACTGATCGAAGTTGTTTGCAGAAGTCAGACCTACATGGTACCAAACGTCGTCCTGAGACGGAGTAACGGTACAAGTAAAGCTACGCATTTCGATCTTCGAGAACTCGAATTCCAACTTAAAATCTGTAGGAGCGACATATTCCGGAGTCGTG
>ERZ773224.378-NODE-378-length-63301-cov-38.687964_pt1 | contig 63301 bp, 47 predicted proteins | sample MGYA00580526_ERZ773224 | MGnify/ENA primary metagenome ERZ773224 (study PRJEB29015, sample SAMEA2737743) | human gut metagenome | biome: human gut; feature: human-associated habitat; material: faeces | place: China | collected 2012 ... | reverse complement strand
TCCAGAGGGCGACCGCAAAGCCCTCTGGTCGCCTCCGCAGAGGCGAAACCCCTGCTAAACATGCGGGAAAAAGTATGAAGACGCGCGCAACTCAATCGCGCGAAAGGGTCAAGGGGCAGTGCCCCTTAGAAAGAAGGAATGACGATGGGACTGTTCGCAAAACTGCGTGAAGGATTGACCAAGACGCGTGATTCGCTGATGGGGCGCGTCGATACGCTGGTGAAGGAAACGAGGAAGATTGACGAGGACTTCTATGAGGAGCTCGAAGACATCCTGCTCATGTCCGACTGCGGCATGAAGGCGACAACTGCTATTATGGATGAACTGCGCCGCCGCGTGAGCGAAAACAAGGTCAAGGACGCCGATACCGCCAAGCAGATGCTCAAAGATATCATGATTGAGCAGATGGACATCCCGCGTCCGCCGCTGCGCTGGCCGATGGTCATGCTCGTTGTCGGCGTGAACGGCGCGGGAAAAACGACCACCATCGGCAAGCTTGCCCTGCGCTTTCAGAACATTGGCCGCCGGATTATCCTCTGCGCGGCGGATACTTTCCGTGCGGCGGCGGCTGACCAGCTGACCGTCTGGGCGGAACGCGCGCGTGTGCCGATTGTCAAGCACGCCGAGGGCGCTGACCCCGCGGCGGTCGTCTATGACGGCATCCAGTCCGCCAAGGCACAGGGCGCAGATCTGCTGATTGTCGATACCGCCGGTCGCCTGCACAACAAGAAGAACCTGATGGATGAGCTGAACAAGATGCGCCGCGTGATTGACCGCGAGTTCCCGGAAGCGGATGTGCGCTGTATGCTCGTGCTGGATGCAACGACGGGGCAGAACGGTCTGGCGCAGGCGCGCGCGTTCAAGGAAGTCTGCGAAATCGGCGGCATCATCCTGACCAAACTCGACGGCACGGCGAAGGGCGGCATTGCGCTTGCCATCCGGCAGGAGCTGGAAGTGCCGGTGTGGTATATCGGCGTAGGCGAGGGCATCGACGACTTGCAGCCCTTCAATGCCAAGGACTTTGTGGAAGCGCTATTCTAATTAGGAGGGCAATTATGCCGTCTTTATCAACCTATTCGGCGGAGCTGGATTATGCCTACGCACCGGGGATGTTCCCGGCGATGGAATGCCTGCTGCACCGCCCGGAAAGCTGCCGCCGCGTGCTGCTGCATAGCCGAAGCGCCGGAACCGAGGGCGCACAGCGGCTTCGCGAGGAAGCGGAAAAGCACCATATCCGCGTGGAAGAGGCGGACAAGGCGCTTTCCCGCATTTCGGGGAAGGATAACTGCTTCGCGGCGGCGGTGTTCAGCAAGTTCGAGGATGACCTGCACCCTGACAAGCCGCATATCGTCCTGCATCACCCGTCGGACAGCGGCAATGTCGGCACGATTTTCCGCACGGCGCTTGGCTTTGACGTGCAGGATATCGCCGTCATCCGCCCATGCGTGGATGTGTTTGATCCCAAGACCGTCCGCGCCAGCATGGGCAGCATCTTCCAGCTGCGGCTGCATGTCTATGATGATTTTTCGCAGTATCAGGCGCAGTTCCCGGAACACGCGCTCTATCCGTTCATGCTCGACGGGTCGAAGTCCCTGCCGGATGTGTTGGGCGACATTCCTGACCGATGGACGCTGATTTTCGGCAACGAGGGCAGCGGTCTGCCGCTGGAGTTCAGCCGTCTGGGGCAGCCTGTGCGCATTCCAAGCAGCAATAAGGTGGATTCGCTGAATCTGTCCATTGCCGCGGCGATTGGGATTTACGCCTTTGCAAGGCGGTGACTTGTAAATTCTTCACCCACAGGCGAAATTTGCTTGACGCAGGGCTGCGCTCTGCGCTACAATGAAAAATGCGGAATCCCTTTTTCGGAAATTGGTAGGAGGAAAGAACCATGAAGCAAAGCATGAAAAAGGCGGCGTTGGTGCTGATGCTGGCGCTGGCGGTGCTGCTTGTGCCGCAATGGAGCAATACAGCGCTGGCGGTCACAACGCCGTCGGATATCACCACGGGCAGTGACCTGCCGCCCGCGCCGCCGCTGCCTACGCCGCCCGCGAAAGGCGAAGTCGTTATTTCCGGCGCAAAGACGGTTCGCGGCGGCGAGAAGCTGACGTTCTCCGTCACCATCGACGGAAAAACCGTCCCGAACAGCGATTTGGAATGGACGCTGTACCCGGCGGATGCTTCGCTGGCGACCATCAAAAGCGGCGTTATTACCACCAAACGTGTGGCATACACGCACTATGTGCAGGTGTCGGCGGCGCTGAAAAGTGACCCGTCGCGCTATGCGAACTTCCGCCTGTGCATCGCGCCGGGCGTGAAAAAAATCACCGTCAGCGCGCCCACGACGTATGTTGATTTGAGCGGCAGCAAAACTTTGCAGCTGAAAGCGACGTGCGACCCGGAGGACGCGATTGCCGATGTCACATGGTCGACCAGCAGCAGCAAAATCGCGACGGTGGATGCAAGCGGCCTGGTGACGGCGCGCAAGACCGGCAAAGTGACCATCACCGCCACGGCGAAGGACGGCAGTAAGGTCAGGGGTCGCATTACCCTGCGTGTCGTCAGCGGCGTGACGGGGCTGACCATCGAGGGCGCAAGCAGCGTCGCGGCGGGCAAGTCCATCACGCTCAAGGCGGTGATGATGCCGGCGGATGCGACGGAAAAAGGCGTCGTCTGGTCAGTGGACTGCGACAAGAGCATCGCCAGCATCAGCCAGAGCGGCAAGCTGACGACCAAGAAAGTCAGCGGAATTACGAACATTACCGTGACGGCGGTGTCCAAGCAGAACAGCGCGATTCGCGCCACCCACACGGTTACGATTCGCCCGGTGACGACGGGACTTGCGATTTCCGCGCCGCGCCTGACGATTGACCTCGCTTCCCCGACGCTTCAGCTGACGGCAAAATGCATCCCGGAGGACGCCTCCCAGCAGGTGACGTGGTCGACCAGCAACAAGCGCATTGCGACGGTGGATGCAAACGGTCTGGTGACGGCGAAGAAAGTCGGTAAGGTGACGATTACCGCCAAGGCGACGGATGGTTCGGGCCGCTCGGCGAAAATCACCCTGACGGTCGGCAGTGCGGTCGGTACGCTGGAAATCCGCGGCGCAAGTGCCGTCGCGCAGGGCAAGACCATCACGCTGAACGCCGTCATCACCCCCGCTACGGCGACGAACCAGAAGGTTATCTGGTCGGTGGATTGCGGCAAAGACATCGCGACCATTGACCGGCATGGGCGATTGAAGGCTGGCAAGGGGTTCACCGCGCCTGTGACCATCACGGTAACAGCGGTCAGCGCGGAGAACAGCGCGATTACGGCGACGCGCACCGTCCAGATTCTGCCCCCGGTAACGACGGTTGCCATTTCCGCGCCGAGAAACTACATTGATGTGGACGGCGAGGACAAGACGCTTCAGCTGACGGCGCGCGTTTTGCCGGAAGATGCCGCACAGAGCGTCACTTGGTCGACCAGCAACAAGCGCATTGCGACGGTGGATGCGAATGGCGTTGTGACCGCGCTCAAGGCGGGCACAGTGACGATTACCGCGACGGCGACGGACGGCACGGGTATCCGCGCGAAGTTCACCGTCAAGGTACAGAAGACGGTCAAGTCGCTGACCATCAGCGGCGCGGAAAAACTCGGCGGCGGGCAGTCCACGACCATCAAGGCGACGATTCTGCCCAAGGATGCCGCGAATCAGAAGGTTATCTACTCGCTCAACTGCCCCGCGAGCGTCGCGACGATTTCGACCAGCGGCGTGCTGACCACGAAGAACGTGACAGAAATCACGACGGTAACGGTGAACGCTGTCAGCGCGGAAAACAGCACAATTTCCGCAACGTGGACGCTTGTCATTTACCCCAAGACGACGAAACTCACCTTGACGGCAGCCAGCAGCTGGATTAACGTTGGCGCGTCGGTGCAGCTGCATGTGTCGGCAACACCCGAAACGGCGCAGATGCCCATCCGCTGGCGCAGCAGCAACACCCGCGTTGCGACGGTGGATGCAAACGGCGTTGTGCGCGGCCTGAAGGCAGGCACAGCGACGATTACCGTCCGCACGACCGACGGCTCGAACAAGCGCGCGTCCGTGCGCGTGACGGTCGGCATTCCGGCGACGGGCGTGGTGATTACAGGCAACCGCATCGTCCGCGCGGGCGCGACGCTCCGGCTGATGGCGACGGTGCAGCCCGCGAACGCCACGGTGAAGCGTGTGACGTGGGCGGTCAACTGCCCCGCGAGCGTTGCGACGATTTCTGGCGACGGGAAGCTGCGCGTGTCCGCAAACGCGGAAACACAGATTATCCTCGTCACCGCGACGGTGAATGACGGTCAGCGGGTGAGCGCGGCATACCCGGTGTACATTCAGGGCAAAGCCCCGGTGCCGCCCACGCCGACCACCCCGGATGCGCCGGAAAAGTAAGCAGAATAAAGAACAGACCAGCATGGTGTGATGCCGTGCTGGTCTGTTTTGAGTGTGGATGTTTTTTGAATTTTGGTTACTGGCAGGGACGCTTCGCTGTCTGCGCCTTTGTTGGCGGTTTTCTTGGAGTTGAGCGTCCGAGCAACAGTTGGGGCGTTGCCACAAACCCCATAAGAGACGCTGTCCATTGACCTCTCCGCGCGATTGAGTTGGTCGCTTTTCCCCTATTGTTTCCGCGTGTTTATCCTCTTTTAGCCCTCGAAGGCGAAGGGGGCGAGCGGAAGCCCATTCCGCCCAAACAGCGACACTTTCCCCCAATTCACATATGCATACCTTACCTTCGCCGGGTGGAGCACTGCCACGCTCCGCAAGCGCATCTCCGTCCCATCCAGCGTCACCGACTGCACAGGGTGATACGCCCCGTCCTCCCCGGCAATCTCCAGCAGCAGTTCGCCCGTCTCCCGGCGCAGCACAGGTGCGCTCAGCGTGACAACGAGCGTATCTCCCTGCGTATACTTCCCCAGCGCGCGGGGGGATTCCGGCGCGTCCATGCCATAGACGACGCGCAGGGCAACGTCGCACAGGCGCTCACCGGGGGTGCGCTTGTCGGTCGGGTGGATGTTGTCGAACTCGCCGCAGTCCAGCAGAATTGCCAGACCGCCGGGTTGGAGGGCGCTTGCCGCCCGTGCCTGTGCAAGACGCAGGCGCGCCCAGTCGTGCTTATCCTCGTCGCCGGCGGCAATCCACATCGGCAACTGCACGTTGAGGAAGGGGAGCGAATCGTCGCGGAAAAGCTGACGCAGGCGCATCACCATCGCAGTCAGCAGCACGTCGTAATGCTCGGTTTTCGCGGTGTCATCCTCACCCTGATAATACAGAATGCCGGTCAGCGTTGCGGGAACGACGCGCTTGGTCATCGTTTCAATCAGCCCGCCCGGACGATACGGCGAACCGGGACCAACCGGCGGATGCCAAGGGCAGGGACCGACGGTTTCGTTGATTTCCGGCCACGAGATACCGGGATTGTCCTTCTTCAGCTGAGCAACATGCGCATTCCATGCGTTCATTTCAACCCCAAAGGCATCTTCCTCCTGCCGCCACTGATCGAAGGGCTTGTCGCCGCCCTGCTCACGGTAGCGGGTGATGTAGCGCTGCCCCTCGGCGGTTGCTTCCAGCGCTTCCTTGTCCATCCAGCAGGTCACGGACGTACCGCCCCAGTAGCAGTCAATAATGCCGATAGGGCAGTCAATCGTCCGCGCGAGTTTGCGGGCGAAGAAGTACGCGACGGCGGACATATCCCGCGCATAGCCGGGGCGGACACGCTCCCAATGAGACGCGGCTTCGGCTGCAATCGCGTCGTCATCCCAGACGCTCTTTTTCGGGACGTTGAAGTAGTGTACCAGCGGGTCGTCATGCGCCGCGATTAAATCTTGCCCCTCGTCGGCGTTTTGCAGTTCCAGCTCCATGTTGCTCTGCCCGGACGCGAGGTAGACTTCGCCAATCGAAATATCGGTGGATGTGCACGTTTCTGCCCCGCAGGTGACGGTCAGTGTGCAGCTGGTCGCCTGTTCCATCGGCGGAAGATGCAGGAGGAAGCGTCCGTCGCGCGCTGTGCAGATGCCTTCGGAGAGGATCAGCCCATCCGCCGTCGTCACGCGCCCGGTGATAGTTTGCCCATCCGCCGCCGTACCCCAGACGCGCACTTCCTTGCGGCGGCACAGCACCGCGCCATTGCCAAACAGGGGCGCAAGTTTGAATTTAATCGCCATTAGTCGTCCTTCTTTCCCATAAACGCGAGATTGTGCGAGATGAGCAGGCAGCGCTGGCGCACGCAGTCCGGCGAACGCAGCGGGTCTTTGGGCGTGTGCAGCAGATAGTCGCACAGGCGGTCAATGTCCGTTTCGGCAACGTGCAGGCGCGTGTCCGACGAGGCATAGTAGATGTACACCTTGCCGTCGTCATCCGCAATCGCGCCGTTGGAAAACACGACATTGCTCACGTCGCCCACGCGCTCGTGCCCCATCGGGCCAAGCAGCATCCCCGACGGCTCGGCAATCACGCGCGACGGGTCATCCAGCGCCGTCATGAAGGCGTACAGCACATAGCGCAGACCTGCCGCCGTGTTGCGAACGCCGTGCGCGATGTGAATCCAGCCCTTGTCGGTGCGAATCGGCGTTGCGCCCGCGCCGTTTTTGCTTTCGGTGATGGTGTGGTAGCGGCGCAGGGAGATGATTTTCTCCTCGTCAATGACGGGGTGCTCGATATCCTTGCACAGTCCGAAGCCGATGCCGCCGCCCGAACCCGTCTCGATGAAATCATCCATCGGGCGAGTATAGAAAGCATATTGCCCGTCCACAAATTCGGGGTGAAGGACGACGTTGCGCTGCTGCGGCGAACGGAGCGTCTTGAGGTTCGGCAGACGCTCCCAGTTCTGCAAGTCCTTCGTGCGTACGATGCCCGCCGCCGCAACCGCCGCGGACAAATCGCTGCTGGTGCGGTCTTTGCTTTCGGAGCAGAATACACCGTAAATCCAGCCGTCTTCATGCTGCGTCAGGCGCATGTCGTAGACGTTTGTTTCCTCCGCACAGGTATCGGGGAGGACGACAGGATAATCCCGGAAGCGGAAGCCCTCAGTGGGCTTGTCGGATTCCGCGACGGCGAAGAAGGACTTGCGATCCATGCCTTCGACGCGCACGACGAGGCAGTACTTGCCGTTCAGCTTGATTGCGCCGCTGTTCATGGTGGCATTGACGCCCAGCCGCTGCATCATGAAGGGGTTCGACGCGGGGTCAGCGTCGTACATCCAGAAGGGCGGGATGTGCTCGCGGGTGAGGACGGGGTAGCGGTAGCGGGTATAAAGCCCGTTATAGAAGTGGTCATTGGCGGGGTTCGGGCGCGCGATGAGGCGCTCGTAGGACTCCATCAGGGAGGAAAAACTGCGGATTTGCATAGCAGTGGTCGCTCCTTTTTTCTTGTTTTGGATGCTGATTTTTAAGTTGCTTGTTTTTGATGTTGCAGGGGGAATCGCCTCTGCGGAGGCGACAAGGGGGCTTTGCGGTCGCCCCCTTGACCCCTTCGCAGTGCACACTCCTGTTTATTGATTTGTATTGCTGCTTAGGGACGAACGGCACACCAACTAAATTTGTTTCGATAAAGCTCAACAAACTTAGATGGGGACGCGAAGCAGTCCAGAGGGCGACCGCAAAGCCCTCTGGTCGCCTCCGCAGAGGCGATTCCCCCCTGCATCAACACGCGAAAGCAGTATGAAAGAGAAGTCTACTCAATCGCGCGAAAGGGTCAAGGGAGGAACTACCTTGTACAAAAAATGGAGATGTACGCACTCGTACATCCCCGCAAAATCAGAAATCGTCCTGCGCGATGTCGTCGCCCCATTGGAGCTTGGAGTGCGCCTTGATGTAGGTGACAACCTCGTCCACCGTGGTGAACGCCAGACCGACGTTGGTGTCCGCCGCGCCGTAGTAGATGGCGATGCGGCCAGTATCACCGTCCTGCAGGGTAGCGCAGGGGAAAACGACGTTCGGCACGAAGCCGGTCGTTTCGTAGGGTTCTTCCGGCGTCAGCAGGTGGTTTTCGCAGCGGTACAGCACCTTCGACGGCTCGTTGATGTCCAGAATCGCGCCGCCCATGGAGTACACGAAGCCATTGCAGGTGGTCGCGACGCCGTGGTAGAACAGCAGCCAGCCTTCGGTCGTTTCGATGGGGGCAGCGCCGCCGCCAATCTTGACGGATTCCCACCAGTTGCTGCCGCGCCCCATCACATGGCGATGGTGTCCCCAGTACTCCATGTCGGGCGATTCGGAGATGAAAATATCACCGAAAGGCGTGTGGCCGGAGTCGGACGGGCGGGACAGGAGCTTAAACTTGCCGTTCACCTTGCGCGGGAACAGCACGGCGTTGCGGTTGAAGGGAATGAAGGGGTTCTCGATGCGCGTGAAGGTCTTGAAGTCCTTCGTCTTCGCCATGCCGATGGCAGCACCGTAGAAGTCGGTGCACCAAATGATGTAGTAGGTGTCATCCACCTTCACCAGACGCGGGTCATAGGCGTAGTGCGGCATTTTCGGGTTGCCGTTGTCATCCACAAAGGGCACTTTTTCGCGCTCGACGTCCCAGTGAATGCCGTCCTTGGAATGTCCGAGGTAGACATATGGGATGCCGTTGACCTGCTCGCCGCGCAGAACGGCAATGTAGCCATCCTCCCACGGCACAACGGCGGAGTTGAAGATGCGGGCAATTTCCGGCGTGGGGTTGCGCCCCATGACGGGGTTCTCGCTGTAACGCCAGACGGGGGAGGAAAGCTTGTAGTCAGCCGGCTTCTCCTGCCACGGAATGTTGGGAAGAGAGGGGACGTTGAGCATCTTGACAGCCATGTGTACATACCTCTTTCTTGGTTGTTTAACGGAAAGCAGTTGCTCTCCGGAATTAGTGAATGACAGACACCGGCGCGGCGGAATCGCGGAAGACGCATTCGCCGCCAATCACCACGCGCCCGACGGTTTTGCGGTCGCCCGCGCAGCGCTCGCCAATCAGCTTGACCGCCATGCGGCACATCGCGGGGCAATTGACACGGAAGGTTGTCAGCGGCGGCGTGTTTCCAGCGGTCGGGCAGAAATCATCGAAGCCCACGACGGAAATGTCCTCCGGCACGCGGTAGCCGCGGTTTTGCAGGTCGGTAATCAGCGCCTGCGCGGACATATCGCAGTTCACGACGAACGCGGTCGGCATTTTCTCCGGCAGCTGGAAGGTGTGGAACATGCTCCCTTCCGGGTCGCGGTCGGAAAAAACGCATTCGGGGCGCACAGGCAAATCCTTCATCAGCATTGCGGAAAGGAAACCGAGGTAACGCTCCATGATGGAGGACGTTGCCTTGATATCCCCGACGAAGCCGATGTCCCGATGCCCCTGCTCAATCAGCCAGTAGGTCAACTGCGCCGCGCCGAAAGCGTTGTCGCTGACAATGGCGTCAGTGGTGACAAATGGGTCGTGGAAGTCCAGACAGATGACGGGCATTTCCTGCCGCGTCAGCAGCTGCATATACGGGGAGGTTAGCTGCCCCAGACAGATGAGCGCATCGACGTGGCGCGAACGCAGGAGATTCGGCAGGGTCAGCGCGGTCTGCATGTCATGCGTGACCAGCTCCATGATGCCGAAATGCCCCGCGTCGGTCAGCGCCTGCACGAGCTGCTTGTAGAAAGTTGCATAAAAGGACACGACGGAGAAAAAATTCTCCGGAATGAGGATACCGACATCCAAACCGGATGTTGGCGTGGTTTGCGGCGCGTTGGGGTTGACATAGCCGAGTTCGGATGCGCGGCGGATGATTTTCTGCCGCATTTCCTCACTCACGCCGGATTTTCCCGCGAGCGCCTTTGACACGGTGACGGCGCTGACCCCCAGCTGCCGCCCAATGTCACGCATGGTGATACCGCTCATGGTGAAATAAAACCTCCAGATTTGTGGATGTTTGCGAGGGCAAAGTCGCTTTTTGATGGCTCTTGTTTTCTTTTAGACTTCTGGAGTATTGCTGCAGGGGTTTCGCCTCTGCGGAGGCGACAAGGGGGCAATGGAAACAGACGAAGTCTGCGGTTGCCCCCTTGACCCCTTCGCAGCGCACACTCCTGTTTATTGGTTTGTATTGCTGCTTGAGGGAACGAAAGGTACACTAACTAACTGGAGTAACAATAAAAACCTACTATGCAGGAGTGCACCGAAGGTTTCCAAAGGGCGATCGCAGACTTCGTCTGTTTCCATTGCCCTTTGGTCGCCTCCGCAGGAGCGAAATCCCTGCGCAAGGCGAAAGCACATTTAGAAAGGTAAAAAACAGCATGATTGCACCCATCAGCGCGATAGCCGATGGAACATTACGTCAGATGCTCCATCACCCGCAGGCACATGCGGCTGTTGTGGTACGGACACTTCCACTCTTCCACAATCGGCTTGTCCGTCGGGACGCCGGATTCGGTCAGCGACCAGAACCACTCGCTGTTCGGACGCGGGTCAACAAAGGCGCGGCAGATGTAGGCAAACTGCGCTTCCGCCTGCCTCAGCCAAGTGGATGCGCCTGTCAGCTCGTAGGCATTCAGGAAGCCCAGCACCGTCTCCGCCTGTACCCACCAGACACGCGTGTGGTCAACTTTGCCCTCGACGACTTCGTTCTCCAAGCCGTGGTCGGTGAATGCGCGTTCGCGGACAGCTTCCGCCAGCGTCAGGCACATGTGCAGATACGGCGCGCGGTTTGATTCGGGCAGCAGCGTCTCTGCCGCGTCCCAAATCAGCCACGAGGCCTCAATGTCGTGCCCGAAGGACTGCATGTCCAGCAAAGAGCGGTAGTCGCGGTCGTAGAAGACCTCCAAGCGGCGCTTGCCCGGATTGTACATCACGTTCAGGAAACGTTCTAAGCAGACTTCTCCGGCGCGGCGCACAGCTTCGTCCGGCATGGCGCGGTATAATTCCGCATAGCCCTCCAAAACGTGCAGCAGCGTGTTCATCGTGCGGGACGCCGTCTCGTGGCGCTCCATCAGCTTCGGGTTGTCGGACAGCTTCTCGTTGCCGACGGGGGTGAAATCCGGCTCATAGGCTTCGCCGTAGCCGCCCGCGTCGCTGCACTTCGTCTCAATCAGGCGGAAAAGCGCCATCGCCTTGTCGCGCGCAGGGGCGTAATCCGGGTCACTTTCGCCGATGGCGCGCATGTACGCCGCCAAGCCGTAAATCGCGAATGCCTGACAATAGGTGTGCTTTGTCTTGTCCAGCGGCTCACCGTCCGCCGTCACCGACCAGTACACGCCGCCGCGCTCGGTATCCTCAAAATGCGGCAGGAATGCGAACGCATGGCGCGCATAGCGCAGCAGGGATTTATCGCCCGTCACGCGCGCCGCCGTCGAGAACGTCCACAGAATGCGGCTGTTGAGGATGCAGCCCTTGTGTGCCCCGCGCTCCACGGACAGGTCATGATTCACATAGCCGAACCAGCCGCCGCGCTCCCAATCGGTCAGGTTCTCCCAGAAAGGCAGAATGGTCGTAAGCAGATGGTGCGAACAATCCTGACGAAACATGAAGCATTCCTCTCTTCCTGTTAGCTTAACAGTTAGGCATATGGGTATTATAACCCGGAAAAATGCCCTTGTCAAGCGGCAAAAGAAGAAAAAAGCTGATAAATATGGCGGAATTTTCACCGAAAGGAACAATGAAAGGAAACGACGTAAGGCTAACGTGTAAACTAATCAGCCGGCAGGAAAAAAAGCCGTGCAGGGGCTTGCTTTCACGGCGGAAATGTGGCACAATATAAGGTAGCATCGTATCAAAATTCGGTGCTGCTTTTCAGTTTGAAACTGGGAAAGAAATAGTGGAGGAAATCAATCAATGGCGGAAACACAGAAAATCGTCATTCTGAATTTCGGCGGACAGTACACGCAGCTGATTGCGCGGCGCGTGCGCGAATGCCATGTGTATTCCTGCGTCCTGCCCTATGACGCGAGCCTGGAGACGATTCGCGCGCAAAACCCCGTGGGCGTGATTCTCTCCGGCGGCCCGGCGAGCGTGCTGGAACAGGATGCACCCCGCTGCGACGAGGGCGTGTATCAGCTGGGCGTGCCGGTGCTGGGCATCTGTTACGGAATGCAGCTGACGGCGTATTTGCTGGGCGGCACGGTGGAAAAGGCGGCACAGCGCGAGTATGGCCGAATCACCGTGACGATGGATGATAAGACGAGCCTGCTCTCCGGCATGTCGGATGCTTCCTCCTGCTGGCTGAGCCATACCTATCAGGTGAAGAAGTGCCCGGCTGGTTTCCACCCGATTGCGCACAGCACGAACTGCCCCGTTGCGGCGATGGCGAACGACGACCGGCGCATCTACGGCGTGCAGTTCCATCCGGAAGTGACCCACTCCGACGAGGGACGCACGGTCATCGAGAACTTCCTGAATATCTGCGGCTGCGTGGGCGACTGGTCGATGGAAACCTACGCGCAGACGGCGATTGCCAACATCCGCGAAATCGTGGGCGACAAGGGCACGGTGCTGCTGGGACTTTCCGGCGGCGTGGACTCCTCCGTCGCGGCGGCGCTGATTTATAAGGCCATCGGCGACCGCCTGACCTGCGTCTACGTTGACCACGGCTTCATGCGCAAAGGCGAAACCGAGCAGGTGGTGAATGTGTTCACGCACACTTTCCCCGTGCGTCTGGTTGCGTCCGACGCCAGCAAAATCTTCTATGAGGACTTGAAGGGCGTTTCCGACCCCGAAACGAAACGCAAGATTATCGGCCGTGACTTCCTGAAAGTATTCAAGGCGGAATCCGAAAAGCTCGGCAAGCTGGACTACTTCGCGCAGGGTACGATTTACCCGGACGTTATCGAGAGCGGTCAGGCGACGGGCGCGGCGGTCATCAAGAGCCACCACAACGTCGGCGGTCTGCCCAAGGAACTCGGCTTCACGCAGCTGATTGAGCCGCTGCGGATGCTGTTCAAGGACGAAGTGCGCGCGCTGGGCGAAACGCTGGGTCTCCCGCACGATCTTGTCTGGCGTCAGCCGTTCCCCGGCCCCGGTCTGGCGATTCGTGTCATCGGCGACCTGACCCCGGAAAAGGTGGAGATTGTCCGCGAGAGCGACGCGGTGCTGCGCGAGGAAATCGCCAAGGCCGGTCTGGACGCCGACATTCATCAGTATTTTACCGTCCTGACGGGCATCCGCTCCGTGGGCGTCATGGGCGACGAGCGGACGTACGACTACACCGTCGCCATCCGCGCGGTCACGACGGACGACTTCATGACCGCCGACTGGGCGCGCATCCCGTACGACGTCGTGCGCACGATTTCTGCAAGGATTGTCAATGAGGTGCCGCATGTGAACCGCGTCGTGCTGGACGTGACAACCAAGCCGCCGGCGAGTATTGAGTGGGAATAATGAAAAAGTGGATGTGAAGGGCTGCAAAACCTTGAAAACACGCACTTTTTCAAAACAGGATTGCCTGCTTGGTGGCAAGATGATAGCAGCCGCGGCGTTCGTGCTATTCTGATGTGTCGGATGGCGCGAATGGCTTGCGGGTGCTGGAATATAACTTTATAGGATGAAAAAGGCTCTGCTGACTTCCGTGAAGGAAGAACGGCAGAGCCTTTTGCTATTACTCGGATTGATTTGTAGGGAAATTGGTGAATATATCGGGGGGATATGGTGCCAGTGACCGGTACCTCATTTGTGCGGTGTTGCCTTAAAATTTTACCATGGAGAGTATTGACAAAATGGAAGAACTTATGTACACTAAATATGCAATTTAACTGTTTGAATTTAACAAAAAGATGGAGAGATACTATGAAGAAGTGGTACGCGAAGTCGAAGCGTCCCGGACGCAAGCAGGTGGAGGTGAAGGAACATCTTTGCGCGGTGGGAGAATTGAGCAAAGAGTATGGAAGACAACTGGGCATGGAAAAAGAAGCGGAAATGGCCGGAACGGTTCATGATGCTGGCAAGCTCACAGATAAATTCCAAGATGTTTTGGAAGGAAACGCATCCAGAGTAGACCATGCAAGGGTGAGCGCTGCGTTTTTGCGGTGGTTTCTGATTGCTACACAAAAATGCACAAGTAAGGAGATTGCAAGTACCAATTACGCGCCCATTTTAGAGGCAATCAATGCACATCATGGAACGCTGCTCTGCTACGACCAGCTGAAGTATTCGCTGCGTGAATGCATGACAGCGCAAAAGTGGTTGGAAGGCAATGATGGAAAGGAGGTTGCATTAACAGGAAAAGAAAATTACCGTGTGCTTGCGGAGATATTTCATGAAGAACTTCCGCAGTGGGAATGTCCTGAACCTAAGATTATGACGCTTGGGGAAGAAGAACGGATGCTTTGGTCGCGAATGCTGCTTTCTTGCTTGGTGGATGCAGATTACACCGCATCAGCGGAAGAGGATGGAGAAATCATCCCAGAGCCGCCGAAATGTGATGCGGAAAACTGGCTGGAGCGCTTAAATGCGCATCGGGCGGAACTGGCAAGGAACTCAACGGCTGATAAAAAACTCAATGCACTGCGGAATGAGTTGTTTGAAACGTGCGGCAGGGCGGGGGATCATGCGCCGGGGATTTACACCCTGACAGCGCCTACTGGCACAGGAAAAACGCTGGCCTTGCTGCATTTTGCGCTGCGCCAATGCCGCAAGAACGGTCAGCAGCGAATCATCATTGTGCTGCCGTTTATTACGCTGACGGAACAGAATGCAATTGAATATCGGAAAATCCTTGGGGATGACGTTTTGCTGGAAGATCATAGCCAACGGCAGCTGACAGAAGAGCAGCGAAAGTTTGCACAGCGCTGGGATATGCCAGTCATTGTGACCACATCAGTGCGATTTTTCGAGGGGCTGTTTGCGGCAAAAGCCCCGAATCTTCGGAAACTGCATCGGTTGGCGAATTCTGTAATCATTTTCGATGAAGCGCAGAGCTTGTCTGCAGAATTGTTTCCTGCGACGCTCAAAACCATTCAGGCGCTTTGCAATCTGCCGAAGAAAAATGTGACGATGCTCTTTTCTACGGCGACACAGCCGGATTATCAATCAATCCCTAATCTTACTTGGCATGCTACGGAGATTTGTCCGAACCATGCCGATATGTATCAGCAACTTCGCCGCGTTCAGGTGACATGGCGAGTTTTGCCGAATGAGAGAATCTCGTGGGAAGAAATTGCGCAGAAGATGGCGGCACAGCGGAGCATCTGCACCATTGTGAACATGAAAAAGCACGCGAAGAAGCTGTTTGATGCGCTGAAATTGGTATGTGAGACGGAATCAGTATTCTACATCACGACGGAATTGTGTCCGGCACATCGGCGCGTCGTGATAGAGCAAGTCAAAAAGCGGCTGCGCGACGGCTTGCCTTGCCGTGTGGTTGCGACGCAGTGCATCGAAGCGGGGGTGGATTTGGACTTTGACAGCGTTTTCCGCGCGCTGGCCCCGCTGGAATCAATCATTCAGGCGGCGGGAAGATGCAATCGAAACGGCCGCCATCCCGAAGGCGGGCAAGTGCTTGTGTTCCTTCCGGATGAAGACAATTTGTATCCAGATAATTGGTATAACAAGGCGGCAACGCTGGTTAGTGCATTGCATATTGAGAAACCGATTGACCTGATGAATCCGAGTGACATTCAGCGCTACTATCAGAAGCTCTTTTGGAAGTTGAAAGGGGAGAAGAAGCTGAGCGAGGCCATCCAAATGCAGGATTATGCAGGGGTCGAGAAAAACTATCGCATTATCAAGAATGACGGCGTGCAGGTGCTTGTGCCATATGAACCTGAAAACAAGCTGTTTGAGAAGCTGAAGGAAGAAGCCTTGGAAAACGGCGTGACGGCGAAGTGGATGCATGAAGCTGCAAAGCTGTGCGTGACGGCATATGCGAATGATGACTTCAACTGTTATGCGGAGCAGCTGTATTTTGCGGGAAAGCGGAATGAGAGCAGGCAGCCATCCGGCTATTGGGTGCTTCGCAGGAAGGGGGATTATCATATGGATACGGGGATGCAGTTGAAAAACGACCTCCCAATATGGTGAAAAAAATGCTTATATACCAGATTTGCCATTGACAATTCATTCGATTTACATTATATTTGTACTGACAGCTTGAAACACTGATAGGCTAACAAGCTGAGAATTGAAATAGTACAAAGATAATGCTATCCTCTCTGCTGATTTGGCAGAGAGAAGAACATGGAGGTGATGAAAAATCATGGAGATTTCAGTGACCGTTTGGGGTGACTTGGCGTGCTTCACTTCGCCGACCACGAAAGTTGAAAGGCTTTCGCAGGCAGTCCCAACACCATCAGCAGCACGAGGCATACTATCAAGCGTCTATTCGAAACCAAAAGAATTTTTTTGGATGGTTACAAAAATTGAGGTACTGAAGCCGATTCGCTATATCAGCGTCAGGCGCAACGAAGTGAAGTCCATATTGGGCAATAATATGGAACCAATCAGCGCAGAGGATGAGCGGACACAGCGGCAAACGGTTTTCCTGTATGATGTCCGCTACCGCATTACCGCGCAGATTGTGCCGCGGCCGGATTATCATGGTACGGCAGAGCAGCTGTATGCACAGGCTGAACGGCGAATTAAAGGTGGCAAGTGCTTTTGCCAGCCTGCGCTCGGCTTAAGGGAATGCGTCGCGTACTTTTCTGAAAGTGACCCGAACGAAAAGCCAATTCAGCAAGACATGGATTTGGGCTTGATGGTGTACGACATTTTTGACCTGCATGACGCGGATGTTCGCAAGAAAACGCGGACAAGGCTGTCCCTGTATCATGCGGTGATGAAGCAGGGCGTCATTGAAGTGCCGCCCTATGATAGCCCGGAAGTCTTGAAGGGGGATGCGATATGCTGAGACCGCTGTACGATTATGCCATGCGTTACCAGCTGCTGCCGCCTCCGGGCATGGTGAAAAAGACGGTAAAGGCATGGGTTTGCCTTGGCGCAAATGGCACGTTCCTTGGCGTGAGGCAGGACGGCGAGGATGAATACTTTTGCCCTGACATTGGCAGCTTGGCGAATGGCAAAGACAAGTGCAATGTGCTGGTAGAAAAAAACGAGGTTGTCTTCTGGAAAGATACGCCGGAAAGCAAAGTTGAGCAAAGAGAGGAAGGCAAAAAGCCGAAAGACAACACGCTCAAGCATCGGTATTTCCTTGCTTCTCTTCAGCAGGCAGCGCAGAAAGTACCGGAATTGTCAGTTTGCGTGCATTTGCTGGAGGACGAAACCTCCTGCGAACAGGTCCGGCAGGAATTGATGCGGCTGAAGCTGAAGCCATCAGACCGCGTTTCATTTGAAATTGCAGGAACGCCTATTGTCGAAATTCCGGAGGTGCAGGAATGGTGGCGGGAGTTTCGTCAGCAGTTCGCGCAGCATGGCGCGGCAGAAAGCTTGTGCCTGATTACTGGAGAAAAAACGATGCCGGTTGCTACCCTGCCGCCAATTAAGGGACTCTTGCAAGTCGGCGGACATGGACGCGGTGATGCGCTGTTTTGCTTTGACAAGCCAGCATTTTGCTCGTACGGGCTGAAGCAATCGGCGAATGCGCCTGTTTCTGCGGAATCAATTGACGCGGTGAAAGCGGCGCTTGACCATCTCATGTCAAGCGAAACGCTTTCGCCAACGTTGGCGGGAATGCGCTTTGTCCATTGGTTTGACTGCTATGTTCCTGCGGAATGCGACCCGATGCAGCAAGCACTGGATGGCGATCCTAAGAATCAGGGAACAGAACAGCAGACGGAAGATGATGATGGATACGACGACGATGAAGAATTTGATGAAACGGTAGAAGCACCGTCAAATCCTGATGCTAAACGCGATATTGCAGCCAAACGCATCGAGAGCATTGAAAGCGGAGCAGCGACAACCGCGATTCCAGCCAGCACGCAGTATTACATCCTCCTGCTGTCCGGCGTTACAGGGCGTGTCATGGTTCGCAGCTACGACCACGGGAATTACGGCGAACTGGAGGAGAGCATCCAGCAATGGCGCAATGACTTGCAAATGGTCGATCTCGGTGGAACGGGATTCACAAAAATTAATTCGCTGAAAGCAATGATGATTCGTCTGATGCCGCCGCAAAAGAGCGAAAAGAACGTTTTCAAGCGGATGGACAAGGAACTTTCAGGAATTACGCCAGCGGTGCTGCACGCAATCTTGACGGACAGTATGCTGCCGGATTCCGTGGCGGTTCGTGCGCTGCGATACATTCGCAATCAAATGGCCAGTGCCAGCGAAGAAGATAAACATGCGCCCGTGCCCAATGCAATGTGCTGCCAATGGCTGAAGGTATGGCTGATTCGGAAAAACAATCGAAAGGAAGGCGTGATAGAAGCTATGTATCAGGCGGAAAATACGAATGTTGCATACCGCTGCGGCGCGTGGGTCGCCGTGTATGCGAGTATGCAGCAGTTTGCAATGAGAGATGTTCAGGCAGGTATTGTACAGCGCTATTATGCGTCTGCTTGTCAGATGCCAGCGCTGGTGCTGGGGCAGCTGTCAATTCTCTCCGTACCGCACCAGGACAAAATCAAGGGCGACTATCTGAAGATGTATCTGGAAATGCTGGATAAGGTGACTTGTGACATTGGGGAAATCCCCACCATGCTGAACTTGGAGCAGCAGGCTTACTTTGCGCTGGGGTATCGCCAAATGACAGCGGAGTTGAATCGGAGACTCAATGAACTGCGGAAATTGAAGAAAGAACAGAAAGCTGCGGCAGAAACGGACGAGGAGGAATAAGAAAATGGCACTGCAGAACCGTTACGAATTTATGTACTATGTTGCTTGCACCAATGCCAACCCGAACGGCGACCCGGATATGGGCAACATGCCCCGGATTGACCCGCAGACCATGCAGGGATTTATCACCGACGTGGCCACGAAACGCCGCATTCGCAACTATATTGAGATTGCTTATCCGGGCGTGCCGGGCATGGGGATTTTCGTGCAGAAAGCGGTGAATCTGAACAAGCAGATTGCGCTGGCAAAGCGCGAAGCAGGGATTGAAGGTGCGAAAGAAAAAAACCCGGTTTATGCGGCGCGCAGAAAGGCGTGCGAACTCTTCTACGATGTGCGCACCTTTGGGGCTGTGATGTCTACTGGCCCCAATGCGGGGCAAGTCCGCGGTCCTGTTCAACTTGCTTTCGGCAAGAGTTTGGATTCGGTACTGCCGCTGGACATATCCATCACGCGCATGGCGGCGGCATTGGGCGGAAATGACAAATCCTACGAGGAATATGAGAAAGCGGAACAGGAAGCGTCTGAAGATAAGCTGCGCACGATGGGACGCAAGCAGATTATCCCCTTTGGTCTGTATGAGGTGCGTGGCTTCATCAGCGCGAATCTTGCAGCGGAAACGGGATTCGATGAAGCTGATATGAAGGCGCTGTTTGAGGCGATTCTCAACATGTATGAGCATGACCGTTCGGCGAGCAAGGGCGAAATGGAGGTCGTTTCTCCGCTCATCATCTTCAAGCACGAAGGCACGGATACGAATCCTGAACAGCGCGCACGTCAAGCCAAATTGGGCTGTGCACCGGCGCATAAACTCTTTGAACTGGTGACGGTGCAGAAGAAGGTGGATTTCCCCCGCAATTATCGTGACTATGAAGCAAAGGTGGCGCTGGATAAGGTGCCTGCGGGGGTGCGGATGGGCTTCTTGAACAATCCTTACGGGGAGATTGTCTGGGATGAACTGCCGCAGGGAGAAAGCTGGTTTACCCGTGGATGACGAGCAGGAGTATCTTCCGTTATCGTGGCTGTCGCAGGCAGATTACTGTCTGCGGCGCGCCGCGCTGCTGCTGAATGAACGTGTATGGGTAGAAAATGTCGAGACGGCGAAAGGTCGCGCCGAGCATGAACGGGTTCATACACAGCGCGTGGAGCGGCGCGGCGATTTCGTGAAGCTCTACGAGAACAGTGTCTTTTCGGACGAAATGCAAATCAGCGGGAAATGCGACTGCATTGAAGCGGTGCGGGATGAAAAAGGCTGCACGATTCCCGCAGTGGATTTCCCGGTGCGGCTGCTGCCGGTGGAGTACAAGCATGGGAAGATACGCTATGAATCAGAATACAAGATTCAGCTTTGCGCGGAGGCGATGTGCTTGAGGAAATGTATCACACGACGATCCCGGCGGGCGCGCTGTTCTACATTACCGCGCATCGCAGAGTGGATGTGGAACTTGATGAAGCGCTGCGTGAACAGGTACGGCAGACTGTGCAGAAACTCTGGAAAATCCGCCGCGAAATGCTGATTCCGTCGGCAGTTTACGGCCCGAAATGCAAACGTTGCTCGATGCAGGAATACTGTATGCCGAAGGTAAAAACATCCGCGAAGGAATATTGCAAGGCGCTTCTTCTTGAAGCAGAGAGGGTGGAGACGGAATGAAAAAATTACTGGAAACCCTCTATGTGACAACGCCAGACAGCTACCTTTTCTGCCGCAACGAGAATATCGGCGTGAAAATTGGCGGCGAAGAGAAAGCAAGCGTGCCAGCGGTAATGCTGGACGGAATCGTGTGCTTTGGGGAAATGACAGTCTCTACACCGCTGATTGGTTTCTGCGCTGAGCACGGGATTACGCTGACGTTCCTATCGTCGAATGGACGCTTTTACAGCCGCATTTGCGGGCCGGTCAGCGGCAATGTACTGCTGAGAAAAAAGCAGTATCAAGCGCTGGATGATGATGGCTTCCGCATGAAATTCGTGCAGAACCTCCTGGTGGGCAAGCTGCTCAACGAGAAAAATGTATTGATGCGCGCGGCACGGACGCAGGATGCGGCAACAGCAGAGAGTCTTCGAGCAGCCTGCCAGTCTATTAGCCAGTATGCAGCACAGCTGGAGACATGCGCAGGTGTTGACCAAATGCGCGGCATCGAAGGAGCTGCCGCAAAATGCTACTTTGCGCATTTTGACGACATGATTTCCCCACAATGCCCCTTCCAGTTTGTGGAGCGCAGCAGACGACCGCCGCGCAATGAAGTGAATGCAGTCCTGTCGTTTATGTACACGCTGCAAACGCGGGACATTCAAGCGGCACTTGAAACGGTAGGCTTAGATCCAGCGGCTGGATGGCTGCACACGCTTCGACCGGGACGGCCGTCGCTGGCGCTGGACTTGCTGGAAGAGTTCCGAGCGCCGCTGTGCGACCGGCTGGCGCTGTCGCTGTTCAACAAACGTCAGCTGACGGATAAGGACTTTGAGTACGATTCGCTGGCTGTTATGCTGAACGAGCGCGGGCGCAAAACGGTACTTACCGCATGGCGTGACCGAAAGCAGGAAGAAATCACGCATCCGTATCTCGGAGAAAAAATCCAAGTTGGGCTGATTGCTTATGTACAGGCCATGATGCTGGCGCGTGTCTTGCGCGGGGATCTTGATTGCTATCCGCCGTTTGTCTGGAGGTGAAAAAATGTTGGTTGTTGTTACTTATGATGTGAATACAGCAACCGAGGCGGGAGCAGCGCGGCTTAGGCGTGTAGCGAAACTCTGCGAACGCTATGGACGGCGTGTTCAGAACTCTGTATTTGAAGTCCTGCTTGATGCAGCACAGCTGACGGCGCTCAAGGCGCAATTGGCAGCGACAATTGATGCAGAACATGACTCCGTTCGCTTCTATCGCCTTGGCAACAGTTACAAGGAACGCATTGATGTGCTTGGTTGCACTGCGCGCATTGAAGCTGGAGAACTGCTGATGTTATAGCGGAAGCTGAAAACACTCTTTTCAGCGCATGTGAATCATACATGAATGGCCGACCGTCTCGCGCGGCGTGATGTCAAAATTCAAGCGATGATTCTATGAAATATCACCAAAATAATCTCGACAAATTGCGTGGCACTATTGTTAAGCCATGCTGATTTGTAAGGGTTGAACAAAAGATTTGCAGAAATTGCATATCTTTTGCCGTCGCCCCTCGCGGAGGGGCGTGAATTGAAATTTTTGTTGCTCGATTATTCCACTGCTCCGCTTCTGGTCGCCCCTCGCGGAGGGGCGTGAATTGAAATAAATAGTAAATTTGTTCAGCGTTCAGCCCTGTGGTCGCCCCTCGCGGAGGGGCGTGAATTGAAATAGCTTGTTCATTGCTTTTCCTCCCCAGTTTGTACAGTCGCCCCTCGCGGAGGGGCGTGAATTGAAATTTGATTCCTTCCTTTTCGCGATACTTCTTCATCGTCGCCCCTCGCGGAGGGGCGTGAATTGAAATAAAAAAAGCCCCTCCATGCAGGGCTGTGCATGGAAGTCGCCCCTCGCGGAGGGGCGTGAATTGAAATATGCTCATTGTTTTTCTCCTTTCGGATTTTTGGTCGCCCCTCGCGGAGGGGCGTGAATTGAAATGTCTACGTCACGGGACTGACCGCTTGCGTGGCGGCGTCGCCCCTCGCGGAGGGGCGTGAATTGAAATTAAGATGCAAACCCACTTCGACGTCAGTGTAACCGTCGCCCCTCGCGGAGGGGCGTGAATTGAAATTGGACGACCCGTCCGGCTTCACCGTGGACGTCGCCGTCGCCCCTCGCGGAGGGGCGTGAATTGAAATCTCATAGTCCGCGATATGCTGACGCATTAGCATCTGTCGCCCCTCGCGGAGGGGCGTGAATTGAAATCCGGAACGCCTTCTGGATTTGCGCAAAAAAAAAGGCGTCGCCCCTCGCGGAGGGGCGTGAATTGAAATATCCGCTATGCCCATGGATTTCAGCATAGCGCCCAGTCGCCCCTCGCGGAGGGGCGTGAATTGAAATAAATCAGGAATCATCAACGCGTAGGTGTTGCCCGTCGCCCCTCGCGGAGGGGCGTGAATTGAAATATCCAAGCCATATTAGCCATGTAGCAACGTTTGTCGCCCCTCGCGGAGGGGCGTGAATTGAAATGTACATAGCGTCATTCTGCACGCCGGAACGCAGCGTCGCCCCTCGCGGAGGGGCGTGAATTGAAATACGCTGTTGTTATCGGGGTCGATGTCGGCGGTGATGTCGCCCCTCGCGGAGGGGCGTGAATTGAAATGAGATAGCGAGCCAGCGTAGCCTCATTCTCTGGTCGCCCCTCGCGGAGGGGCGTGAATTGAAATCTCGCGTCGAACGAAACGCGCCATCATATACCCCTGATGTCGCCCCTCGCGGAGGGGCGTGAATTGAAATTTCCAGCGCTTCTTCTCCCATCCATGCGCGGTATCGTCGCCCCTCGCGGAGGGGCGTGAATTGAAATTGCAAGTTTCTCCTGCATCCCCTTGCTGGTCAGCAGTCGCCCCTCGCGGAGGGGCGTGAATTGAAATTCCGGGAATTCGCATCCCTTCAAACTTTGCCTTGTCGCCCCTCGCGGAGGGGCGTGAATTGAAATTGGTGTCGGTGTGTATCGTTCCCCATGCTTGGAGTCGCCCCTCGCGGAGGGGCGTGAATTGAAATTACAAATTCGCTCATTTCTTTTCCTTCTTTCGGGTCGCCCCTCGCGGAGGGGCGTGAATTGAAATAGGGCTTGGTGCATGACCGCCCTGCCACAATGCGTCGCCCCTCGCGGAGGGGCGTGAATTGAAATAGAAGTTGCTTCGTATCGAGCACGGCAGTGTCCTGTCGCCCCTCGCGGAGGGGCGTGAATTGAAATATGTACTGCATTCCGCCACATGTCGTTAGTCCCCCGTCGCCCCTCGCGGAGGGGCGTGAATTGAAATATCTCTTCCGTCGGGATGCAGAATACTTGGAAAAGGTCGCCCCTCGCGGAGGGGCGTGAATTGAAATGTTGTCGATGTTGAAGCTCGCGCTTTCTTCCTGCTGTCGCCCCTCGCGGAGGGGCGTGAATTGAAATACGCCCACGCTGGGCACGATTTCCGGCGCGCCCACGTCGCCCCTCGCGGAGGGGCGTGAATTGAAATAAAGCATCTCACTTTAAAACCATTACCGCCGAAGGTCGCCCCTCGCGGAGGGGCGTGAATTGAAATTGGCGCATTCACAGCGCGGCGCTGGAATCCGCGCGTCGCCCCTCGCGGAGGGGCGTGAATTGAAATATCGGCGTGGCGACGGCGTTGTCCTCCGTGGGCATGTCGCCCCTCGCGGAGGGGCGTGAATTGAAATAGCACCTTGACAGCAAGGTGACGGCACTATATAGTCGCCCCTCGCGGAGGGGCGTGAATTGAAATACGCCAAAGGTTGCAAAGCAGCTTTCGCCGACTTGTCGCCCCTCGCGGAGGGGCGTGAATTGAAATGCATCCAGCACCACCGGCGCGAAGAAGGCCGTCGCCGTCGCCCCTCGCGGAGGGGCGTGAATTGAAATAAGATTCCAGTACCCCCAACACACGCCGTGTACCGTCGCCCCTCGCGGAGGGGCGTGAATTGAAATAAGATTCCAGTACCCCCAACACACGCCGTGTACCGTCGCCCCTCGCGGAGGGGCGTGAATTGAAATACGCCTTGGTCTGCTGCTTCCTGCGACGCGGCGTGTCGCCCCTCGCGGAGGGGCGTGAATTGAAATACATTTCGGAGGACGCGCCGAAGGAAGCCGTGACGTCGCCCCTCGCGGAGGGGCGTGAATTGAAATTCCTTTGACAAAAACAAGAACGTTTTGGTGGACAGTCGCCCCTCGCGGAGGGGCGTGAATTGAAATAATATTCGCGCTGTCGCCGCAATACCACTTCGGCGCGTCGCCCCTCGCGGAGGGGCGTGAATTGAAATTATATGCTATCGTTCTCGGCAGCAGCAAGCCCGGTCGCCCCTCGCGGAGGGGCGTGAATTGAAATAAGTTTGAAGCGCGTTATCACGTCACGAGCGTTGTCGCCCCTCGCGGAGGGGCGTGAATTGAAATGTCACGGCTACCGATTGCTCCGATAGCGATGTAAGGTCGCCCCTCGCGGAGGGGCGTGAATTGAAATACCTCCTCCGTGCGGTTTCCGCATTTCTCGTCGGTCGCCCCTCGCGGAGGGGCGTGAATTGAAATGCTGCGTGGTGCTCTGCGCTGGGCGACAACGGCCGTCGCCCCTCGCGGAGGGGCGTGAATTGAAATCGTTGTCAGCGTGCCCGCTTGGACGTTCGCGCCGGGTCGCCCCTCGCGGAGGGGCGTGAATTGAAATAAAAGAATCCGCAAGCATGAGCGACGCTTCGTGGTCGCCCCTCGCGGAGGGGCGTGAATTGAAATACTTGCCGCAGGTGGTGGTCGGAAGCATGGGCAGTCGCCCCTCGCGGAGGGGCGTGAATTGAAATATCCAAGAAACAGGGCTCAGCCGCTCCCGCGTCGTCGCCCCTCGCGGAGGGGCGTGAATTGAAATATCGCGTCAGTCCCTTTTTTTGCATCCAGTCCTGTCGCCCCTCGCGGAGGGGCGTGAATTGAAATATGATGGGCGCTGCGGAGTTCCGCCCCGGAATCGAGTCGCCCCTCGCGGAGGGGCGTGAATTGAAATTCGCTTCCTCAGTCGGCGCGTTCCTGCGCAGTCCGGTCGCCCCTCGCGGAGGGGCGTGAATTGAAATGAATACTGCGGACGGAGAAAACACAAGCAATGTGTCGCCCCTCGCGGAGGGGCGTGAATTGAAATATCCGGCAGTTTCTTCACCTTCTCGACGAGCGTGTCGCCCCTCGCGGAGGGGCGTGAATTGAAATCGTCACGCAAGCCTCCGATGCGCTCTTCGTGCCCAGTCGCCCCTCGCGGAGGGGCGTGAATTGAAATAAGATCGTAGATTTGCACCGCATCCCCTGAATCGTCGCCCCTCGCGGAGGGGCGTGAATTGAAATTTTCATGGGCGCATTCAGCGTCAGCGGGCCTTGCCGTCGCCCCTCGCGGAGGGGCGTGAATTGAAATGCGGCGGTCGTGCTTGCCATGCCCGTCTCTGGTGTCGCCCCTCGCGGAGGGGCGTGAATTGAAATAAGGAGATTCACGCGCAGATCACGACCACGGCGGTCGCCCCTCGCGGAGGGGCGTGAATTGAAATCTGATGGCCTGCCGAAAAATCGACGCCATGCGTCGCCCCTCGCGGAGGGGCGTGAATTGAAATACGCTGCCCAAGGCCGTATTGCTTGGGACGATTACGTCGCCCCTCGCGGAGGGGCGTGAATTGAAATCGACTCAACATCGACAACTTCTTCTCCCCGGACGGTCGCCCCTCGCGGAGGGGCGTGAATTGAAATTGCCCCGTGGCTATCAATTTCGCGAAGCTGCGAAGTCGCCCCTCGCGGAGGGGCGTGAATTGAAATTTCCAGCGCTTCCTCCCCCATCCACGCGCGGTATCGGTCGCCCCTCGCGGAGGGGCGTGAATTGAAATGCTCCTCGGCTGCGCCTCGGTGCGGGTTTGTGCGGTCGCCCCTCGCGGAGGGGCGTGAATTGAAATCTCGTCAAGGACACAATCTGTAAGGTGCAGCTTGCGTCGCCCCTCGCGGAGGGGCGTGAATTGGCGTGGCTGCTGGCTTTCGGGAAAGAAGGTCAGCAGCCGCGTTTTCATCCTCTGCTTCCGCTGCAAAAAAACTTTCCGCACCCTCTTGACAAAACCGTTGGAATAGGGTATAATAATCAATGTCGCCGATAAAAGCGACGGAATGACGCGGGGTAGAGCAGCTTGGTAGCTCGTCGGGCTCATAACCCGGAGGTCGTAGGTTCAAGTCCTACCCCCGCAACCATTTGGCTCAATAGCTCAGCTGGCCAGAGCATTCGGTTCATACCCGAAGTGTCATAGGTTCGAATCCTATTTGAGCCACGAACGCCGCAGAGAAATCTGCGGCGTTTTTTGTTTTGGGCGGAATAATAGGACATTGCAAAAGGCGCAAGCAGATGACGCGGGTGAATCTGGAAATAGTATCAGAAATTAGACAAAAAATCCCCCTGCCGAGAAGGAAAATTCCTCGGCAGGGGGCGGTGAAAATCGACGGAGGATTAGTCCTCGTCGTCCTCTTCTTCCGGCAGCTCGGCATTGTGATACACGTTCTGCACGTCGTCGTTGTCCTCCAGCATCTCCAGCAGCTTCTGAATCTTCTGGATCGTTTCTTCGTCGGGCAGCGCAACCGTGTTCTGCGGAATCTTGTCCACTTCAGCGGTCAGGAAGGTGACGCCCTGCTTCTCCAGCGCTTCGCGGACGGTGGAGAAGTCGTTCGGCGCGGTGTAGATTTCGTAGGCGTCGTCATCCACCTTCATGTCTTCCGCACCGGCGTCCAGCGCCATCATCATCATTTCTTCTTCGTCCGAACCGGGGGTGCGCTCCACCACCAGAACGCCCTTCTCGTCGAACATGAAGCTGACGGAGCCGGTCGTGCCGAGGTTGCCGCCGTTCTTGGCAAAGCAGTGGCGCACGTCGGAAGCGGTACGGTTGCGGTTGTCGGTGATGGTATCAACGATGACCGCAACGCCGCCGGGCGCATAGCCTTCATAGGTGATCTGCTCGTAGGTCACGTTGGACAGTTCACCGCTCGCCTTCTTGATGGAGCGCTGAATATTGTCATTCGGCATATTGTTGGCTTTCGCCTTGGCAATGATGTCGCGCAGCTTGCCGTTGGATTCGGGGTTTGCGCCGCCATCGCGCACAGCAATCGCGATTTCACGGCCAATCTTGGTGAAAACAGCGCCGCGGGCAGCATCCGCCTTGCCCTTCTTCGCCTGAATATTATGCCACTTGGAATGCCCAGACATCAGAAAATCCCTCCTGAAAAAGTCAGGGAAGCGCCGCAAACCGGCATTTCCCGCGAAATAGTAGCTTGAAAACGCTTTATTATAGCATTTTGGTGCTTGTCACGTCAAGGGTGAGAGCCGTAATTTCGCGATTTTTTCGGGAAAAAACAGGGCAGAAGCGCGTTCTTCTGCCCCGATATCGTATGTTTATTGCACTTCGTACGTCCCGACCTGCTCGGATGTGCCGAAGCCCAGCACTTCGCTTGTCGGGCGGGAGTTGGTCTTGCCGCCGTCGTAAGCGCCAATCTGGTTGAGCTGCTTGCCCATGAAGACCATCACTGCCGTCTGCCCGCCGTCCATGTTGAAGGCGACCTGACAGCCCTTAGCGCGCATCATCTTCGCCAAATAGCTGATGGTAACGCCTGCAGAGCGCTTCAGGCGCCCTTCGCACATGATGGCGACGTAGTGACCGGGTTCGACCATGCCGATGGCGCAGCGCGGATTCTTGTTCTCGTTGTTGGCGTAGGCGCGCTCGGACACTTTGCCGTCCAGCAGCAGATACGGGCCGAAGGAGTACACCGTCTGTACACCCTCGTCGATGAACTCCTGCGCCGTCTTTTCCCAGCTGTGGTAGACTTTAAGGCTGCCGTCAGGCATGAACGCCAGCATGTCCAGATTCGGGAACATGGAATTCGTTACCTGCTTTTCGGTGTACGGGTCGTCGTAGAGAATGCGCCCATCGCGGATGACAATGCCCGTGTGGCGGTTGTTGTTCACGGCGACGCGGTAAGTGTAGTAGTCCGTGTTCATCGCAAAAACGACGTTGTGCTTCTTTGCGGTTTCTGTTGCGTCCACACGCACTTTGCCCATCTTCTCCGGGTCGTTTTGCACCGTGCGGAGCATTTCGCCTGCGTCCAAATCGCCGTACAGATCCGCCTCAAACCACGTCAGCGGCTGCGTTGCGTCGTATTTGCGCTGGATGATGACTTTGCTGGTCTGGCTGACGTAAATCCACAGTCCCTCGTCCTCGGAAGAGTAGAGGTATTCGCCTTCATCGAGGAAACCCTTGGCGTTGAGGGCGGGCATGTGCGCCATGTATGCGGGCACTTCGGTGGGCGCGGGCGTGGCCTCTACGTTGTTTGCCGCCGCATCGTAAGAACCGGGCGCGTCGTAGATGTTTTCGAGGAAGTCGTCTTTGCGGACATCCTCGCCTACGGTCGTGAACGCCAGACCAAACACGCGGTTGTCGTACTTCGTGCCTGTTTCGGTGACGCTCATGCCGGAGGAGGCCTGCGTCTTGTGCAGGGTATAGGCTTCTTCCGCCAGCTCGATGCCGGTCGCGCCATTCATGCTCTTGAGCGGAACCGTCCAGTCAAACGTAATCTGATTTTCGGGGTACAGGTGCAGGTACAGCTTTTTGACCTGCCAAGTGCCGTATGCAATGGTGGACGCGGTGAACTCATCCTCGTTTGCTGCCAATGCAATGCAGTTCTGAGCGGCGTCAGCAATCATCATGTGCTGCTTGTGGCCATACTCGCCATTGGTGTCCTGCGTTACAACGACTTCCGGTTTGTACTGCCGATACAGCCCCACAATCCATTCGTTGACTTTGCCTTTGCCGCCCGCAGATTTATAGGCTGCTTTGAGATTTTTGGCATAGCTGTCCTTGAAAGTGCCAATGACCGGATACGTCCGAACGCCCATGTGCCACAGACCGTTGAGCAGCTCGGAGGAGCGGGTGGTGTTGGAACGGGTGAAGTACGCCACAACCACCTTGCGCTGCTGCTCGACGGCGTAGGTGGGAATTGCGCCGCCGAAGAAAATCAGCTCATCATCCGGGTGCGTGGAGAGGAAGAGGATATCCGCCTTCTCCTCCGTCGGCTGCCATACCTGCACCCAGTCAGGCAAATCGCCCTCAGAAAGCACAAACAGGTCGTTGATGCGCAGGGCGGTTTTCTTCTCGCTTGTCACCGCCAAGCGGACATGCTGCGCGGGCTGCGGCAGCGCAACATACGCGTGGAGGAAGCGTGTGTCGCCCGGCACGGCGGTGAACCAGTCCTTGCCGTCGTCGCTGGTCTGGATTTCCCACGATTCAGGCATGTTGCCGAAGCAGACATAAAGCCCGGCAATTGGCTTGCCCTCCGGCGCGGTAATTGCGATCCATGGGGTTTTGATTTTGTTGCTCTCCCAGTAAGAGGTATACTTCTTGTCCGTCATCAGCGTGTATTTCCGCCCGGAACTGCACACCTTGAACTTGCAGTCCTCTGTGATATCATTCGCTTCCGCGGCGAAGGCAACGCTCAGGCTCAGCGCGAGCAGCGTCAGCAGCGCTATCAGCCATTTCTTCATAATCAATGCCATTCCTTTCTATGATACTCCAACCTGAAGAATAGCATAAAATGAAGGCGATTGTCAACGAAAACCGGCAGAAGAATGGAAAATTTACAACTTCCGTCCGCATTCGCTGTTGACGGAAGGCATGGAGCATGGTACAATGCAGCGTAGGAAGGGGGGAGAAGCATGCAACAGCCGCGCATCTTTTTTGCCGTGGCGCTGCACGAAAAGTACGCGCTGCCGACAGATGCGCTGTATACGCCGGTTCAGGCGGGGGCGGCGATTCATCCGCCGCTGGGGCTGATGCGCGACGATACGGGCGAAAATATCAGCGCGAAGAACGGCAGCTACTGCGAACTGACGGTGCTGTACTGGATGGCGCACAATGTTGATGCGGACTGGTACGGCTTGTGCCATTATCGGCGGTACTTCTCCCTCCGCAGGACAGGCTGCCCGCAAAAGCGCATTCTGACGCGCGCGCAGCTGCTGCCCCTGCTTGATACGGCGGATATTTTTTTGCCGAAAAAGCGGCACTACTGGCTGGAAACGAACTTCACGCAGTATGCCCATGCGCACCACGAGGAGGATTTGTGGAAGGCGCGGGCGGCGCTTGCGCGGCTGCATCCGGGGCAGGAGCATGTGTTTGACCGCGTGATGGCGCGCCGATCCGGGCATCGGTTCAACCTGATGCTGATGCGCCGGGACGCGCTGCAAAGCTATGCATCGTGGCTCTTCCCCCTGCTGGACGCGGCGGAAATTGACACGACGGGCTACAGCGCGCGGGACAAGCGGGTGCATGGTTTTCTGGCGGAGCGGCTGCTGGACGTGTGGCTGGCACAGCAGGATTACTGCGTGAAAGAACTGCCTGTGGCGCATCTGGAACGGCAGCACTGGGGACGGAAGATTGCGGCGTTCCTGCTGCGGAAAATGGGAATCAAAAACGACCGAACGGCGCGGTGAAGCGGGTTCGGTCGTTTTTTTGCAGGGTGCTTCTTGCTTCTCTCAACAAACACGCGGAAGAAGTATGCAGAAGTCGCCAACTCAATCGCGAAAAAGGGTCAAGGGAGGAACTCCCTTGCAGGGTCAAGGGGCAGCGCCCCTTGGGTTCCCCCAATCAACACGCGGGCAAAGTATGAAGAAGTCACCAACTCAATCGCGAAAAAGGGTCAAGGGAGGAACTCCCTTGCAGGGTCAAGGGGCAGCGCCCCTTGGGTTCCCCCAATCAACACGCGGAAGTTGTATGAAAAAGTCACCAACTCAATCGCGCGAAAGGGTCAAGGGACGAAGTCCCTTGCAGGGTCAAGGGGCAGCGCCCCTTGGGTCACCCCACCCACACCGTCTCCTTCAGCAAGTCCTCGTCCTTCGCACTGTGCCCCGCCATCAGCATGAAGTCGCCCGGCGCGAAAACACGCTCTTCCGCACGGTTGATGTAGGTAAACGCGGTGCGGTCGAGATGGAAGGTGACCTCCTGCTCCTCACCCGGCTGCAGAAGCACCTTGCGGAAGGCAATCAGCTGCTTCACAGGCTGCATCACCTCGCATACGCAGTCGCGCAGGTAGACCTGAACCGTCTCTTCGCCCGCAATGTCGCCCGCGTTGCGCACCTTCACCGACAGCGTGAGCGAATCCGCATCCACCGCCAAATCGCGGTAGACAAACGGCGCATAGCCGATGCCCTCGCCAAAGGTGAACAGCGGCTCGGCAGGCAGGTCGCTGTAGTGTCCCCAGTGCCAGCCGGGGAGATGGTTGTAGTACACCGGCACCTGCCCCGAATGGTGCGGGAAGCTGATGGGCAGCCGCCCGGACGGATTCAGCCGCCCGAAAATCGCTTCCGCGACCGCCTGACCGCCGAACATGCCGCCGTTGAAGGCGCACAGGAGCGCATCCGTCGAATGGGCAATTTCCGGAATCGCCAGCGGCTTGGAGGACAGCAGCACCGTCACCAGCGGAATCCCCAGCGCGCGAAGCTGCTGGTATAGCTCCATCTGCTGCCCGGACAGGGCAAGGTCGGCGCGGTCTTTCGTTTCGCCGTACTGCGCGTAAACGTCGCCCACAACAAGCACAATCGCATCCGCATTCCGGCACGCAGCCACCGCACCCGGAATATTGTCAGCATCCGAAGGAAGCACGCCGCACCCGCGGTGGTACACAACCTCGAAATTCTCCTGTGCGCCGATGGCCTCGATGCCCTCGCGAATCGTCACATATGGGCGGACGGCGGGGCGGTTCGGGATGAGTTCGGGATGCGTGAAGTACGTCCAGTCGCCGTACTGCGCGCGAATGTCGTCCGCGCTCGCACCGATGACCGCCACACGGCGGACGGATGTCAAGGGCAGGGTGTGCGCGTCGTTTTTAAGCAGGGTGATGGACTTGCGTGCCGCCCGAAGCGCCGCCTGCTGATGCTCCTCGCACCCGATGCACCCCGGACGCCCGCTCTTCTCCGGCTGCGCCAGCAGATTCATACGACACTTGACGGTCAGGATGTGGCGCACCGCGTCGTCCAGCACGGCTTCGTCGAGCTTGCCGGAGCGCACTGCGTCAATCGCCGCATCGTAGAAGCCGAGGGAGGTCATCATCATGTCGTTGCCTGCCTTGGCAGCCAGCACGGACGCTTCGGGCATGTCCGCCGCGACGTGCTGGGCGCTCAGAAGCGAATGGCAGTTGTCCCAGTCGGTGACGCTGAAGCCGTCAAAGCCCGCGTCGCCGCGCAGAATCGCCTTCATGCTCTTCTCGTCGGCGGTGAAGGGCGTGCCGTCGATGGAACCATACGCCGTCATGACCGTTGCGCACCCTGCCCGGAACGCCTTCTCGAACGGCGGCAGGAACGTCTCGCGCAGGCGGCGGTACGTCATTTCCGTGTCGCAGGCATCGCGCGCGCCGACCGCCTCGCCGTAGCCGATGTAGTGCTTGGCGCACGCCAGAATGTGTTCGCCGTCGGACAAATCGTCGCCCTGATAGCCGCGCACGATCGCTTCGCCTAATTCACCCGCTAGATAGGGGTCTTCGCCGAAGGTTTCGTCGACGCGCCCCCAGCGAGTGTCGCGCCCCAAGCACAGCACGGGCGAGAACGTCCAGTGCAGCCCGTCGGTGGCAACTTCGCGCGCCGTCACTTCGCCCATTTCGCGCGCGATGTCCTTGTCCCACGCGCAGGCGCACGCCAGCTGCGACGGAAAGATGGTGGCGTGGTCATTCAGCCCATGCCCGTGGATGGCGTCAATGCCGAACAGCACGGGGATGCCCAGACGGCTATAGAGCGCCGCCTGCTGCACCTCGCGCGCGTCGTCGCCCAGAACGTGCAGGAACGAACCTGCACCGAGCTTCGCCCAGCGCAGCGCTTCCTCGCGTCCGACGACGGTGTAGGGAACCTGCACCATTTGGGCGGCTTTTTCTTCCAGTGTCATTTGGGAAAGCAGGTTTTCCACCTGCTGGCGGATGGCTTCATTCGAGCGCATGGATGCGTCCTCCTTTATGTGTGCGGATGATTTTGGTGATGGTCAGGCTTGGATTTTTCTACATAGAGTGCTTTTTTGTTGCAGGGGGAATCGCGCCTGCGGGCGCGACAAGGGGACAATGGAAACAGACGAATGTCTGCGGTCGCCCCCTTGACCCCTTCGGCGTTCGCCCAACTTCATACTTTTGGGGTGGCGGAAGTACCATCATTGAGTTGACGGAAACTTCCTGCTTTGGGGGATGGCAATGGGGCGGCGGAATGGAATACCCTCATGATACAGGCAAAAAAGAAAAAAGGCAAGCGGGGGAGCGGGGAAAATTTTGCGAAAACGATTGAGAAGTCAAGAAAAAACAGACGTTTGGGCTGATTGCACGGATTTTCGGAAAAGTTTTCGGACATTTTTTTTGCTTTGGCGCAAGGATTTTTCACTTGTTTGTCGTACTCTTTGAGCAGGGAATTCATTCTTTTCATTTTTGAAAGGAGTACGCAATGAATCGGGAGCGTTATTTGCAGGAAATCGACGCGGTGAACGCAGCGGGAAAATATCACCCGACGTGGGAATCGCTCAGCACCCACCCTGTGCCGGACTGGTATCGGGAGAAACGGCTGGGTATCTTCCTGCACTGGGGCGTGTTTTCTGTTCCGGCGTATCATGATTGGTACGCGCGGAACATGTACATCAAGGGTTCGCCGGAGTATGAGTACCACTGCCAGCATTACGGGCAGCCGAAGGATTTCGGGTTCAAGGATTTTATTCCGCAATTCAAGATGGAAGCGTTCGATCCGCAGGCGTGGGTGAAGCTGTTCCGGGAAGCGGGGGCGGATTACATCGTGCCGGTGGCGGAGCATCACGACGGATTCCAGAACTACCGGAGCGAGCTGTCCCACTGGAACGCGGCGGAAATGGGCCCGCACCGGGACATCATGGGCGATTTGCTGGTGGAGGCGGAGCGCGCGGGCATGACGCTGGGCGCATCGAGCCATCGCGTGGAGCACTGGTGGTTCCTGGGGCATGGGCAGGAGTTTGACAGCGACATCAAGCAGCCGATGCACTTGGGGGATTACGCATGGCCCGCCATGCCCGAAGCGGAGAATCAGGACTTGTTCTCCGAGCCGATGCCGACGGATGAGTTTCTGACGGACTGGCTGCTGCGCTGCTGCGAGATCGTCGACCGCTATCATCCGCGCATCCTCTATTTCGACTGGTGGATTCAGCATTCCGCCGTCAAGCCGTACCTCCAGCGCTTCGCCGCGTACTACTTCAACGTGATGGAAAGCCGCGGCGGGTGCGTCATCAACTACAAGCACGACGCCTTCCCGTTCGGCATCGGCGTGCCGGACATTGAGCGCGGGCAGTTCGCGGAAGCGAAGCCGTTCCTGTGGCAGTCGGACACGTCCGTCATGCGCGGCAGCTGGTGCTATTCCGTGCAGCCGGACAAGGCGGTCTACAAAGCGCCGCAGGAGATTGTGCAGGACTTGCTGGACGTGGTGAGCAAAAACGGCCGCCTGCTGCTGAATTTCGGCCCGAAGCCGGACGGCACGCTGGCGGACAAAGACGTTGAGATCCTGCACAAACTGGCGGACTGGATGCGCGTCAACGACGAGTGCATCCACGGCACAGGCTTGTGGCGCATCAATCAGGAAGGCCCGACGAAGATTCAGGAGGGGCAGTTTGCCGACGGCGCGTCCCGCAACTTCACCAGCGAGGACTTCCGCTTCACCTGCTGCGGCGGAAACATCTACGCGGCGTGCATGGCATGCCCGGCGGACGGCAAGCTGCACATTCGGTCTCTGCGCGAGGCGGACGCGAGCCACTTGCCGCTCTGGCACGGCATCGTGCGGAAGGCGGAAGTGCTGGGCAATCCCGCGCAGGTCGCGTGGACGCGCGACGGCGAAGCCCTGCATGTGGATTTGGGGACTTACCGCAGCGACATGCCGGTTGTGGTGAAAATCATCACGGACTAAAGACGGCGGTTTCCGCGCCCTGTGCGCATGAAAAAGCCATCAATATTATCATAAAGGAGAGCATCAATATGCGTTTTACGCAAGGTTACTGGGTCATCCGGCAGGACTATGTGATGTCCTACGCCACGCAGACCGTGCGCGTCATCAAGAACGACAAGGAGCTGCACATCATCAGCGCCTGCCGCCCGATTCGCCACCGCGGCGACATTCTTGACGGCGGCTCGCTCGACATTGTGTTCACCGCGCCGCGCAGGAACATCATCCGCGTGCAGGTGACGCACTTTGCCGGCACGCCGCGCAAGGAGCCGAAATTCACGACGTATGAAGAGGACGTGACGCCTGAAATCCGCGAGGATGACGACTACGCCTACTTCACCTCCGGCGACCTGACTGCGCGCGTGAGCAAGGGCGGCAATTGGGCGGTGGACTATATGGTCGGCGACCGCATCCTGACGACGTCCGGTTGGCGCGGCATGGGTCGTGCGCTGAAGAAGGACGACACGCCCTGCTCGCTTCTGCCGCACGGCACGTCCTACATGTCCGAGAGCCTCCAGCTCGACGTGGGCGAATGCGTTTACGGTCTGGGCGAACGCTTCGGCGCGTACGTCAAGAACGGTCAGACGGTTGATATGTGGAACGCGGATGGCGGCACGGCGTCGGAGCTGGCGTACAAGAACATCCCGTTCTACATGACCAACCGCGGTTACGGTGTGCTGGTGGAGAATTCAAGCGACGTGTCCTTTGAGGTCGCGACGGAAAAGGTGGAACGCGTCCAGTTCTCCCACGAGGGCGAAACGATGGTCTACGACGTGATTTACGGCGGCACGCCGAAGGACACGCTCGACCTGTACACCGCGCTGACGGGTCGCCCGGCGCTCGTGCCCGCGTGGTCGTTCGGTCTGTGGCTGTCCACCTCTTTCACCACGAATTACGACGAACAGACGACTTCCTCCTTCATCAACGGCATGGCGGAGCGCGACATTCCGCTGTCCGTGTTCCACTTCGACTGCTACTGGATGAAGGGCTTCAACTGGTGCGACTTCGAGTGGGATCATGACACGTTCCCCGACCCGGTGGGAATGCTTAAGCGCTACCACGAGAAGGGGCTGCATATCTGCTGCTGGATTAACCCGTACATCGGTCAGGCGTCGCCGCTGTTCAAGGAAGGCATGGAGCATGGCTACCTGCTGAAAAAGACCGACGGCAGCCTCTTCCAGACCGATATGTGGCAGGCGGGCATGGCGATTGTCGATTTCACCAATCCGGACGCCTGCAAGTGGTACGCTTCTTACCTCTATAAGCTGATGGACATGGGCGTGGACTGCTTCAAGACCGACTTCGGCGAGCGCATCCCGGTGCGCGACATTCGCTGGTTCGACGGCAGCGACCCGGTCTATATGCACAACTATTACACTTACCTGTATAACAAAGTCGTCTTTGACGTTGTGAAGGATCGCAAGGGCGAAGGCGAAGCGATTCTGTTCGCCCGCAGCGCGACGGTCGGCGGTCAGCAGTTCCCGGTGCACTGGGGCGGCGATAACTCCGCGACCTACATCTCGATGGCGGAAACACTGCGCGCGGGTCTGTCCATGAGTCACAGCGGCTTTGGCTACTGGAGCCACGATATTTCCGGCTTTGAGTCCACCGCGCCGGCGGATGTTTACAAGCGCTGGGTGCAGTTTGGCCTCTTGTCCTCCCACAGCCGCCTGCACGGCTCGACCAGCTACCGCGTGCCGTGGCTGTTTGACGAGGAGAGCGTCGATGTCTGCCGCAAGTTCACCAAGCTCAAGTGCCGCCTGATGCCCTACCTGTACGGCAAGGCGGTGGAGGCGCACGAACACGGCGTGCCGATGATGCGCCCGATGATGCTGGAGTTCCCGGATGACCCGGCGTGCGATATGCTCGACCGCCAGTACATGCTGGGCGATTCGCTGCTTGTCGCGCCGATTTTCCGCAAGGACGGCGAGGTGCAGTACTATCTGCCCGACGGAACGTGGACGTCCCTGCTGGATGGCGGCAAGGTCGAGGGCGGCCACTGGCAGACGGAGATTCACGACTTCATGTCCCTGCCGCTGATGGTGCGTCCCGGCACGGTGCTGCCGCTGGGCGCACATGACGACCGCCCGGATTACGACTATCTGGACGGCGTGGAGCTGCACGTCTACCAGCTGGCGGACGGCGAGAGCGAGACGGTTGAAATCCCCGACACGAAGGGGAATGTCGCCGCGACATTCACCGTGACGATGAAGGACGGTCAGGCGCAGGTCGAAACCGACTCCACGAAGCCGTATACCGTGGTTGTGCATCAGTAAATAACAACAGCCCTCTGGCGCAGAGTTTGCGTCAGAGGGCTGTTTGCGTAATATGCGATATTGTTATTTCTATATGCAATCAATGTTGCGCAGAGGGTTTCGCGTCTGCGGACGCGACAAGGGGGCAATGGAAACAGACGAATGTCTGCGGTCGCCCCCTTGACCCCTTCGCAGTCGCCTCCCATGTTACTTGGTTTTTATCGTTACAAGGGCGACAAAAAGGAAAACAATATTATACTTCCGGTGACGCCGTTGCTGCCGCATCCTCCGCAACATACACCGCCGCCCCATCCATGCTTGCATTCTCCAGCAGCTCCGTCAGGAACAAGTACAGCGCGTGATGATCCCGCGCCAGATTATACCCCGATAGAATCAGCAGTTCGCCGGAATCTGCCAGCACCATCAGCGTAATCTTGTCCTCGCCGTCGTCAAAGGCATCGTTCACCACGCCGCCGAGAATGCAGAAGCCGGGCTGGGCGTCAAAATCCATCGTCTCGCTGGTTTTGGGGTCGAAATCCTGCATCAGGATGGGCAGCGCCGCCGCCGGGTCTTCATCCGGCACGCGGGAAATCACCATCGCCACCACGCGCGAATCTCCCCGCACAAGCGTGATGCGCCCCTCCGCCATCTCCACATGCGCGTCCTCCGGCAAAACCACGTTGAAGGGCGCAAGTGCGCTTTCCGGCACGGCGGTCAGCATCGGCGTGGACGCGGGTGTGCCGGTCGGGGCGTCCGTTTCTTCCGCCAGCGGGCAGGAGAAGGTTATCAGGGAAAAAAGAAGCATCAGGCAAAGCAGCCGCGTCATGTGCCGCATGGTCATGCACCTCCGTCAAAAGCAGTTTCGTGTCTTCATCATACCGCATTTGCGCGCGGATGTCAATTTGCGAAATGTAACACTTCCTTTTAGGGGAAAATTATGATATGATAAGGGCGGAAATTCCCGCAACACGAAGGAGGTTTTTTCCTTGATGCAGAAAATCATCCGCCACCTGTTCTGCCAGCCGCACATGGCGCGCCGGATTGTTGTGCTGATTCTCAGCGTGACGATTATGGGCGCGTGCGTGTCGGTGTTTGACCGCATTCAGTTCGGCACAGACCCCGCGTCCGTGCTGAATCTGGGCGTTGCCAATAAGCTGCACATGCTCCTTGGCACCTACCAGATGCTCTTCTACGGCGCGCTGCTCATCGTCGTGATGGCGATGCGGCAGTGGGAGTTCATCGGCCTGGGGTCGATTGCAAACATGGTGCTTGTAGGTTACTCGAAGGACTTGTTCGATGTTATCTTCAGCGCCCTGAACATCCTCAACCGCGATACAATGGGCATGACGGAGCGCGTCTGCTGGCTTGTGCCGACGCTGGGCGTGTTCATGGTCGCCGTGGCGTTCTATATGGTGGTGGAGCTTGGCAGCGGGCCGTATGACGCGATTCCGCAGATTATCGCCAAGTACGTCAAGAAGATTCCCTATGCCGTCATTCGCATGATTTACGACCTGTCCGCGATTGCCATCGGCTGGCTGCTGGGCAGCACGGTCGGGGTGGTGTCGATTGTTACGGGCTTCTTCCTCGGCCCGATTATCGCGGCGATTGCGAAGAAATTCCGCCCATGGTTTGCGTAATTTCCCGGAGGTGACATGATGCTCGCCGAAAGAATGGATTTGCTGACGAAGCGCCCGCAGGGAACGCTTTTCCCTCCGGCGCAGAACCGCGCGGCGTGGGAAGCGCTGCCCGCCGACGACCGTGCGGACATAGAGGCGTTCATTGCCTCGTGGCGTGATGCGCCCTACCCGATGCTGCTGCTGAGCGACTATGCCGCATTCGTCCGCACGGGCAGCCGCGCACAATGCGAAACGCCGTATTTCGCGCGTCGGCGGAAGCTCATCGCGGCGGTATTAGACGTGTGCCTGCACGGAGAATCGGCGGATTTGTCCCCGGTGGAGGATGGCTTGTGGTGCATCTGCGAGGAAACGACGTGGGCGATCAGCGCCCATGCGAACCTGACGGCAGCGCACCCGTTTCCTATCAGCGGCGAACCGATACTGGACTTGTTCGCCGCGCAGACTGCCATGGTGCTGTCCTTTACGCTGACGATGCTGGGCGATTGGCTTGAAAGCTCCCTGCGCCAGCGGGTGACGGCGGAAATTCAGCGCCGCGCGCTTGACCCGTTCCTGCACCGCAATACCGACTGGTGGATGGGCTTCACGCGCAAGGATTTGTGCAACTGGACGCCGTGGATTGTGTCGAACGTGATGTTCTCAGCGCGGTGCTTGCTGGACGACCCGCTGCCTGTGTACCGCCGCGCCTGCGGGATGCTCGATGCATATCTGCGTTGCATCCCGGCGGACGGCGGCTGCGACGAGGGCGCGGCGTACTGGAACATGGCGGCAGGCAGCCTGCTGGACTGCCTTGAACTGATGGCGGAAGCCGGGCTGACCTGCTGGGACGAGCCGAAATTGCGGAACATGCTGCGCTTCCCGCTGCTGATGTCGCTGGGGAACGGCTATTTCGCGAACTTCGCGGACTGCGACGCGCGCCCGGTGATGTATGGCGAGCGATTGCAGCGCGCGGGCGAACTGCTTCGCGATGCGCCGTTGACGGCGATGGGGCAGAACCTGCGCGGTCAACCGACGGACTGCATCGGCGACGTGCCGCACTTTTCGCGCCTTTTGCAGCGGCTTTTTCATCCGGCTGGCGCAGGTCAGACGGCAGGGAACACGCAGGACACGCTGCTGCCGGACTTGCAGGTGCGCATCATCCGCCGAAGCGGGTGGACGCTGTGCATCAAGGGCGGGCACAACGGCGAAAGCCACAATCACAACGACGTCGGGTCGCTGATGGTGTATGTGGACGGGCATCCGCTGCTGGTGGATGCGGGCAACATGGTTTATACCGCGAAAACTTTCTCCGATGCGCGCTACACGCTCTGGAACTGCCGGAGCATGTACCACAATGTGCCGCTGATTGGCGGATTCGAGCAGTGCGCCGGGGCAGAATACGCCGCGCGGAACTTCCGTGCTTTGCCGGACGGCGCGTCGCTGGACATGGCGGGCGCGTATCCGGCGGAAGCGGGCGTGCTGTCGGCGATTCGCGGCGCATTGGTCACGCCGGATGGGGTTCAAATTGCGGACAAAATCACCCTGCAAGCGCCGGAAGCCGTCACGTTCACCATGCTGGCGCGGGAGAAGCCGGAAATCCGCCCGGACGGGATTGAATTTGCGCACGCACGGATGGAAATCAGCCCCATGCTGGCGGCAACAGTGGAAGAAATCCCCGTTACCGACGCGCGGATGGCGAAGAACTGGCATGGGTCGCTCTGGCGGATTGCGCTGACGGCGGAAGCGGGCAGGCATCATCGACTGTCCATCAAAATCAGCAAAAATAATTTTGCGAATCAGGAATGAAGTTGGAAGGGTCATTCGTTGTATCATTGGAAAGCCAATGGAAGGAGGAAACTTCCTTATGAAGAATTTCTGGAAAATTGTGATGCTGACCGTCCTGTGCGCATCGCTGCTGTGCGGCGTGACGGCGATGGCGGAAGCCGACCGTTTTCAGTTTGAAAAAACAAATTTGACCGTCTTTGAGGGCAATACGCTGGAATTGTCGCTCATCCGGCAGGGCAATTGCACGGCGGACGGCGAATTGACATTTGTCAGCGGGCGCGAGAACATCGCGACGGTGGATGAAAACGGTGTGGTAACGGGGCTGACGAAAGGGCAGTCGACGATTACCGCGACGCTCAAAACCGAGAAACGGACGTGGAAAGCGTCTGTCACCGTGACCGTGGCGCGCGCCGTGACGGACATTGCGGTGAACGAAACGAGTCTCACGCTCTATGATGCGGCAGATCCGCTCATCAGTCACCTGACGGGCGGCGCGGGCGACCGCGTGCTGCTGCTGCGCAAAGGCAAGCAGGTGTCGATTCGGGCGACGCTGTCCCCCAATGACGCGAACAACCGCCGTTATACCGTCGCTTCGTCGGATACGGACGTGGTGCGCGTGAGCGGGTCAACGCTGACGGCGCGCGGCGCGGGCGAGTGCATCGTGACCGTGGCGAGCGAATCGAACCCGGAAGTCAGTGTGGATTACCGCACCATCGTCATCACCCCGGTAACGGGCGTGACCGTGACGGCGGACACCAAGACGCTCTTCATCGGCACAACGGCGCAGCTGACCGCGACGGTGAAGCCGGCGGACGCATCCATCACGGGCGTGAAGTGGGAAAGCACGAACGAGAAAGTCGCCGTTGTGGATGAATACGGCGTGGTGACGGGCGTTGGGCGCGGACAGGCGACCATTCGCGCGACGGCGGCGGATGGCGGCGGTCAGCGCGCAAGCGTGAACGTGACCGTCAAGCAGCAGCCGGAAAGCATCACCCTGAGCGGCTTAAGCGGCAATATCCGCGTGGGCGGCGGCGTGACGCTGAAGGCGACCGTGCTGCCGAACACGACAAGTGACAAGGCGGTTGTGTGGTCTACGTCGGACGCGAGCGTCGCGACGGTGAGCGCGAACGGCTACGTCAAGGGCGTGCGCGCGGGCAGCTGCACTATCACCTGCCAGAGCAAGACGTTCCCGGAGGTCTATGCGCAAATCGACGTGACGGTGTATGCGCCGGTTACGTCCATCACCTTCAACGAGAAGAAACCGTCCGTGGCGGTGGGGCGCAGCATTGCCCTCAGCTGGACGGTGAAACCGCAGGACGCGACGGATTCGTCCGTCAGCTTCTCGACGAACAAGCCGGATGTTGTGTCGGTGTCGGATGACGGCATCGTGACCGGTCTCAAGCGCGGTGAATGCTACGTCTACGCGACCGCGAACGATGGCAGCGGCAAAAAGGCGACCATCCGCGTGACGGTGACGCAGCCGGTCACGGGCGTGACGATGAAGTACACCTCGCAGAACGTGGGGCTGAACAAGTACACCACGAACACCGCTATTCTGGAACCCACGAACGCCGACAACAAGAAGATGCAATGGACAAGCCAGGATGAGCGCATTGCGACGGTATCGGGCAACGGGCTGAATCCGAAGGTGACGGGCCGCGCATGGGGCACGACGACCATCATCGGTACGACGGATGACGGCAGTTATGTCGTCACCTACACCATCAACGTCGGCAGCAGAAAGGATGCGCTGCGCATCACGAATCTGTGGGCGGAAAACAACGCGGCGAAGATCGTCGTTTACAACGCCAGCAACCTGACCATCACCAAATTCTACTACACGATTTACCTTTACAATGCCTTCGGCGAACCGCTGGTCTGCAACACCGACGGGCGTTCCTTCTCCTTCAAGGGCACTTACAACTTCACCCTTGCCCCCGGTGAAGCGACCCGCCACGGGCAGTTCTCCTTCGGGCGCGAGTACATCAAGCCCTACGGCGTGGGGCAGGTGGTCATGCGCATCAATGGCTACGACATTGAGGGCGGTGAGCACTACGATATTCCCGCCAATGACCAGCCGGAATTCACCTGGAAGGCCACGATTGACGACGGACAAGGGTAATCCCGATGCCGCTTCTGGAAACAGGAGCGGCGCTTTTTAATTGGGAGTGAGAAGTTGAAAACAAGAGGCAGCAAATGGGCGATTTCTCATCAGCGTCAGCAACAAAAGAAGTATTTTTGCAGCTATCTTGACACGCTTTTTCACCTGTGCTACACTGTGAGCGGTTGAAGAATGCCGTGTTCTTCGACCCTTTGCGGTATCCCAATAAATTGGATCTATCAATAGGTAATGTTTTTATTCACAGGGGAGGTCATCCGAATGAATACAACCCTGCTGGCAGCGTTCGCGCTGGGCGGCGCTGCGCTCTCGGTCAAGAAGCCGACGCAGAACCATAACCTGATGCGTCTGCCGTCCTTCCGGGGCATTGCGGAAGTCCGCGCAAGTCTGCCGGGACGGATGCGGCTCTATCTGCCCGCCGTATCCGCCAACCGCGAAGCCGCAGAGGAAATGAAGCGGCAGCTGGAGGCAACCGGCGTGGTGCATGAAGTGGCGCTCAACTTCCGCCTGTCTACCGCTCTCATTCGCTACGACGAGACGAAGGTCGAAGCCGCCGTGGTGCAGGGCGCGGTGCTGAAGCTGATGGGATTGACCGACGCACTGCAGAAAGAGCCGGTCAGCCGAATTCAAAGCGGGTTGAATACGCTGATGGCGGCAATCAACCACGGTTTGCTGGAGGCGACGAACGGTCTGCTTGATGTGCGGACGCTGGCGGGATGCGCGCTGACGTTCGCGGGCGTGAAAAGCCTTGCGGTTAGCGGCGCGGCTGTTCCGGGCGCGATGACGCTGCTCTGGTGGGCAGCCAGCATCTGGAGGCGAAACGACAGTGGGACGAATTGAAACGGCGCTGATTCGCCACTACCTGAAGCCTGCTGTGACCAGCGACCTGCCGGGGCGCCTGCGCTTGAGCTTTAAGGGATATCAGATGCTGCCGAAGGAAGCGCTGCCGTATCTGCATTATGTGCAGGACGTGATGACGATGCTGCCGGGGGTGCGGGATGCGCAGGTGAATCCGCGGATTGGCACGGCGCTGGTGACGTATGACGCGAGCATGACCAATCGGGAGGAAATCTTGCGGTGGATTGCGACGGCGGTGGATACGGGGCTGGAATTGGCGCAGGAGGTTGACTGGACAAGGAGCGATGTGGGGGAGGAAGAACTGGCGACGATGGCACGCCGCCGCCTCGCCTTGCGGCTGGGACAGACAAAAAAGTAACGGCAAAGACTTGTAAGGGAAAAGCGCCCAAGCCGGGCGCCAGTCAATGGGTGTCGAGAGGGGCTTTGCCCCTTCGCAGGGTCAAGGGACAGCGTCCCTTGTGGGGTTTGGGGCAACGCCCCAACTGTTCCACGGGCGAATAGTATGCCAAACGCGCTCAACAAAAGCGCAGGCAGCGAAGCGTCCCTGCCAGTAACTTCGCGCTTCCTCAGAAGCGCCCCCCAAGCTGCTCTTTCCAACACCTATGCTGTGTCGCGCCAGATTGGCGCGACCGTGCAGCTGGTCTTTCAAACATAGCTGGTCTTTTCCGCAAGCAGGGGTTTCGCCTCTGCGGAGGCGACAAAAGGGCAATGGAAACGGACGAAGTCCGCGATCGCCCTTTGGAAACCCTCGGTGCACACTCCTGTTAGTTGAGCCTTTTCACGGCAAGGGTTTGCGCAATCGACGCGAAAAAGCATGAATCATTGAATCTGAATTGCCAAATCAAAGAAGGGATAACATGTTCAATCGGGAAACACAGAAAAACTGGATGAAGAGTCAGGTGGCGCATAGCCTTCGCGGGCGCCTGCGGCTCAGAGTAGAAGGGCTGAACTTCCTGAATGACGAGAAGGAAGAAATTGCCCAGATGCTTGCCAATCTGCCGGGTGTGCAGTGCGTGCAGGTGACGCCGATTACCTGCGGCATCCTCCTGCGCTTCGATCCGACCGCGACGGATACGTCGATTCTCTGTGAAGGCGTGGACGTGACGATGGCGCGCTATGCCATGAACGCCTACCGCAATCGTCAGGCAGGCAGCAAGCCGGAAGAGCCGGAAGTGTCCATGACGACAAAGCAGCTGACAAAGCGGCTGGCGCTCAATGCGGGCGCAGTGGTGCTCGGCCACACGATTTTGCCCGGCAGCCTGCTCGGCGGTGCGATGGCGAGCTTCACGTCGCTGGAAGCGCTGACCAGTTTGGGACTGACGATGCCGATGGCACGGAGCGCGGCGGCGGGTCTGCGCCGCGATATGCGCCCGAACGCCGATTTCCTGACGGTTACGTCGATTGTCGCAAGTCTGCTGCTCGGTACGCCGCATTCCGCCCTGATGATTCTGGCGCTGTCTGACCTTGCAGAACTGATGACGTCCTACACCATCGAGCGCACGCGGTCGTCCATCAAGCAGATGCTGTCGGTGGAAGACGGCGAGGTCTGGAAGGTGCTCTCGGACGGTCGGCTGGAGAAAACGCCGATTGGTAAACTCGAAGCGGGCGATACCATCGAGGTGCACACGGGCGAGAAAATCGCGGTGGATGGCACGGTGGTGTCTGGCAGCGCGGTTGTTGACCAGAGCGCCATCACGGGCGAATTTGTTCCGGCGGAAAAGCGCAAGGACGCGGAGGTGTTCGCAGGCACGGTCGTCAAGAACGGCAATATGCAGATTCAGGCGCAGCGCGTCGGCGATCAGACGGTTGTCTCGCGCATCGTCGGCATGGTGGAGCAGAGCGAACTCAAGAAAGCGCCCATCCAGCGCTATGCCGATAAGTTCTCCAACTACCTCGTGCCGCTGAACTTCCTGCTGTGTGCGGCGGTTTGGCTCGTGACGCGCAATCCGCAGAAGGCGCTGAAGATGCTTGTTATTGACTATTCCTGCGGCATCAAGCTTTCGACCGCGACGGCGTTCTCTGCCGCGATTAACACGGCGGTCAAGCGCGGCGTGCTGATTAAGGGCGGCGCGTACATCGAGCAGATGAGCAGCGCGAACACCGTCCTGCTGGATAAGACCGGCACGATTACCGAGGGCCGTCCGCGCGTGACGGGCATGACGATGCTGACCGACACGATGGACGAGGCGGAAGTGCTTTCGCTGGCGATGGCGGCGGAGGAAACCAGCACGCATCCGCTGGCAAGCGCAATTCTGACCTACGGGCAAGCGCACGGAGCGAAAATTCCCCCGCATGGCGAAATTGTGACCGAAGTCTCCCGCGGCAGCCGGACGGAAGTCGACGGCAAGTGCATCCGCGTCGGCAACCTCAAGTACATGAAGGAAAACGGTGTCCGCGCGGATGTCGCGATTCCCGATGCGAACGGCGCAATCCCGAACTACGTTGGCGTGGGGGACAAGATTGTCGCCGTGCTGTACGCCATGGATAACCCGCGCGCAAACGTCCGCCGCGCCATCAACGCCCTGCGCTACGACGGCGTGGGCGACATTGAGCTGCTGACGGGCGATATGGCGGCACAGGCGCAGGCTGTTGCGGAAATGGTCGGCGTGGATGGCTATCAGGCACAGCTGCTGCCTGAACAGAAGGCAGAGGCTGTCTTGAAGCTGCAAACGCAGGGCAACGGCGTCGTCATGGTTGGCGACGGCATCAACGATGCGCCCGCGCTGGCGTATGCGGACGTCGGTATCTCGCTGGGCAGCAAGTCCACCGATATTGCCATGGAAACAAGCGACGTGGTTATCAACCGCGATGACCCGATGATGATTCCCGAACTGCGCCGCCTGGCGCGCGCGACAATGCGCATTGTGCAGCAGAACTTCGCAATGGTCATCGGCATCAATACCGTCGGGCTGATTCTCGGCGCGGCAAGCGGCATCTCTGTGTTGGCGAGCGCGCTGATGCACAACATGTCCACCATTCTCGTTGTGGCGAACTCGCTGCGGCTGATGGTGTTTCCGCCGATGGAGGGGTGACGAATGCACAATGACAACATCGGCGCGGTGCATTTGACAGTGCTGAGCGCCCTGCCCGGTAGACTTCGCCTGCAATTGGAAAAGCCGATTGAGGGCGAAGCGATTTTCCTGAGCATTCCGGGGCTGCAAAGCTGCCGGTATAATCCGCGCATTCAGACGATGCTGTGCTGCTACGACAAGGCGGTTATTTCTGAAAGTGACCTGCTTGTGCGCATCGGTGCGCTGTACGCCCGCTTGCAGCAGACGGCGGTGCTGCACGTCAAGCACTCGGAAGAAGAAGGCTTCTCGATGGCGCCCAGCGGCTATCTGGCGCTTGGCTGCATTGTCCTTGACGGCATGATGACCCTCGCGGGTTCGACGCTCACACGCTACACGCGCTGGCTGTCCGCCGGGGCGACGTTGACCGCCGTGGTTGAGCACGCCTATCAGGAACTGCACACACGCGGCAGTTTCGACCCGGAAGTGATGTCCGTCGTCTACCTGATTAACGCCATTGGCAAGCCCAACGGCTTTCAGGCGAGTCTGCTGGCGTGGATTGTCACGTTCAGCCGCCACCTGCTGCCGCGCGGCCCGCGGGAACAGGTATATCTGGTTCGGAACGGCGAACACACCACGACGCTCACCCCCGTCGTGGGCAATGAGGACGGCAGCGCCTTTGCTGGAAGCATCTTCCGCCGGAGCGTCGAAGTTTTAGCACATAAAGGGTGACCTAATTCGCTCGTCCGGCTGAAAAGCCTGAACGATAGATACTTGCAAAAAATAAGGAGGACAAACATATGTTGAACCTGAACATGAGCCCGATGGTCAAGGGCATTCTGATTGGTGTGGGCGTGAGCGCGGTTGGTTTCTACGCTTACAAGCACAACGAGGAGAAGGTGGATAACTTCCTGCGCAGCCACGGCGTGAAGGTCAAGACGCCGACGGCGGGCTTTGAGACGATGTCCGTGGAGGACCTGATGCGCACGAAGGAAAGCATCGAAGACCTGATTGCGGAGAAGGAACAGCAGGAGCAGAGCGTGACCGTGGAAGCGGACGCGGCTGTGGCGGCGGAATAACATACCATTCGCATCTTGGAACATTCGCATTTGAAAATAGTATCGCAACAAAAAGCGCGGCGCATGATGGATATGCGTCGCGCTTTTTGGGTGGCAAATTATTTTTTCCCGGCAGATAGAAACGTCAAGGCTGGAAAAATAAAACGGATGAAGTCCCTCCGCACGATTGAGCTGCGCGCTTTGCCTTATACTAATTCGCATCTAAAACATGGCATTCACACAGCATCTTTTCCGCCCCGGCTTTGCTTCGTTCCGCTCGCGCGTACCTCCAGTACGCCTCGCTTCACTCAGCTTTGCCGGAACGAAAAATCTGCTATGCTCGATGCCATGTTTTAGAATCGAATTAGTATTACTTTGCCCGCATGTTTATCCCTTTTTATCCTCGCTTTCCCTTCCATCGTTCTCCCCCTTATGCTATAATAAAGCCAATCATCCGTGAAAGGAGGTTTCCGTCATGCTCTTCCCCCTGCGCGTCATCCGGCGCATTCATCGCGAAGGCTTTCGCTGCATCCCCGAAGCCATCCGGTTCCGCATCGCGCTCCATCGTCAGCGCCCCTTCCTCCAGACGGAAACCGCCCTGCGTCAAGCGGAGGAAGACGGCTACCAAGCCTTCATCCGCCGCCATGAAGCGCCCCTTTCAGCCCCCTTCACCCCGACCATGCGCTTGTCTTTCCTCATTCCGACTTATAATACGCCGCCGGAGCTGCTGCGCGCGCTGGCGGATTCGCTGCTGCATCAGTCGTGTGGCGCGTGGGAAGCCTGTTTCTATGACGGCGCAAGTACCCGCGCGGACACGCGTGAACTGCTGCAAGCGCTGACGCAGGAGGACAATCGCTTCCGTGTGACGTTCGGCGCGGAGAACCGCGGCATTGCGGGCAACACGAACGCCGCGCTGACGATGGCAACGGGGGAGTTTGTCGCGCTCTGCGACCACGATGATCTGCTCGCACCGGATGCGGTTCGCTGCATCCTCGAAGCAGCGCAGGACGGTGCGGACTTCGTTTATACCGATGAGGACAAGGTGTCCGCCGATGGCACGCACTTCTTCGAGCCGCACCTGAAGCCTGATTTTGCGCCGGATTCGCTGCGTTCCGGCAATTATATCTGCCACATCACCGCAGCGTCACGGGCACTGATGAACGCGGTCGGCGGACTTCGCCCCGGTTTCGATGGCTCGCAAGACCATGATTTGGCGCTTCGGCTGTCCGAAAACGCGGCGAAAATTACCCATATTCCGCGTATTCTCTACCATTGGCGGATGCTGGACACCTCGTTCAGCCATCAAAAAGCGCAGACCTGTGCGGATGCCGCCGCGCGCGCCGTGGCGGATCAGCTCCGCCGCCTGCACATGGATGCCGACGTGACGGTGGAAGAGCTGCGCGTCCGCATTCGGTGGAAAACGCGGCAGATGCGCATCGTCTGCCTCCTCTGGGGCGAGGGCGATGCGCCGAAGCTGCCGATGCCGTGCATCCGCGTCCGCGATTTGTCAGCGGTCAATGACCTCGTCCGCCGGACGGACTGTGACGCGGTGCTGTTTCTGCGCGCCGGACTGCGCCCACTGGATACCGATTGGGTCAGCGAACTCATGCAGTACGCCCAGCGCGCGGACGTTGGCTGCGTCGGCTCGGCGCTGCTGGATGACCGTGATTGCTTCCGTCACGCCGGGTATGCGGTGGACGTCCCCGGCGGCGCGGTCAGCCATCAGGCGGGGCAGTGGCGCTATGGGCGGCCGTACATGCTCACTGACCGCATCGTCCGCAACGTGACGGGCGTATCCAGCGCACTGCTGATGATTCGGCGTGACGTGTTCCTGTCCGTCGGCGGATTTTCGCCGTACCAGAGTGACCTTCGCGGCGCGGATTTGGGGCTGAAATGCCAGCAAATCGGGCTGCTCAACGTCTACACGCCGTATGCGCGGATGGCAATGGATACGCGGCTTTCGCTGATGCCGCCGTGCCTGACGCAGGGCGCGCCGAAGGGGGATTTGCGCCGCTTCCGCCAAACGTGGGGCGCGCACCCGCCGGAGCGTTACTATTCGCCGCTGTTCCGTCCGGACGGCAGCATGTTCATTGACCTTGACCGACAGGAGGGAACGCCGTGACGAAGTGCAAACCGCCGTTTTTCGGCGATTCCGCTGTGCTGAAAAAAGGGCTTTGGGTGACGCTCGTGATTGCGCTGGTGCTGGCGCTGTATGGTGCTTTGTTCGCCCCGACGTGGCAGACGCGGGCGTTCACCATCGACGCGGCGGCGCAGACGCATCTGCATCCGCTGACGGACGGCGAGACGTTCTCGCTGCCCCTGCCGGATGGCGGCATCCGCGAAATCAGCCTGCCCGTTACGGCGCTGAGCAGTGAATCCGGCGGCACAGCGACGCTGACCCTGACACGGCAGGGGTTACCGATTTTCACGCAGACCGCCCTGCTGACCGACAGTACCATCCGCGAAAATTTGACCTTCTCGTTTGAACCCGTGGATGCGGACAAACTTGTGCTCACCTTTTCCGGCAACACGCTCCCTGCTTTGGGCATGAGCAGCGGCAATCAGCTGTGCATCCGCCTGTCCGGCACGCGCCCTTCCTGCGCGATGCTGTACTACGGGATTTTCGCGGCGGTTCTGGTGATGTTCTGCGTCTGGGAAAGCCTGTTTACCGCACGCTGCGCCGCCACTGGACGGCAGAACCATCTGCTGCGCCTGCAAGCCGACGTCCGCCGCTACGGCTTCCTCATCGAACAGCTTGTCCGCCGCAATTTTAATACAAAGTATCGGCAGAGTATCCTCGGCGTCCTCTGGAGTTTCCTCAATCCGCTGCTGACGATGCTCGTGCAGTACCTTGTGTTCTCCACGCTCTTCCGCTCCGCTATCGACCACTTCCCGGTGTACCTGATTTCGGGCATCATCGTTTTCAGCTTCTTCACCGAGTGCGTCACGCTGGGCATGGACGCGATTGTCATGAACGCGTCGCTCATCACAAAGGTCGCGATTCCGAAGCTGATTTTCCCGTTCAGCCGCGCGCTGTCAAGCCTTATCAACTTCCTGATTTCGCTGCTGCCGCTGCTTCTGCTGATGCTGCTGACGGGGGTGCGGGTGTCGCCCGCGCTGCTGCTGCTGCCGCTGATGATTGCGCTTTTGTTTCTGTTTGCGCTGGGCGTGACGCTGGTGATGGCGACGCTGAATGTCTTTTTTCGCGATACGCGATTCCTGTGGAGCGTGATTTCGCTCTTGTGGACGTATGCGACGCCGATTTTTTATCCGGATACAATCTGGCCGGAGGGGCTTCGGGGGATTTTCCATTTGAACCCGATGTATCAGCTGATTGATTTTTTGCGGCAAATCGTGATTGCGGGAATCCCGCCGACGCCGGAGCGCTTGCTGGCGTGCGGGGCAGGCGCTTTCGGAATGCTGATGATTGGGCTGGTCATTTTCCGGCGATATGAGGAGAAATTTGTGTTTCACCTGTAAGGGAAAGAGGACAAAGGCGAATAAACACGCGGAAGGAATATGACCGGGCGGCTCTTTCAACTTACGCAGCATTGTCGTGCTGATGGGCGCGACCGACCAGCATAGGGATCAATTCGTTTCCTGCTGCTGGTCTTTTTTGCTGCCGGGAAAAGCGTGCTGCCACAAAAAATCCACCCCCGCAGACGCAAGGGTGGACAAGTTTGATAACCTGTGGATTATTCTTCTTCCAGCGGGGCGACACCGGCATCATCGCCGAGGTCTGCTTCCAGCAGGGCAAGGTCGTCCTCGTCCTCATCCGGAAGTTCGCCGGGATCTTCTTCGGGCGCAATCGGCTTTGCGGGCTTATCCGCAAAAATCTCCTGACGAATAATCGCGTCGATTTCGTCCGTGATTTCGGGATGGTCGCGCAGGTACAGGCGCGTGTTCTCGCGCCCCTGACCAATGCGCTGGTCCTTGTAGCTGAACCACGCGCCGCTCTTGTGGATGATGTCGCGCTCGACCGCCATGTCAAGCAGCGTGCCTTCGCGGCTGATGCCTTCGCCGTACACAATGTCGAACTCTGCCACGCGGAACGGCGGAGCAACCTTGTTCTTGACAACCTTGACCTTCGTGTGGTTGCCGACGACTTCGCTGCCGTTTTTGAGCTGCTCGCCGCGGCGCACGTCCAGACGCACGGAGGCGTAGAACTTCAGCGCACGACCGCCGGGGGTGGTTTCGGGGTTTCCGTACATCACGCCGACTTTCTCGCGCAGCTGGTTGATGAACACCGCGACGCAGCCGGTTTTGTTGATGATGCCCGCCAGCTTGCGCAGCGCCTGGCTCATCAGACGCGCTTGCAGACCGACGAAAGAATCGCCCATTTCGCCGTCGATTTCCGCCTTCGGGACGAGGGCGGCGACAGAGTCGATGACGATGACATCCAGCGCGCCGGAGCGAACCAGCGCTTCGACGATTTCCAGCGCCTGTTCGCCCGTGTCGGGCTGAGAGACATATAGGTCGTCAATATTCACGCCCAGATTCTTGGCGTACACTGGGTCGAGGGCGTGCTCTGCGTCCACAAATGCCGCGATGCCGCCCATCTTCTGCGCCTGTGCGACAATGTGCAGGGCAACGGTCGTCTTACCGGAGGATTCCGGGCCGAAAATCTCCACAATACGGCCGCGCGGAATGCCGCCGACACCCAGCGCCTCATCCAGCGTCAGGCAGCCTGTGGGGATGACCTGCACGTTTTGCTCCGCGTGTTCACCGAGCTTCATGACGGCACCCTTGCCGAACTGCTTGTCCAAATCCGCCAGCGCGTGCTCCAGCGCCTTGAGTTTCTCCTCCTGCGCGCCCGTCACCGGGGCGGCTTTTTCGGTCTTTGCGGGCTTCTTTGCTGCCATGATACCGCTTCCTTTCTGGATACCGGCGGGGGATGCAATCGGCAATCACCGCCGGGTTTCTTTCGCTTCTTATCGTACCACAGCGAACAGCAGTTTGCAAGGGGAACACGCAAGTTTTTCCTGATTAGGTTTCATCGAAATAATGGTATTTCCCCTTCAGCGCCAGCAGGAAGCCAATCGACACGACGAACGCCAGCGCTTCCGCCGCAGAGGCTGCCCACCAGAGACCGTCCACATCCAGCGCCATCGGCAGCAGGATGACCGACGCCGCCTGAAACACCAGTGTGCGCAGGAAAGAAATTGCCGCGGACACGCCGCCGTTGTTCAGTGCCGTGAAGAAGGAGGACAGGAAGATGTTGAAGCCCGCGAGCAGGAAGGCGAAGGAGAAGAGGTGGAAGGCGTGCCGCGTTAATTCGCAGAGCGTCGCGTCATAGCCGACGAAGATGTTTGCCAGCGTCCCGGACAGCGAGATGGCGGCGATTGTCATCACGATGCCCAAGATGCCCATGACTTTCAGCCCCTTCATCAGCAGGTTTCTCAGCTCCGGGTGATTCCGCGCTCCGTAGTGGTAGCTGATGATGGGCGCGCAGCCGATGGAATAGCCAATGTCAATCGCGACGAAAATGAACTGCACATACATCAGTACGCCATACGTCGCCACGCCGTCCTCGCCCAGAAAGCGCATCAGCTGTGCGTTGTACAGCATCCCAATCAGCGAGCCGGAAATGTTGCTCATCAGCTCTGATGAGCCGTTGGCGCACGATCGCAGCAGCGGCTGCACTTCGAACTTCGTCCAGCGCAGACGCAGGGGGCTGCTTTTGCTGAACAGGAAGTACATCAGCGGCACAACGCCGCCGACAGTCTGGCTGATGCCGGTCGCAATCGCAGCGCCCGCAATGCCCCAGCGGAATACGCCCACGAACAGCGCGTCCAGCACCATGTTCGTCACGCCCGCCGCGAGCGTAATCAGCAAGCCGAACTTCGGCCGCTCCGCCGCAATCAGGAACGACTGGAACATGTTCTGCAGCATGAACGACGTAAGAAAGCAGACGACAATCCGCCCATAAAGCACGCAGTCATCCACCATGGCCTCTGTTGCGCCCAGCAGAATCGCCATCGGGCGCATGGTCAGCACCCCGACTACCGTCAGGATAACGCCCAGCAGGATGCCGAAGAGCGTAATCATGGAGAAATACTTGTTTGCGCGCTCCTTGTCGCCCTCGCCCAGTACGCGGGAGACCAGCGCTGTGCCGCCTGTGCCGAGCATAAAGCCCATTGCGCCCAGAATGATGAGAAACGGCATAATCAGGTTGATGGACGCGAACGCCGTCTTTCCGGCGAAATTCGACACGAACAACCCGTCCACCACGCCGTAGATGGACGTGAACACCATCATGACAATCGACGGCAGGACGAAGCGGAACAGCCGAGCGTAGGTAAAGTGGTCAGATAATTGAATCGGGTGCTTCTTGCTCATTTAGCCTGACTTTCCTCTTCTTGATTCCGCACTGTCTGCGGGAAAATGTCTATCAGCAGCGCATTCAGGCGGCGCAAGAGGGAGAACAGCTGATCCGCCTCCTCTTCGCTGAATTGCGCCAGCGCCTGCTGCTCGGTTTCGGCAACGCGGTCTGCGGTTTCACGCGCCAGCGCTTCGCCCGCGGCCGTCAGCTGAATCGTTTTCGTGCGGCGATTTGAACCGCTTTGCAGCGTAATCAGCCCGTCCGCTTCCATTTTCTTCAGTGCGGAGTTGATTGTCTGTTTGGGTTCGTGCAGAAATTCGCACATCCGGCTCTGTGTCATTTCGCCCGGCTCAACCCGCAGCGTGTACAGCGCCCACATCGCCATATCAGTCAGGTTCATCTGCTTCGCCATTTGCCGGTAGATATTGGCATTTTCTTTCCATGCCTCGTTCAGCGCAAACAGACGTGTGCTTAACGCTTTCATCACAATGCTCCTTTCAACTTGTCCGAAATCGGACAGTATCGATTATAGTCCGATTTCGGACATTTGTCAAGAAACTTTTGCCGAAAAAAATAACAGAGTGTGTGTAACCGCTTGAACAATTTTTGAACTTTTTTGCCCTATGTCTTGTTATCTCCCTGACTTTCCGATAACGTTTTCTGAAATGCAGTCTGTTTCCTTGACGGCTGTTAAAATTGGGCGTATAATGACAGATGCGCAATTGCGCCATATAAAATAGGAAACGCTGCCTCAGAAATCCGAATGTGCCTGTGCCGCCCTGTGATGAACGAAAAGAAAGAGTTATCGATATGAACAGTGAGCAGATCCGGAAGTTTTTCGCTGATTATCAGGTTGTCCTCAAGCGGGTGGAGCAGCTCGAAGCTGCCATGCGCATCAAGTCCGACTGGGATACATGGTGCGCCGCCCTTCGGGAGCGCGCTGAATTCTTCCGCACGGAGTATGCGCGCATGAATGCCCTGATGCGCAGCGTGATGCTGGAGTTCGCGAAGGAAGAGCCTGATTTAGACGATGACGCATGGAAACAGCTGCAAATTTCGATGATGGAGTTCTATTGCGCGGATACGCATGACTTGGCGCTCCTGATGGAACTTGCAAAGATTCTCCAGAAGCACTATGGGCACAGCAACAACCTTGCCGCGATGACGGATGTGGACTTGACATTGGCGTACACAAATCTGGAATTCTCCCGCATCCTGCGTGAACCATATGGCACACGCGCAAGGGACTATTACCGCAAGATTTCGATTTTGTCGCGGAATTTCGGCGCAATCAAGGAGCACAGCGTCCATCAGGCGATTGTGGTGGCCTACGCGAACCTTGTGATGAGCTGCTGCGTGTTAGGCACGGTCACGATGGAAGAAGCGTTTGCCATATGGGAGGAAATGAAGGAACTGCAGGCGTCGGATGCGCTGGCGGCGACGCGCGAAAGCGAGCCGGACGTAGGCAGGCTGCTGGATATTTTCACCGAGCGCTTCCGCACGGACGCTTACGCGCTGGCGAAATCGTTTGACCGCACCATTGAGGCGCACACCCGCTTTGTGCCGCCGGAATTGATGAGTCGGATTGAGCAGATAACGGCAGAATATTACGAAAAGCTGGATAAGCCGGAGGAAAGCACTGCCGACATGTTCCAAATTATCACCAGCCAGTGTAAGTTCGACTGCGAGACGGGCCGCCGCACGGCAGATGAGTGCTGGAAGGAGATTCACACTTTCTTCCGTAAGACAAAGCCGAAGGTGGAGCAGCTCGGTGAAGTGGATGTGCGCGAAATTGACGTTATTTCCTATTACATGACCTGTCTGGACGCGCTGATTTCCTTCCTCGTGGAAACGACGATGCCGATGGAGGATAAGAAACGCTATTTCCGCGAATATCAGCAGGATATCCGTGATTTCATTGCGGATTACGACACGCGCACCGGGCATAGCAACACGCTGAACAACGCACTGGAGGAGCTGGCGTTCTTCCCGAATGCCTATGCGCTGTTCGACACGGCGGAGGAGAAAATCGACTACATCTTCCGGCTCGTTGTCGCGCGGCACTGCACCGCGTTCCTGCATTCGCTGATGGTGTCCGCCTTTGCGGAAGCGATTCTTTCCGCCATCATCGACAAAGAACCGGCGCTGATGGTGGGGTATCACGGCGTGACGTCGCCGGAGGATGTGCAGGCGCATCGCACGGAAATCCTGCAATTTGCGCATGACGCCGCCCTGCTGCACGATGTGGGCAAGAATTCCATGCTCGCGATTATCGAGACGCAGCACCGCCCGCTGACGGACGAGGAGTTCGGCATCATCCGCTCCCACCCGAACCGCGGCGGGCAGTACCTGAGCATCGACGAGGATTTGGCGCGCTATGTGGATATCGCCCGCGGTCACCACAAGTTCTACAACGGCAAGGGCGGCTATCCGAACGACTTTGATAACACCGCCTCGCCGGAGCGCTTCATGATTGACATCATCACCGTCTGCGACTGTCTTGATGCCGCGACTGATCAGTATGGCCGCAACTACCACCAAGCCAAGACGACGGACGAAGTGCTGGCGGAATTCAAACGCGATGCGGGTGTTCGCTACAATCCGGACATTGTGCGCTTCATCCTGCAAGATTCCGTTCTTCGCGACACCCTGCGCGAAATTTCCGGTTCCCGCCGCCTGACGATTTACTACGACACCTACAAGCACTATTTTATGTAACACAAGGGAGTTCCAAGGGAGTTCCAGACCCTTTCGCGCGATTGGGTTGGTGACACTATCAGGCAGGGCCCGCGTGTTTATCTGCTCTCTCAGTCACCTAAAGGTGTCCGCCATAGCGGACGGAGAGGGCTTGCCGCAATACAAGTCAATTCCTGAAAAGTGCAAATCAACATACACAAAAAGAGCCGCTTTCCACAAAAGAGAAGCGGCTTTTTTCAGGTTCTTCACGGAATCTTGGGGGAAGAGCAGCTTGGAGGCGCGTCTGCGGACGCGCAAAGTTAGGGGCAGGGACGCTTCGCTGCCTGCACCTTTGTTGGCGGCTTCCTTGGGATTGGTCGGACGCGGAACTGTTGGGGCGTTGCCCCAAACCCCACAAGGGACGCTGTCCCTTGACCCTGCAAGGGGCAGACGAAAAGGGACGAAGTCCCCCCTTGACCCCTTTTCGCGATTGAGTTGGTCGCGCTTTCATGCTCCTTCCGCGTGCAGCTTTTTGGTGCTTTGCCTAAGCTCTTGTTTGCTCCCCCAAACTTTCCGTGAAGAACCTTTTTTCATATCCCCATCCCGCAATGCTCGCACTGCCGCGCAGCTCCTTCCACCACACTCGTGCGCCTCCCGCAGTGCGGACACACAATAAACGACTGTATCGCCCCATACGCCCGGAGGTTCGGCGCAGTCAGGTATACCATCGCCGTCAGCGGATCAATCTGAATGTTTCGCAGATAGTTCCCGCAGAGCAATAACCGCAGCGTCTCCATGTTCGGGCAGTCCGGCAGGAGCTTGGGCATATCCGACAGCGGAAACATGTGCAGCGAGAACGTTGCTAACTGCTGTGCAACGCCCCGCGCCCGGCGCCGGATGATTTCCCCCTGAAGCAGATGCATCCCGGCGTACAGCGCCGCCGTCGCAAGGCAAAGCAGCAGCAGCACCATGCGCGTGTCGCCGTGCTCACCCGCCTTGCAGGTGCGCCACAGCAGCAGCGCCGATAGGGCGAAGAACAGCGCCATCAGCGGATACACCCACCATCGGCGGTTTGCCCGCGGCGTCAAATAGGGATTCATGCGGATGCCTCCTGTTGCCGAATAACATTCATTTCGTCTATACAATACCATACTTGCAGGATAATGTCAATCTTGACGCGAAAGAAAAACCGGGAAGCGGCTTCTGCCACCTTCCCGGCTGCTTGGCATTATGCCCCCAGATACGCCTTCCTGACTGCATCGTTGTGCAGCAGCTCCTGCGCGTCGCCGGACATGGAAATCTTGCCTGTTTCCAGCACATACGCGCGGTTCGCGACGGACAATGCCATTTGCGCGTTCTGCTCCACCAGCAGAATCGTCGTGCCGCTCTTGTGCAGCGCGCGGATAATGTCGAAAATCTGCTCGACCAGAATCGGCGCAAGGCCCATTGACGGCTCATCCAGCATCAGCAGGCGCGGCTTGGACATCAGCGCGCGCGCCATCGCCAGCATCTGCTGCTCGCCGCCGGAGAGCGTGCCGGCAATCTGCTTCTGGCGCTCCTTCAGGCGCGGGAACAGCTCGAACATCTGCTCAATGCTGCCCGGAATCTCCTTGTCGGGGCGCGTGAAGCCGCCCATTTCGAGGTTCTCCAGCACCGTCATCTGCTGGAAGATGCGCCGTCCTTCGGGGCAGAGCGCCATGCCGTGCTTCACCATATCCGACGCGTGGATGCGCGCCAGATCCTTGCCGCCGAAGTGGATGCTGCCTTCGCGCGGGCGGAGCAGTCCGGCGACGGTGTTCAGCGTCGTGGATTTGCCCGCGCCGTTTGCGCCGATCAGCGTGACGACCTCGCCCTCATCCACCGAGAAGGAAATGCCCTTGATTGCGTGAATCGCGCCGTAATAAACGTTGATGTCGTTGACTTCCAGCAGACTCATGCTTTCGCCTCCTTCTGCTTGCCCAGATACGCCTCAATGACGACCGGGTTGTTCTGGATTTCCTCTGCCGTGCCCTTGGCGATAATGCGCCCGTAGTTCAGCACGCAGATGCCTTCGCAGATGCCCATGACCAAATTCATGTCATGCTCAATGAGCAGGATAGCAATCTGGAACTGGTCGCGGATTTTGATGATGTTCTCCATCAGCTCCGCTGTTTCGTGCGGATTCATGCCCGCAGCGGGTTCGTCCAGCAGCAGAAGCGACGGATTCGTCGCCAGCGCGCGCACAATCTCCAAGCGCCGCTGTGCGCCGTAGGGGAGCGATCCTGCCTTGACATCGCCCATGTTTTCCATGCCGAAGATGCTCAGCAGATCCAGCGCCTTTTCGTGTTGCTTCTTCTCGCCTTGCCAATACTGCGGCAGACGGAAGATGCCGGAAAACATGCCGTACTTAATCTGGTTGTGCAGGCCGATGCGGACGTTTTCTTCCACCGTCATGTTGTCGAACAGGCGGATGTTCTGGAACGTGCGGGCAATGCCGAGCTTGCTGGCCTGCACTGTGTTCATGCCTGCCGTGTCTTTGCCGTTGATGAGAACCGTGCCGGTTGTGGGCTGGTAGACCTTCGTCAGCAGGTTAAAGACCGTTGTCTTGCCCGCGCCATTCGGGCCGATAAGCCCGCAGATTTCCGTGCGCCCGATGGCAAGGTTCACGTCGTCGACTGCCTTCAGGCCGCCGAACTCAATGCCCAGATGGCTGGCTTCCAGCACGGGCGAATGATTCACGTCGCGTTCCGGAATGATGCTGCGCGACGGCACGGGAACCATCTTTGTATTGGGCTTAAAACGCTTCAGCGGTTCAGTCATGCCGCGTCACCTTCCTTCACAGCTTCCTTTTTAGCGGGGCGGATGCGCTCGAGCACCTGCCGCACCACCGGGGCGTTGCCCAGCAGCATCACGGCAATCAGCACGATGGCGTAAATCAGCATACGATAGTCGCCAAATTCGCGCAGCACCTCCGGCAGCACCGTCAGCAGCGCCGCCGCAATCACCGATCCGCGGATATTGCCGATGCCGCCCAGCACGACGAACACCAGCACGAGGATGGACGTATCAAACTTGAACTTGTCCGGCGCGATGGAGGAGAAGTTCAGCCCAAACAGCGCGCCAGCCATGCCCGCCAGCGCCGCCGAGGTGACGAACGCCATCAGCTTGTACTTCGTCACGTTCACGCCCATGGCTTCAGCGGCAATGCGGTTGTCGCGGCTTGCCATAATCGCGCGGCCGGAGCGGCTGTTGATGAGGTTCAGCACGACAAACAGCGTCAGCAGGACCAGCACGAAACCCGCCTCGAACGTCGCAATGCGCCCGACGCGCACCGCGCCCGCCGGCCCGTTGTACAGGAGCGTGCCATCAATGCGGGGATTGTTGAAGTTGACAATCAGCTTGCCGTCGCTGACCGCGAAATACAGGCAGTTCATGACGTTGCGGATGATTTCGCCGAACGCCAGCGTGACGATGGCAAGGTAGTCGCCGCGCAGACGCAGCACCGGGATGCCGATCAGCACACCCGCAATCGCCGCGCATACGCCGCCCGTCAGCATGGCCAGCACGAGGCGCATCGTCTCATTTTCCATCTGGAAGGCGTTCAGCAGCCAGCCGGACATGATGATGCCGGAGAACGCGCCGACGCTCATGAAACCCGCGTGACCCAGCGACAGTTCGCCGGAGATGCCGACCGTCAGGTTCAGCGAAACTGCCATGACGATGTAGACGCAAATCGGGATGAGCTGCCCCTTTAGGGAGCGGCTGATGGTGACGCCCGGAATCATCTTGCTCAGCGCCATCTGCGTAAAGACGAACGCGATGATGACGATGGCGTAGGTGAGCAAGTTGTTCAGAAAGCCTTTTGTTGACTTTTTCATCGTTTTCTTCATCCCGTTACACCTTCTCCCGCATCGGCTTGCCCAGCAGCCCCGTCGGCTTGACCAGCAGCACGATAATCAGCACGGCGAACACCAGCGCGTCGCCCAGCTCCATGGACACATACGCCTTGCCGAGAATCTCAATGATGCCCAGCAGCAGGCCGCCCAGCAGCGCGCCGGGAATTGATCCGATGCCGCCGAAAACAGCCGCCGTGAACGCCTTGATGCCCGGCATGGAACCCGTCGTGGGCATCAGCGTGTGGTAGGTGGAGCAGAGCAGCACGCCCGCAATCGCCGCCAGCGCACTGCCGATGGCGAAGGTCAGGGAAATCGTCGCGTTCACCTTGATGCCCATCAGTTCCGCCGCGCTGCGGTCTTCGCTGACGGCGCGCATCGCCTTGCCCATCTTCGTGTGGGAGGTGAAGAACGTGAGCACCAGCATGATGATGATGTTCGCCAGCACGGTCACGATCGTTTCGCCGGTCAGAATCAGCTGCCCGTCAAACAGGCTGATGGACGGGATGCTGACGAAGGACGGGAACGACATGGGGTTCGGGCCGAACACCAGCAGCGCCAGGTTTTGCAGCAGGTAGCTCACGCCGATGGCGGTAATCAGCACGGCAAGGCTCGTTGCCTGACGCAGCGGCTTGTACGCCAGCCGCTCGATGACCATGCCCAGCACCGTGCAGACAATCATGGCAATCAGAACGCCAAGCAGGGGGGACATGCCCCAGTACTGCGTGGCGCAGAAGGCAATGTACGCGCCAATCATGATGACGTCGCCGTGCGCGAAGTTCAGCATCTTGGCAATGCCGTAGACCATCGAGTAGCCCAAGGCGATGATGGCATACACGCTGCCAAGGCTGATGCCGTTGATGAGGTAAGAGAAGAACTGAAGCATCCTGCCTGCACCTCCAAATGACTGAAATCTGTGGGAAAAGCACTTTCCCTTGAAAGACAGCAAGGCAATCAGCAGCAGTCCGTGTGCACCCTTGCACCAACTGTTGCTGATTACCTTCTGTCTGCACTTGACGGATACGCTCATGCCGGAGAAGGAAGCTCCTCCTCCGGCATGAGGAAAACGTGTGGAATAGGGGGATTACTCTGCTGCAGCCGCCTCAGCGCCGACATACACGCCGTTCTTGATGATGACGGCCGTCGGGGTCTTGGTGACAGCGCCCGTCGCATCCCAGACCATCGTGCCGGTCAGACCGGTGACGGTCAGTTCCTGCATGGCAGCAATCATCGCGTCGCAGATATCTTCCGCCGCTTCGTCGCCCTTCACGCCAGCCTTTTCAGCGGCCGCCGCCAGCGCGTAGATGCCGTCATACGCATCCGCCGCGAACTGGTTCGGCACCTCGCCGTACTTTTCCTGATACTTGCCAACGAAGCTCTTGGTCAGCTCGTCCGGCGCGTCCGCGGAGAAGGGGGTCAGCAGCATGACATCTTCCGCCAGCGCAACATCGAAGCCAGGCATGGTCAGGATGCCGTCCATGCCATCAACGCCGAAGAACACCGGCTTGTAGCCCATGGTGTTGGCAGCGTTGAGAATCTGGGAAGCGGGGGTGTAGTAGATGGGCAGGAACACAACGTCCGCACCGGCGTTCTTGGCCTCGGTCACCTGCACGGAGAAGTCCGTGGTGTCGTTGGTGAAGGTGGTCACGGAAACGATGTTCAGCCCCAGCTCGGCAGCCTTGCTCTCAAAGGTCTGATAGATACCGGTGGAATAGGTGTCGGCGTTATTGTAGATGATGGCGACCTTCTCGCCGACCTTCTTGTTGAAGATATATTCAGCGGACGCGGAGCCCTGTGCCGGGTCCGTGAAGCAGACCTGATACGCATTGTCCTTGTTCGCGATGACTTCCAGCGAGGAGGCGGAGGGCGTGAGCATGAACACGCGCTCGTCATACGCCTGCGCGGAGACAGCAATGCAGGGGGTGGTCGTCACGCAGCCAAGGATGACCTGCGTGCCCTTGTCCAGCGTCGCGTTGTAAGCGTTGATGGACTTTTCAGCGTCGTTTTCATCGTCCTGCACATCCAGCACGATGTTCACCTTGCCGGCGGCGTTGATTTCTTCCACGGCGATTTCCGCGCCGCGCGCAACTGCCAGACCATACACGGCGGCAGCACCGGTCATCGGGCCAATCACGCCGATGTGAATCGTCGTCGTTTCCTCTGCGGACGCGAGGGAAGCCATGCTCAGCGCCATGGCCAGAGCAAGAACGAGACTAAAGAACTTCTTCATGAGAACCAACCTCCTTATCAGGTGGACGGGCGGAAGCGTGTTCCGTTCGTCATGCAACAATTATACGCATCGGATGGCGTGCCGTAAAGGGTTTTTGTGGATTTTTCGTGTTCTTTTGCTGCACTTCCTGACGAAAATGTTCGCTTTCTGGCTAATACTATTTCCAGATTCACCTGCGCCATCTGCTTGCGCCTTTTCCCTTCTGG
>ERZ773224.376-NODE-376-length-63386-cov-9.886422_pt1 | contig 63386 bp, 70 predicted proteins | sample MGYA00580526_ERZ773224 | MGnify/ENA primary metagenome ERZ773224 (study PRJEB29015, sample SAMEA2737743) | human gut metagenome | biome: human gut; feature: human-associated habitat; material: faeces | place: China | collected 2012 ... | reverse complement strand
AAAAATATATATAAATTCGTAGAAAAATGTGTCTAAGAACTTGACCTAGATCCAAAACTAGAAATGATAGAAAAATAGATAACTATTTTATGAAGATAAATGAATCTCAAAATGACCTCGCTTGTGAGATTATAGTTGAACTTGGAGATATGGATTTTTGGAAAGATAAAGACAAATTATACAGACTAAAAATGATTGATGTATATAATGAACAAGTAAATGAATTAATGAAGATTTTACCAACATTTAAAATAGCAAATGCTACTATTCATTTTGATGAAACATCTCCTCATATGCACATTGTAGGTGTACCTATAATAGAAAATTGTACTAGAGGAATGAAAAAACAGGTTGGTAAATCACAACTATTTACAAAAGAATCGTTAACTAAAATTCAAGATAAAATGAGAAATGCTTGTATTAAGTCTTTTAATAAATTTTATAGTATGGATATTAAATTAAAAGAAAAGCAAAAAGGCAGAAATCAAGATATAAATGTTAAAGATATGAGCAATTATACAAATATGAAAAAGCATCTTGCTGAAAAAGAGAAAAAACTTGATAAAGCTAATAAACAAACTGACAAACTTGATAATACAACAAAAGATATAAATCAAATATTAGACAAGTTAAAACCTGCTAAGTTTAGCAAAAATAATATGGTTATTTCTAACGAAGATATTGAAAAAATCAAAAACTTTACTAAAGATGTAAAAGATACTACTAAAATAGTTAGAAGTGTAAATGACTTAAATATTGCTATTAGAGATTTTGAACATAGTGCTTTTGAAATAGAAAAAGAAAATTGTTCTCTTAAATATCAAATAGAAGAAAAAGATAAAGAGATTTATAATTTAAAAGGTGAATTATCTGCTAAAGATAAAATTATTGGTAAATTACGAGAAGAAAAAGAAAGCATAAAAGCCCAATTACACAGATTCAAAGAATTTTGGCATAGCATTATGGGACATTTTCACAAAAGAATTTGCTATGATAAAGATAATAACTACAAAATTGTTAGTGATGACCTATATAAAAATGGAATATTTACTGATGATGAAAATGAAATTGCAAATAACATAGCTAGAAAAGTTAAACCAAAAGGTGAGATAAATAATGCTAAAAATAATAGAAGAAAATACGATACAAGATTTTAATATGGAGGTAATTAGAATATGGAAAATGAAAAAGTTGAATATTTAATAAATATGATAAATGATATGGATATAAAAGATAAATTAAGATTAGCAATATGTATGAGTCAAAGCAAATGGTCAGGTCTTATATACAACACTAAAGAAAACTATGAAAAATTTGATGCTATGCTAAAAGAAGTTGATGAAGAATATAGAACTACTTTAATAAACTTTGCAAAATATAAACTTGTAATGTTTGCAATGGCTAAACTCATGGAAATGGAATCAATAGAACAAAATCAGGTTGCTTTATATTTGTACAATTATGTAAGTAAAAAGTAATTATAATTATAAATAAATAAGATACCAATGCTTTGTTATTAGTTATATAAGATTAATTTTCAATAAAATAATACAAAAATAGTTAAATTTTTTTAAAATATGATATAATAAACAAAAATTTAAGGAGAAATAAAAATGTTAAAAGCGTGTAGTATGTCAAAAAGTATAGATAGACAAGCTGTTAAAATTTTAAAAGAAAAAGGTATAAGTGTAGATGTATGGAAGGGAGAAAAGTATCCCAATAAAGAAGAATTAAAACAATTACTAAGTATATATGATATTCTGATTGTAGGAGTAGAAGAAAGAATAACAAAAGATATGATTATAGACATAAAAACTCCAAAGATTATAGCGTCTATGTCAATAGGATTAGACCATATTGATAAGGAATGTTTTGAATCTAAACTTATTGATATTGTTAACTGTCCGAATGCAAATGTTACATCAGTTGCAGAACATATTTTAACCTTGATGTTAGATGCAAGTAAAAGAATACAAGAAGCTAATGATTTAGTTATAAATGGTAAACCAAACAGAAGATTATTAACTAGTAAACCGACTGATATAAACGGAAAAACAATAGGTTTAATAGGTGCAGGAAAAATATCTCAAAGAATGGTAGATATAGCAAATTTATTTAATATGCCAATATTATGCTATACAGAACATCCTGAAAATCATGAAAATTTAATTAGAAAAGGCGTAAAATTTGTAGAGTTAGATGAACTATTACAAAATTCGGATTTTATAAATGTAAGTGTACCATTAACAAACCAAACTAATAATTTAATATCAAGAGATAAAGTAGAACTTTTAAAGAAAAATGCAACATTTATAAATACTTCGAGAACAGGAGTTACAGATATACAAGCATTAGTTGAATTCGCAGATAAAAATCCTAATTTTTATTTAGGATTAGATATAGACGTAGGCGAATATACTGATTTATTATCTAAAAGAAGAAATAATGTTGTTGTTACACCACATATAGCAGGTTGTACAGATGATGCTATAAAGAGACAATATATAGAGTGTGCTGAAAATATAGTTAATGTTTTAGAAAAAAGAAAAGAAGAAAAAGATATAGAAGGAAGATAGGAGATTCAGATGGAACAAAGTAATGTGTGGAAAAATTTTTTAATGTCAGACTTAGCGGGAAAAGTTATAAGTGTATTTAAAGATGTGTTTTTAGGAATATATTTTTTGAAAATAACACAAGGAAATATAGTTGATGTTTCGGTATATTATATAACCTTTTTTTTAACATATTTAATATGCCTATTGCTTGTTAATAAATTACAAAAACTTAATTTAGTTTCTATGTTTAGAATAGGTATATTCTTAAATTTAATGCAATGCATAATTTTACTAGTTGTTGGGGAAAAAATTTCAAATTATATAATTCCATTTGCAATATTTGCAAGTATAGGGAATGCATTTTATTATTATCCTGAACAAATATTAATAAAAAGAGTTAATCAAGATGGGAATTTTAGAAAATATATTACAAAAGACCAAATATTAAAATATACAATAAATATTGTCCTTCCTATTGTGCTAGGTTATTGTATTAGTAAAAATTCATATCAGTTAGCTTTTGTGGTATTAATAGCATTAATTTCTATAAGTTTTATTTTTTCACTATTTATAAAAGGATTTGAACTAGAGCATGGAAAAATAAATATAAGAAAATTTTTGAAAAATATTAACACAAGTGAAAATAAGAAAATGATGAAATTGATGAGCTGGAGAACAATATTTAGAGGACTAAGTTCATTTGGAGTATTATCAACATTAATTACAATTATAACTTTTTTAGTGGTTTCAACAGAATTATCATTAGGAAGTATTAGTAGTTTTATAACTATTATTTCTATTATTGTAGTATATTTAACTAACAAATTTGTTAAAAAAGAAAAATTATCTAAATTGTTTATACCAATGTCTATTATACAAAGCATAGTAGTTATAATACTTACATTTAGTATGATGCATCTTAATATAAGCAATGAAATTAGAATTGGAACTATTACAGTAAACATAGGATTTTTATTAATACTAGTATATAATGTAGTTAATGGTATAAGTAATCCAATATTCGAAACATCAAATTCAGTTATATATTATGAATGCATGTGTAAGCAAAATATTAAAATAGAAGATGAACCAAATTATGTGTTTTGGTTTGAAATTATGATAAATATATCAAGAAGTTTAGGATATTTAATTTTAATAGTTGTTTCAAAAATAGGATTTGATTTAAATATTATTTCAATTTTAATAGTAGGATTTACTTTAATGTACATAGCTTTTGCTTATACATTAAATACTATAAATAAAAAGTATTTATATAGTATTAAATAAAAATTATATAAGATTTTATAAAATTCTTGAAATTTTTATAATAATTTGATAATCTTTATATAAATAAATTGATTGATATTTGTATCAATCGTTATGAGAGGCAAAAAAGTTGTAGATAACTACTTCGATGGAGCCATCTTGTTATAATACGAACAATATATTATTTTATACAGCGAATTTGCTGTAAGTCTGTTGAATTATATTATAATTTAACAGATTTTTTGCTATAAATTTATAAAAACATTTGACAAATTTTAATCTTTAATAGATAATATAAATATCAATTTACAATTAAGACAAAAGATTTAAAATACAAAGGAGGAACAAAAAAGTGTACGTATTCAATAGAATCACAGTAAATCCACAATTACCAAAAAGAATAGAAAAATTATCAGAAATATCAAATAACCTATGGTGGTCATGGAACACCGAATTTTTAAGATTATTTCAAAAAATAGACAAAGATTTATGGGAAGAATCAGAAAAAAATCCAGTAAAATTTTTAAAAAGGGTATCACAAGAAAAATTAGACAATGCGTCAAAAAATGCAATGTTTTTAAAAGAATATGATAAATTAGTAGATAACTTTGAAAATTACATGAAAAGCAAAAATACATGGTTTTCTAATAAATATCCAGAAAATAAAAATGACTTAATTGCATATTTTTCAGCAGAATATGGGCTAGATCAAACTATTCCAATTTATTCTGGTGGACTTGGGATTTTATCAGGAGATCATCTTAAATCAGCAAGTGATTTAGGAATACCATTAGTAGCTGTAGGATTATTATATAAAAATGGTTATTTCCATCAAAAAATAAATGGATATGGCGGACAAGAAACCGAATATAATAATATAGATTTATATGATTTACCTATAAATGCTGTAAAAGACCAAAATGGAGAAGATTTAATAATATATGTTAAATTTCCTAAAAGAAGACTATACTTAAAAGTATGGCAAATAAATGTTGGAAGAGTAAAATTATATTTATTAGATTCAGACATAGAAAAAAATAATGAAGAAGATAGAGATGTAACATTAAGACTATATGGTGGAGACCAAGAAATGAGAATAAGACAAGAAATTGTTTTAGGAATGGCTGGAGTAAATTTACTTAGAACTTTAGGGTTAAAGCCAACAGTTTACCATATGAATGAGGGACATTCAGCATTTTTAACATTAGAAATAATAAAAAATACTATAAAAGAAAAACAAGTATCATTTGATGTTGCCAAAGACATAGCTAGTTCAAAAACAGTATTTACAACACATACACCAGTACCAGCAGGAAATGATATATTTCCATTAGACTTAGTAGAAAAATACTTTAAAGATTTTTGGCCAAGACTTGGAATTTCAAAAGAAGAATTTTTAAAACTTGGAATGAAACCGACCCAAGACTTAGAGCCAGGATTTAACATGGGTATTCTTGCATTAAAAATTGCAGGAAAGAAAAATGGTGTAAGTAAATTACATGGAGCAGTATCTAGGGAATTATTTGGAGAAGTATGGCCAGAAATTGCTGCAAACGAATCACCAATAACATATGTAACAAATGGAATACACACATGTTCATGGCTATCACCAAGGCTAAAAGAATTATATAATAAATATTTAATTCCATACTGGCAAGATAATATACATTTAGATAAAACATGGGAAAAAGTAAAAGATATACCAGATCAAGAGTTATGGGAAGCACATATGCAAAGAAAAGAAAAATTGTTAAATTTAGTGAAAGATAGTACTGTAAATAGATTAAGACGTTCTGGTTATAGTTATGAAAAAATAAATGACATAGTGTCAAAAATAAATCCAAATGCATTAACAATTGGATTTGCAAGAAGATTTGCAACATATAAAAGAGCAACCTTAATATTTAGAGATTTAGAAAGAATAACACAAATATTAAACAACCAAGAAAGACCTGTACAAATAATATTTGCAGGTAAAGCACATCCAGCAGATAAAGAAGGACAAGATTTAATAAAATATATACATGAAGTATCAATGATGCCACAATTCAAAGGAAAAATATTCTTATTAGAAAATTACAATATTGCAATGTCAAGATATTTAGTTAGTGGTGTAGATGTATGGCTAAATAATCCAAGAAGACCAATGGAAGCATCAGGAACAAGTGGACAAAAAGCATCAGTAAATGGAGTAATAAACTTTAGTGTATTAGATGGATGGTGGGCAGAAGGATATAATCAATATAATGGCTGGACAATTGGAACAAATGCAGAATTTGATTCATATGAAGCACAAGATAATGCAGATAGCGAAAGCTTATATCGTACTCTAGAAAGCAAAATAGTACCAATGTATTATAATAAAGATAAAGATGGAATATCATCAAAATGGATAGAAACAATGAAAAATTCTATCATATCAACAGGAGGAAAATACAGTACAGCAAGAATGTTAGTTGATTATACAAATAACTTATATATTCCATTATGTAATTTAACAAAAACATATTATGAAGATATAGACAATGTTGCAGCATTTAATATGTGGAAAAAAGATATAGCAAGTAATTGGAAAGATATAAAAATTACCCAAGTAAATAATTTAGACAATATAACAATAGATGCTGGAAACAACATTGAAGTTAGATGTGAAGTAGAATTACCTAATATAAACCAAGAAAATATAGATGTAGAAGTTTATTATGGTAAAATTTTAGATAATGGTATAGTAGAAAATGTTAGCATTATACCTATGAAATTAGAAAAACAAGATGAAGAAACGAAAAAATATTATTATGTAGCAAAAATAGAACTTACAACAGGAGGAAATTATGGTTATACATTCAGAGTAATGCCAAAACATGAAATGATATTAGAACCAACAAATTTAAATCTTGTAAAATGGATAACAAAATAAAAATTGCCAACGGTTCCGGGTTTAAATGGCAATAAATTGTTACAAGCTTGAAAAAATTAATAAATTATAATAGCTTGGATGGTAGTAATATATTATTTTACAGCACCGCGTAAGCGATTAAACGAGTGCTTGCACGAGTGCGAATTGGAGCAACCAACAATTAATTTTTATTTGATTGGTTGCGACACCAAGGTGCAAAAAATAATATATTACTGCCATTCAAGCATTTTATTTTAGTGAAAAATTGCCATTCAAACCCGGAACTGTTGGCAATTTATTGCCATTTAAACCCGGAACCGTTGGCAATAATTAATTTATGTGTAAAATCTAAATTGGCAAAAGAACCATATTCATAGCCTAATGTATAAACATTAGTAGCCCAAATATCTTTGCTAAGCATTAAGTCTAGATTTTTATTATTATTAGAATCAATAAATTTTTTAACAGAGGTAATAATATTAAGTTTTGGATTTGCTTTTGTTATTTCAGAAAGTAAATATTTTCCTTTTTCATTAAATCCCAATATCCTAATATATGGAGTTATTTTTTTAGAAATTTCCATATCTTTTTTTGTTATACCCAAAATAGTGTAAAGCAATATTCTTTGAAGACGTGTTGTTGTATACCTTTTAGATTTTATTATATCTAAAAATTCAATTATACTATTACATTCATTTGCAGCGTTTTTAATAGAAAATTCTAGTCCTTCAGAAACGTCTGGTAAGTTTCTAATTTCTTCTATTGACATTTTTCTTAAGGAATATATAATTTCCTTTTCAAAGGCTGATAAATCTGTTACTGCATGTCCAAGTTTTATATTTCTCATTAAAATTGAGTAAGATGGTTCTGGAAGTAATTTTGGTAAAATTTCAAAACCATTATTTTTAATTATATTTCTAATTGCTGTGCTACTTGCAATATTTCCACTAAATTTTTTACTATTGTAGTCTGCTTCAAACCTGCCTATTGTATGTGCTTGGATTGAACTTTTATAATGTTTTAAAGCCTTTAAATATTCAATACCTAATATATTGTTTGGCGATGACATAATTTGTTTTACATTTTTTGTGTCATTTAAATACATCATTAATGCATTTTCTCTGGCTTTGGGAAATGATAATCCTTTGCCAAGTTCAATAGATAATAATGCTTTATATTCTTTTGGTTCATTATATAATATATTTGCAATATGATCTAAGGCAGCAAGGTTTGGTGTTTCACTTCCAAAAGACACATAATCTACTATTTTTAAAGAATTTAAAATTTTGATTGCGCCATCGGCAAAGTTTTCTGCACTAGATATAGAATATAAAACAGGAAGTTCTATAACTAAATCTATACCGTGAATTTAAAGCCATTTCAGTTTTTGACCATTTATTAATTATAGAACAAGATCCGGCGTTGAGTAAAATTTCCACTAATTACAGCAATTGAATAATTTGAACCTGTATCTTTTTTTGATTTCTCTAAATGATAAAAATGCCCATTATGAAATGGATTATATTCTGCAATTACTCCTAAAACATTAGCCATAAATAAACTTCCCTTCTATTAATATTTACGTTTATAATCATAACTATAAATTTTAATTTTTTTCTATAATTTGTTTTATAATTTTATATTGTACAAAAATAAATTTATTGTTATAATATTATCATAAAATATGTAAAAAAACAATAGAAAGGGAAAATATGGAAAAGGTTATTATATATACAGATGGCGCATGCTCTGGAAATCCTGGACCAGGTGGATGGGGTAGCATACTTATGTATAAAGAAAATAAAAAAGAAATATTTGGAAATAAAGAAAATACAACAAATAATGTAATGGAATTAACAGCTGTAATAGAGGGATTAAAACTTTTAAAATTTCCATGTGAGGTCGATTTATATAGTGATAGTGCATATGTAGTAAATGCATTTGACAAAGGATGGATATATGGATGGTTAAAAAATAATTGGGTAAATAGCAGTAAAGAACCAGTAAAAAACAAAGAGCTATGGCAAGAATTATATAATCTTACAAAAATCCATAAAGTTAATTTTATAAAAGTTAAAGGTCATGCAGATAACGAGTTTAATAATAGATGTGACGAACTTGCAAGAAACGCAATAAAAATGTTGTAAAAAATATTTTTTTTTGCAATATATAATTAAACTAGTAAATTATTATGACTCATACAAAATATTACAAAAATATTACATTTGTAATACAATTTAAATATTATATTGAAAAAAGAAATATTATAGAATATAATTAAACCAAATGAAAGTCACATAGGAGGAAATTATGGGAGAGTTCCAAAGTTACATAATGGACAAAGATAAAGATTTGTTAACCAAAATGGACATAATATATAGATTACAAAAACTCCTAAAAGAAAGAAGAGGAGAAACAATATTTTTTGATAAATCTGTAATATTTAAAACAGAAATAGCAAGAATGTTTATAGAATACATGAATTTAGATGTTGATAAAGATCTAGTATTAACAGCATGTTTGCTATGCAACTGTAAAAAAGTAGATAATGCTCAAAAAATAGGAAAACTTCATACATATGCAAAAGAAGGTGCAGACTATTTATTAAATATAGGTTTTGACCCAAGGTTTTGTAGAATATGTGAAGGAGTAAATAGATACAGCGATACCAGACCTAGAGAGCCTGAAAGTGATATATTGGAATTAGTAGATCAATTTGGAGGTATGTTATTAGACAGACCAGAAAGAGCAGGGTTTAGACCAGAAGATGCATTAATCCAATTAGAAAGAGCTAATTTAAAAGATGTAAATAATATATATTTAGACAAATTTCATGAATTTGTAAATATGATGTTGGAGGTAGAAGTATGAGTTTAGGTGCAGTATCAGCAAATGGTTTTGCTTCACTAAAAAAAGGACATGATAATTCTAGAGATATTCCAGAATTTATATCATTTGTAGGAAAATATGAAAAAGCAATGAACATGGAAGTAGAACGTACAAAAAGTGTAAGAAATGCTCCACTATTTTCAAAAACAACACGAGAAAAATTTGGTGCATTACAAAAAGCAAGTATGGAGAAGTATGAAGAAGAAAGATAATTTAATAAATGTACAAAAGAAAAAGCGACATTTAAGTGTCGCTTAAATTGTTTAAAATAAAAGAAAAGAGGAATATAAATGTACGAAATTTTTGCAGATTTACATATACATATAGGAAGAGCTGAAAACGGAAAACCAATAAAAATAACTGCGGCAAGAAGTTTGAATTTTGCTAATATTGCAAAAGAATGTGCCGAAAGAAAAGGAATAAATGTCTGTGGAATAATAGATTGTGCATCACCATATGTAATTGAAGATATAGAAAAATTTTTAAAAACAGGAGAAGCTTATGAATTAAAAGATGGCGGAATTATATATCAAGATAAGGTATGCATCCTTTTAGGAAGTGAAGTAGAAACATCAGAAATCGGAAGAAATGGGAAAAAGGGAAGTGCACATAACATATGCTTTTTCCCACATTTAAGTGATATAAAAGGATTTTCAAAAGAATTAAGCATGCATTTAAAAAATATTACACTAAGTACTCAAAGAAGTGACCTTTCAGGTTATGACTTAATAGATATGGTAGAAAGATATAATGGAATTTTAATTCCTGCACATATATTTACGCCTCATAAAAGTTATTATGGAAATTGCACAGATAGACTAGAAAATATATTTAAAGAAAAATATAATAAAATATTTGCTGTAGAGCTTGGACTAAGTTCTGATACATATTTGGCAGACACAATATCAGAACTTGAAAATAAAACGTTTGTAACAAATTCAGATGCACATTCTCTTCCTAAAATTGCAAGGGAATATAATAAAATGCTAGTAGAAGATATATCATTTAAAGAGATTGTTAAAGCACTAAAAAATGAAGATGGAAGAAAAGTAATTGCAAATTATGGATTAGATCCAAAACTTGGTAAATACCATAGAACATTTTGCGATGATTGTAATACATCAATAGAGACAAAAGTTCCAGTAAGTAAATGTCCAAAGTGTGGAGGAGATAATGTTACTTTTGGGGTTTTTGATAGAATAGAGCTTATAAAAGATAAAAAAGAGTCTAAAAGTCCAAGCAATAGACCACCATATATATATCAAATACCATTACAGTTTATACCTGGAGTTGGAGGAAAAACAATAGAAAAATTATTAGATACATTTAATACAGAAATGAACATACTTCATAAATTATCAGTAGATGATTTAGAGCAAGTTGTTGGAAAAAAAGTTGCTGTAAGTATTGATAATGCAAGAAGTGGTAAAATGCAAGTTCACTCAGGTGGAGGAGGAAACTACGGAAAAGTAGAGGTAAAAAAATAAGTTCTAAAAATGTCCTTATCGAATACACATTATGTATAAAGAAAAGTACGTGTAAGATAAGGAGATTTTTAATGAAAAACATCAAAAAAACACTAAAGTTAAAGGACATAATTGTTAACCATATTGCAAGTAATAGCAAAGAATATATAATAGTAACATTATTATTTATAATAGGAATTTTTTTAGGGGTATTATTTGTAAACAATATAAAAAATGATGAATTTGATAGTGTTCAAAATTATATTACAACTTTTATACAAAAATTTAAAGAAAATCCTAATATAGATAGTGGTGAACTATTAAAAACTAGTATAATAAAAAACCTAATACTTGCACTTAGCTTATGGTTTTTTGGAACAACAGTAATAGGTATTCCAATTGTATTTGGAATACTAATATATAGAGGTTTTTGTTTAGGGTATACAATTTCAACATTTATAAGTACAATTGGAATTGCAAAGGGCTTGGCTTTTGTTTTTTCAAACATGCTTTTGCAAACAATTATTTTTGTACCGGCAATTTTAGCAATAAGTGTTAGTGGTTTTAAACTTTATAAATCAATAGTAAAAGATAAAAGAAAAGAAAATGTAAAAATAGAAATAATAAGACATACAATTTTTTCAGCACTAATGACAATACTACTTTGTTTATCATCAGTGGTAGAGGTATTTATATCAAATAATTTGCTGAAAATAATTGTAAAATATTTGTAAAAACTATTTACAATTTGTCAAATGTTTGATATAACATATATAGTTTATGTAAATATATAATTTTAAAGTCAGATAGGGGAATAATAATGGAAAAACAATTAAAACTTTTTTTTGAATTTTTAGAAAATGATAAAAAATTATCAGATAATACATTACAATCATATAAAAGAGATATAAAACAGTTTAAAGAATATTTAAATCAAAAAGGTAAAGATTATAGCAACATAACTAAAGAAGACATGAAAGAATACATAGAACACCTTCAAAGTATAGGAAAAAAAGCATCAACAATATCAAGATGTATTGCATCAATTAGATCTTTTTATCAATATGAATTAAAAAACAAAAAAGTTGAGCAAGACCCAACAGACCAAATACAATCTCCAAAAATAGAAAAAAGAGTACCAAGTGTACTAACATCAAAAGAGGTTGCATTATTATTAGAACAACCAAAAGATGTTGATTTAAAAGGAATAAGAGATAAAGCAATGTTAGAATTCGCATATGCTACAGGAATGAGAGTTACAGAAATAATCTCTTTAAACTTAGAAGATGTAAATATAGAAGAAGGATATGTAACATGCAAAAATGGAAGTAAGCAAAGAAATATTCCTTTAGGTACAATGTCTTTAAAAGCTTTAAAAGAATATATTGAAAATGCAAGAGGTATTTTAATTAAAGACGAATCAGAAAAATCTTTATTTGTAAATATAAATGGTAAAAGATTAACAAGACAAGGATTCTGGAAAATAATAAAATATTATAAAGAACAAGCTCATATAACAAAAGATATAACACCACATGTTTTAAGACACTCATTTGCAACACATCTTTTACAAAATGGAGCAGACCTAAAAGCAATTCAAACAATGCTTGGACATTCAGATATATCTTCAACACAAGTATATATGCAATTTCAAGATGAAGGATTAAAAAATATATATAAAAAAGCTCATCCAAGAGCATAAAAATAAAAAAAGAATTTCAAATAAGAAATTCTTTTTTTTACTAATCAATAAGCATTGGACCTATTTTTGTAACTGTACCTGCGCCTAAAGTCATAATTATATCATTTTTAGAAACATTATTTTTTAAATAATTTACACATTCTTCAAAATCTGGAATATATTTTGCATCTTTACCTAAAGAAATAATTTTATTAACTAAATCTTTAGAAGAAATACCAAATGTATTTGTTTCACGAGCTGCATAAATATCTAGGACGATAATATTATCAAAATTTAAAAGAGCCTTTGCAAAATCATCAAGCAATGTTTTTGTTCTACTATATGTATGAGGTTGGAAAACAACCCATGATTTATTGTATTTTTTGTTCATTAATGACTTGGCAGTTGCTATAATTTCTGTTGGGTGATGTCCATAATCATCAAAAATGTTTGCACCATTTACTTTACCTTTAAACTCGAATCTTCTATTTGCTCCAGTAAATTTTAGCAATGCACTTTTAATTGCATTTTTTTCAATACCATAGTGTGTGCATAATGCAATACAAGCTAAAGCATTTAATACATTGTGCATTCCAGGGACATTAAGTTTTATTCTATCGAAAAATTCGTTATGGCTATAAACATCAAATTCTGGAAAACCACAATCATCAAAAGTAATATTAACTGCAAAAAAGTCTGTTTTTTTATTGGTAATTCCATATGAAAGACATTTTGCATTCGTATATTTTGGAAGTTCTAAACAATTTACATCATCGCCATTTACAATTAATAATCCTTCTGGTGGTAATAATTTTACATATTTTATAAAAGCATTTTTTATATTTTCAAAATTTTTAAAATAGTCTAAATGATCATTATCTATATTTAATATAATTTCTGCTTTAGGACTAAATTTTAAAAAGCTTTCAACATATTCACATGCTTCAATAATAAAATGTTCGCTATTTCCTACTTTATAATTACCATTTATTGCTTTTAAGAATGCGCCTACTTGTATGCTTGGATCTTTTAGAGCTTCAATAAAGCATAAAGATACCATTGAAGTTGTTGTTGTTTTTCCGTGAGTACCAGATATACAAATTGTGTCTTTAAAGCATCTTGTAAGAAGACCTAAAAAATCGGCTCTTTCAATTGTTTCAATGTTTAATCTTTTAGCTTCTAACATTTCAGGGTCATCTTGTTTTACTGCAGCAGAATAAACAACTACGTCTGCTTTAGAAATATCTTCTAAATTATGACCTACTGTAACTTTAATTCCTTTGTCTTTTAATAATTTTATTGAATCAGAATCATTTGCATCTGAGCCAGTAACATGAAAACCAAAGTTTTTCAAAATGGCAGCAATACCACTCATACTAACTCCACCAATTCCAATCATATGTATATTTTTATATTTTGTTAAAATATCTATATTTGGCATAAAAACACTCCTTTTTTTAAACAGATAAATTATATACTTATAGAACAAAAAATTCAAGCTTTTTGCCTTATTTTTATATAATATTAATAACTAAAAAAAGTGTTACAAAAAAAATAAAAAATTTTTGTAAAAAAAAGAAGGAAAAAGTTTCTTTTTGAAGAATATAATAATTGTACATAAGATTAAGCTAATATGTACAAAATATTTATAAACTTAAGGAAGGTAGGTGCACTTAAATGCAAATCACAGACGTACGTTTAAGAAAAGTTAATTCAGAGAACAGAATGAAAGCTGTTGCTTCTGTAACATTCGATAACGAATTCGCAGTACACGATATAAAAGTTATCGAAAGCCAAAACGGATTATTTATAGCTATGCCTAGTAGAAAAACTCCAAACGGAGAATTCAAAGATATAGCTCATCCAATCAATGCTGAGACTAGAGATAAAATTCAAAAAGCTATTTTAGAAGCTTATGAAGCTCCAGAAACAGAAGAATCAGCAGAATAAGATAAAGAAAAAAACACTTTTTTTAAAGTGTTTTTTTGTGTAATATGGAAAAAAGAATTATAAAAAATATTAATAACCATTGATTTTTTATAAAAAATGTGCAATAATATAAACCAATAGAAAAAAACAAAGAAAAAGAGGAGTATGTTTATACTTGCTTAAAAGAGAAAAGAAGCCATAGGCTGAAAGCTTCTTAAGAAAAAGGTAAACAGAAGGTAGCTTTGGAGTTGATGTATTGAAATTAAAGTAAATATATTCGCATAAGCAGCGTTAAAGGCTAATTAAGATAATATTTAAAAATAAATATTAATTAAGGTGGTACCGTGAGAAAGAATGCTCGCCCTTATTTTAAGGGGGAGTTTTTGTTTTATAAAGAAAAAACAAAAAAATTATTATAAAAATTGCCAAACAAACCCGGAACTGTGGCACTGTGGCAATAAATTGCCAAATAAACCCGGAACCGTGGCAATAAAAAAGGAGGAAATGTTATGTGTAAACATGATTTAGAGGGAAAATATATTCCACAAAATTTTGAAGATGAGTTGTATAAAAAGTGGGAGGAAAAAGGGTATTTTAAACCTAGTATGGATAAAGATAAAAAGCCTTATTGTATAATGATGCCTCCTCCAAATGTAACACGGAAAGTTACATATGGGACATGCTTTAGATGATACTATACAAGATGTATTAATTAGATTTAAAAGAATGCAAGGTTTTGATACTTTGTGGCTTCCAGGTTCAGACCATGCGGCTATTTCTACAGAGATGAAGGTTGTTCAAAAAATTGCAAAAGAAGGTAAGACAAAGCAAGATTTAGGAAGAGAAAAATTTTTAGAAGAGGCTTGGGATTGGACGCATGAGTATGGTGGAATTATTCAAAAACAACAAAGAAAATTAGGCTGCTCATGTGACTGGGAAAGAAATAGATTTACTTTAGATGAAGGTATGTCAGACGCTGTTTTAGAGCAATTTATAAAATTGTATGAAAAAGGCCTTATTTATAAGGGAAAAAGAATGGTTAATTGGTGTACAAGTTGTAAAACTTCAATTTCTGATGCAGAGGTAGAATATAAAGAAGAACCATCACATTTGTGGCATATAAGATATAAAATAACAGGAACTGATGATAAATACATAATTGTTGCAACAACAAGACCAGAAACTATGCTAGGAGATACTGCTGTTGCAGTTCATCCAGACGATGAAAGGTACAAAGACTTAGTTGGAAAAACTTGTATATTACCTATAATGAATAAGGAAATCCCAATTATTGCTGATGAATTTGTAGAAAAAGACTTTGGTACTGGTTGTGTAAAAATAACACCAGCGCACGACATGAATGATTACCAAGCAGGTTTAAGGCATAATTTAGAAATTATAGAAGTATTTGATGAAAATTTCAAAATGGGAAATTTAGTTCCAGAATTAAAAGGAATGGATTTATTAGATGCAAGAAAAGTAATTGTAAATAAATTAGAACAGTTAGGTGCATTAGTAAAAACAGAAGAATACACTCATAATGTTGCTAAATGTGAAAGATGTAAAAATACAATAGAACCAAAAATTTCAACACAATGGTTTGTTAATATGAAAGATTTAGCAAAAAGAGCAGCAGATTCTGTAAGAAATGGAGAAATGAGATTTGTTCCTAAAAGATATGAAAAACAATATTTTAACTGGTTAGATAATATACAAGATTGGTGTATATCAAGGCAATTATGGTGGGGACATAGAATACCTGCATATTATTGTGATGAGTGTGGAGAAATAAATGTTGCAAAAGAAATGCCAAAACAATGTAAAAAATGTGGAAGTACACATTTAACTCAAGATGAAGACACATTAGACACATGGTTTAGCTCAGCATTATGGCCATTTTCAACACTTGGATGGCCAAATATTGAAAGTGAGGATTATAAAAGATTTTACCCAACAAATGTATTGGTTACAGGATTTGATATAATAACATTTTGGGTTTCAAGAATGATGACACAAGGGTTAGAATTTACAAATCAGGTTCCATTTAAAGATGTTGTAATTCATGGACTAATAAGAGATTCTCAAGGAAGAAAAATGTCAAAAACATTAGGAAATGGAATTGATCCAATAGAGGTAATAGATAAATATGGAGCAGATAGTCTAAGATTTTCAGTTCTTTCTGGAACTACAATGGGAAATGACATAAGATATATGCCAGAAAAATTAGAACAAGCATCAAACTTTGCAAATAAAATTTGGAATGCCGCTAAATTTATAATAAATTCTAATGTAAACGAAAATGATATAAAAGAGGCTGGAAAAAGAATTTATAATAAAGAAAATAAAGAGTACAATAAAGACTCATTAGCAATTGAGGATAAATGGATTTTAAATAAATTAGATAAATTAGTATTTGAGGTAACTACAAATATAGAAAACTATGACTTGGGAATTGCATTAGATAAGATATATAACTTTATTTGGAATGAGTTTTGTGATTGGTATATAGAAATGGTTAAGCCAAGAATATACAGTGACAATTATGAAATAAAAACTAATGTATGTTATGCATTAAATTATGTATTTGGAACAGCACTTAAATTATTACACCCATTTATGCCATTTGTTACAACTAAAATTTATAGTGAACTTGTAAGTTATGATAATAAAGATTTAATGATATCAAATTGGCCAGAAGTAAAGAAAAACTTCAGTTTCGAAAATGAAGAAAAATTAGTTGAACAATTAAAAGAAACAATAGTAGAAATAAGAAATGTTAGAGCAAATATGAATATTCACCCTTCTAAAAAATCAGAGTTAATATTTGTAAGTAAATCTAATAAAAAAGAGTTAGAACAAGCAAAAGAATTTATACTAAAATTAGGGTTTGGAAATGAATTAAAAATCCAAGAAAATAAAGATGGGATAAAAGACAATGCAATTGGAATAATAAAAGGTGAAATTGAGTTATATATACCTTTTGAAGGTTTAGTTGATTTAGCAGAAGAAAAAAAGAGACTAGAAGCTGAAAAGGAAAAATTAGAAAATGAAGTTTTAAGATGTGAAAAAATGTTATCAAATCCAGGTTTTGTAAATAAAGCACCAGAATCTAAAATAAAAGAAGAAAAAGAAAAACTTGCAAAATATAATAATATGCTACAAAATGTAAAAAGTAGACTTGATAATATATAAATAAAAAGAAACTATAAAGAAGCGCCAGCAGTTGAGCTGGCGCCTTTTTCATGCTCTCACTATTGCAAGAACACGTTTAAAAATGAAGGAGAACCTTGAATGCTACACTACTTTTTCAGCAATACCTCCAAGTTCGGAGATATCAGCATGAATCTTTGACCAAAGAATCAGTGAACCGCCTGTTTTGGCAAAAAGCGATCCGTGGGGTGAAACCTTAAAGATAATTCCAGGGTATTTTTCCCCAAGCTGTTCTGCAGCTTTTTTCGCGTTCTCATGAGTAGAAAAATGAAATTTTTCGTACTCACTAAGTAAAGTAGATGCATGTGCCATAGTTGTCTGGCTCATAATAATGAACCCTCCTTAAATGTTTATTATACTCCTTTTTGGGAAGTACGAAATAATAATAGCATAGTTTACAATAATGGTCAATAGGTATGTCAAAAAATGTCGATAATTTCTAAAATTACGACAAAACTTCTTAGTATTTGCTATTGGAAAATAATGGAAATAGTTTTATAATATTTTAAGAAAAATTAGAAAGGATTGATAAATAATATGGAATCAAATTATTACGAAAAGGACAAGCTTCTAGTTTTTAAAATAGTCGATGAAATAGACGAATTTAGTGCACAAAAGATAAGAAGGGAGGCAGATTATGAAATTAAAAGATATATGCCTAGAAAAGTTATATTTGATTTTGATAGTGTTACTTTCATGGACAGCGCAGGAATAGGTCTAATTATAGGCAGATATAAATTTGTAAATATGTTAGGCGGAAAATTAGAAGTGGCCAACCTAACAGAAAGTGTTAAAAAAATATTCGAAATGAGTGGAATACTTAGATTAATACCTGTTGCAAATTTGGATGAAAATTTTTTAAATAGGGCAATGTAAAAAATGTATTAATTATTCACAGGTTTATAGGTAAAACCAATAAAAACCTAAATATTTTATACAAGGAAATCAAAGATGAAAGAACAATTTGAAAATGAAATGAAATTAGAATTTATAAGTAAGTCATCAAATGAAGCATTTGCAAGAATTGCTGTTGCGGCATTTGTATCACAGTTAGATCCCAGCTTAGAGGAATTGGCAGACATAAAAACTGCTGTTTCAGAGGCAGTTACAAATAGTATAATTCATGGCTATGAAAATAAACTAGGAATAGTAAAAATTGTAGGAAAATTACAAGCAAATAAAATTATATTAGAAATATCAGATTCTGGAAAAGGAATAGAAAATATAGATATTGCAAAAGAACCATTATATACAACAAAACCTAATTTAGAAAGATCAGGAATGGGATTTACAATAATGGAAAGTTTTATGGACAAAGTAGATGTTGAATCTATACTTGATATAGGGACAAAAGTAACAATGGAAAAAGAAATAAAAAACGATAAATTAAACATTAAAGAAGAATTAAGCCATGCTACAAAAGATTAATATAAGAAGGGTAAAAGTATGTTCGAAAATAGTTTAGAATCTATAAAAAAAGCCCAAACAGGCGATAAAGTAGAACTTGGCAAATTAATTATAGACAATAATCGGACTTATATGGAGCATAGTAAAAAGGTTTAATGGAAGGGGATATGAATTAGAAGATTTATATCAAATAGGTTGTATAGGATTTATAAAATCAATACAAAGATTTGATACAAATTTTGAGGTAAAACTTTCTACATATTCAGTTCCATATATGATACGGAGAGATAAAAAGATTTATAAGAGATGATGGTGCAGTTAAGGTTAGTAGAAGTATTAAAGAATTAAATACAAAAATTAAGGAATTGGAAAAACATTATTTAGCAAAAGAGGGAAGAGAAATAACAATAGAAGAGATTGCAAAAGAGCTAAAAGTTACAAAAGAAGATATTGCTCTTGCCATGGAGTCAGTAGCACCAGTAGAATCAATAGAAAAAAACATTTTTGGAGATGAAGAAAATAAATTAAGCTTAATAGACAAAATATCAACAGGAAAAAATGAAGAAGAAATTATAACAAATAAAATAGTTGTTAAAGAATTAATAAACAAATTAGATAAAAAAGAAAAAGAAGTTATTATGCTAAGGTTTTATAAGGAAAAAACACAAAGTCAAGTTGCAAAAATACTTGGAATAACACAAGTTCAAGTATCAAGAATAGAAAGAAGAATTTTAAATTCTATGAAGTTAAAATTAACATCATAAAAATCAAGTATGATTATGTATTATTTTAAATAAAAATTAATACATAATCATATTTATTATATAAAAAGAAGGTATGAGAATATTGAAAAAATTTTTTAACTATTTTATATTATTTATATTTATATGTTTTATATTTCCTGCTATTTTAACCAATAATAGACAAAATAATAAAAGTAAACAAGCATCTGTCTTTCAAGATGATAAAGAAAATAGTGGAACTGAAAAAAATGAATTAGTAGAAAATTACAATTATAAAAATTATGGGACAGTTAAATTGTTACATACAAAAACAGGAGAAATTGAAGAAGTAGCAATAGATGATTATTTATGTAATGTTGTATCAGCAGAAATGCCAGCAAGCTTTGAGCAAGAAGCATTAAAAGCACAAGCAATTGTTGCAAGAACATATACTATTTATAAAATAAATAATAAAAAACACGATAATGCAGATATATGTGACAGTAGTTTATGTTGCCAAGCGTGGATTTCTAAAGAAGATAGGTTATCAAAATGGGATGAAGACCAAAGACAAAATTATTGGGATAAAATTTCAAATGCTGTAAATTCTACTAAAGGAAAAATCATTACATATAATAATGCTCCAATAAATGCATTTTTTCATGCAAATAGTGGTGGAACAACAGAAGTTCCAAAAGAAGTATGGGGCGGAACAAATTATCCATACTTGCAAGTTGTTCAAACTTCAGGAGAAGAAGGGTATACACAATATAGTTCAGAAGTCAAATTAACATATGAAGAGCTAAATAATAAATTGAAAGAAAAATATTCTGATATACAAATAAATTTTGAAAATGATGATGATATAAAAATACTAGAATACACAAATAGCAATAGAGTAAAAACTATAAAATTTGGGAATCATGAGTTATCTCGGTGTAGAAACAAGAAGCATTTTGGGATTAAAATCTGCAAATTTTGAATTACAAAAAGAAAATGGGACAATAACATTTAAGGTAAAAGGATATGGACATGGAGTTGGAATGAGCCAAACAGGTGCTGATGCTATGGCAAAAGAAGGAAAAAATGCAGAAGAAATAATTAAACATTTTTATACAAATATAGAAATAAAAGATATAAATTCTCTTTAAATGAATAAACAACTAAATTTGGGAAATACTTGTAATAAATAAAAATTAAGGAGGATTATATGAGAAAAAATTCAAGAATGAGAAAATCTGAAAAAGGTTTAGATAAAGTAATAATGTATAGTGGAATAGGAGTTTTGGCATTGGCTATTATTGTATTTGCACTTCTTATGTATAGTAGATCTCTAAATAATGAGGTGCAAGAAAGCAAATTAAGTGCAGATAAAATTGCAAGCTTAGTTGATGGTAATAATTCAAATAGCCAAAGTGCAAGTACATCTATAGGAAAAAGTGTAGAAGAAAAAGAAAATGAAACAAGTAAAGCACAAACAAATAATGAAAGTTCTAATTCTAATTTAACTTCAAGTACAAATTCAAATTTATCAAATAATGTAACAAATAATACTACTAATAATGTAAAAACAGATAAAACCAATAGTAGTGCAAATGAATCAAACAAAAGTACAAGCACTAATAAAAGTAGTAATGAAGCGGCAAAAACAAATTCACAAGCAGCTACAGATAAAAAAGAGGCAACAAACCAAAAAGAATTATCATTTGAAAAACCTGTAGAAGGAGAAATAACAAAAGAATTTGCAAAAGAAAACTTAATATATTCACAAACATTACAAGAATGGACAACACATGTTGGAATAGATATACAAGCTCAAAAAACAACAGTAGTAAAAGCTGCTGAAGCAGGAACTGTAAAGACAATAAAAAATGACCCAAGATATGGATTAACAATTGTTATAGAACACCAAAATGGATTTGAAACTGTATATGCAAATTTATTAACTTCTGAATTTGTTACAGAAGGAGAAAAAGTTACAAAAGGACAATCTATAGGAACAGTTGGAAACACAGCTGTATTTGAAGTAGCAGATGAAGCACATTTACACTTTGAAATATTAAAAGACTCAATTCAAGTAGACCCTAGCATATATTTAAAATAAAAATTGCCACGGTTCCGGGTTTAAATGGCAATAAATTGCCAATGGTTCCGGGTTTGGATGGCAATAATTGTAATTAAGTATAAAAAAACAAGTATGGTTAAAAATAAAATTTTATTGTTCAAATAATTATCACAGAAATTTTAAATTAATTTTATGGCACCCTTCCATCAGGAGATGAACACTTTCCACAAAATTAATATAAAAATTTCTAGCTCAATTATTTTCAAAGCTAAAATTTGATTTTTAATAATACTTGTTTCTTTTTGTAAGCTATGTGGTACTTCAAATTAATATATTATTGCCATCCAAACCCGGAACTATTGACAATTTATTGCCATTTAAACCCGGAACCGTGGCAATTTTTTTTATTTAGTTCTAAATAAGACAAACTGTGAATATATATAATTAGGTGTATTTTAAATAAGGAGGGACTTTTATGACAATAGATGAAAGAAATTCTGTTAAAACAGGAGTGATTCAAAATTTAATATTGGAAAATAGAGAAAAATTAAGTATTTCGGGGGTTATTGATGTTTTGAGTTTTGATGATCAGGTTGTAATGATAGAAACAGAACTTGGATTGCTTACTGTAAAAGGGGAGGAAATAAGAATAAATAAATTAAGTATAGATACTTCAGAGGTAATTGTAGAAGGAAATATTTCACATCTATCTTATAGTGAAAAAAATCAAGAAAAATCTAAAGGAAGTTTAATAGGAAAAATTTTTAAATAAAGAAAGGGTAATCTAAATGATAACTAATCAGGCATATTTATTTTTAATATTTGTAATAAATGGGTTATTAATTGGTTTATTATTTGATTTTTTTAGAATTTTAAGACTTAGTTTTAAAACAAGGGATTTTGTTACATATATTGAAGATATTATATTTTGGATTATAACAGGAATTATTGTTTTATACTCAATTTTTATTTTTAACAATGGAGAAATTAGATTTTTCATGTTTTTAGGAATAGCACTTGGGGCCTTTTTATACATGACTTTGTTTAGTGGTTATATTATAAGTGTAAGTGTTCATATAATAAAATTTTTTAAGAAGATATTTGGCTTTATATTAAAAGTTTTTATAATACCATTTTCATTTGTGTTTAAAATATTAAAGAAAATATTTATTAGACCAATTTCATTTGTTACTATTAATATAAGAAAAATTTCTACAAATTTATTTAAAAAAATAAAAATAAATAAACCATTGCGACAAAAAAATGCAAAAATTGTAAAATAGAAGAAGGATTTTGCAAAGTTTTGTAGAATAAAATAATTATATTGACAATAACATTTTATGATGAATTGGAGAGATTTTACATATGAATAAAACAAGAAAATTGTATAAAAAACTATTAGTAATAGCAATTATGCTTTATGTTGGTATTACATTAATAAACCAACAAGCAACATTAAACGATTATACAAAAACAAGTGAAAGTTTAGCACAAGAATTAAAAGAAGAACAAGAGTATAAAGAAGAACTTGCAAATAAAAAAGAAGAAGTTAATTCTTTAGAATTTATAGAACAAACAGCAAGAGAAAGATTAGACATGTATTTGCCAAACGAAAGAGTATATGTTGATGCTGGAATGTAAAAGTAAAAAAATAATAAACGGGCTTAAATGAACTTTATTTTTAAAATATAGTTTATTTAAGTTTTTTTTATATATTCCATTGCTAAAAAATATAAATCGTGATATTATTTCTAAAGAATAAGTAAAATTGTAAAATTTTACCACTAAAGTGTAAAATAAAAGAAAGGATAGTAAAAATATGAGCTTTATTGAAGTAAAAAATCTAAACAAAACATATTCATCAGGAAATATAGAAGTACAAGCAGTAAAAAATGTATCATTTGAAATAGAAAAAGGTGAAGTAGTAGTAATTGTAGGTGCAAGTGGAGCAGGTAAAACTACTTTATTAAATGTCTTAGGAGGAATGGACACACCAACAACAGGAAATGTAATAATAGATGGACAAGATATATCAAATTATAAAGAAAAACAACTTACACAATATAGAAGGGAAGATATTGGATTTGTATTTCAATTTTATAATTTAGTACAAAATTTAACAGCGTTAGAAAATGTAGAACTTGCAACACAAATATGTAAAGATCCAAAAGATCCAAAAACAGTGCTAGAACAAGTAGGCTTACAAGATAGAATAAATAATTTTCCATCACAATTATCAGGTGGAGAACAACAAAGGGTGTCTATAGCAAGAGCTATTGCGAAAAATCCAAAATTATTATTATGTGATGAGCCAACAGGAGCGCTAGACTACAAAACAGGAAAAGAAGTTTTAAAATTATTGCAAGATATGGCAAGAAAAAACAATATGACAGTTATAATAATTACACACAATCAAGCAATAACACCAATGGCAGATAGAATAATTAAAATGAAAAGTGGTCAAATAGAACAAAACGAAATAAATAAAAAAGTAATATCAATAGAAGAGGTAGAATGGTAATGAAACTAACAATATATTATAAAGATTCGATACGAAAGCTAAAAACAAGTATTTTTAGATATATATCAATCATAGTTATAATAATGTTAGGAGTAGGTTTTTTTGTTGGTATGAATTCAGTTGCTCCAGACATGAAAAAAACAACAGAAGAATACCTAAAAACTTCAAATGTATTTGACATACAATTAGCATCTAATTTAGGATATGATAAAAAGGATGTAGAAAAGTTTGAACAAATAGAAGAAATAACAGAAGTAGAGCCAGTTTATAATTATGATGTATTAACAACAATAAATGATAAAAATTTACCAGTAAGAATAATATCTAAAACAAAAGACCAAAAAATAAACCAAAATGATATTATAGAAGGAAAAGATGTACAATTCCCAAATGAATGTTTAATAGATACAAGATTACACAGTATATATAATTTAAATGTTGGGGACAAAATTAAAATTCACAAAAATGAAGAAGATTTAAGTAAAGTAATTAGTAAAACAGAATACACAATAGTTGGAATTACAAGAAATCCTGCATATTTGTCAATTTTTTATGGGAGTACTGAGTTAGAAAATGGTGAACTTGTAGGATATGTAAATGTTTTAGAGGACAATATTAAGCTTGAAAAATATACATCAATGTACTTAAAAACTAATATTGACAACAATATAAATAAAACATCAGAAGAATATAAAAACAAATTAGATGATATTGCAAAAAAAGTAGAAGATACACAAAATAGTCTATTAGACGAAAAATACAAAGAAGTATATGAAAAATATACTAAAGAAATAGAAAAGTCTCAAAATGAATTGACTACAAAACAAAATGAAATAAATACTGCAAAACAAACAATAGAAAATTCACAAAAACAAATAAACAGTTCTATATTGCAAGTATCATCATTAGTGGCAAATTATTACCAATCAAGTCAAATATATGAAAGATTTCAGACTAAAAAAACAAAACTTGATGAATTATACTTATCATATTCAACATTAAATAGTGAAAAAAATACAATTGAAACCGAATATGAGAAGTTAAAAGAAGAAGTAGAAAACAAACAAAATGAGCTGTCAAAATTAAATAACAATATTAATAATAAACTATATGAAATACATTTACTTGGAAATAATAATCCTAAATATATTGAGCAAACAAGGAAAGCAAATGAACTTGACTATACATACAATTTACAGAAAAAGGAATTTAGTGCTGTAGAAGAAAAATACAAAAAATTAGAAAAAGATTTAGAAGAAAAACAGCAGAATATAAAAACATTAAAAGAGCAATTAGACAAAGAGCAAGAAAATTTCTATAATAATTTCTTAAGTACAGAAGACATTATGCTTGGAACTGGAAATCAAGAATTAATAGCTAATGTTCAAGAAATTAAAAAAAGTCAAGAAGCACTTAATACATCAAAAAAAGAATTTGAAAAGGAAAATTATGATAAAAAAATAGAAGACGCAAAAACAAAATTATCAAATTCTAAAAATGATTTAAAAAACTTCGAAAAGTTGTCACAAGTTACAAAATTATACGAAAGTAGCGGATTTAAATCTTTGGATAATGACTTAGAAAAAATTGCAATAATGGGAAAAGTTTTTCCGGTTATGTTCTTTATAGTTGCAGCATTAGTTACAATTACAACAATAACAAGAATGATAGAAGAAGATAGAACAAATATTGGAATATTAAAAGCGTTAGGCTATAGTAAAACAACTATAATGAAAAGGTATATAATTTACTCATTATCTGCAACAATCATTGGGGTTATAATTGGAACATTATTAGGAAGTACATTAATTGCCCAAGTACTTTTTGCTGCATATGGCAGTTTATATGATTTGCCAAGCCTAATAATAGAAATAAATGTTTTATACACTGCACTTGCAACTATAATTTCAGTTATAGCAACAGTTGGAGTTACATTTATAATAACTAAAAAAGAATTAAAACAAAAGACAGCCGATTTATTAAGACCAAAACCAGCCAAAGAAGGAAAAAATATTTTCTTAGAAAAAATACCATCATTTTGGTCAAAACTTAGCTTTTTATTTAAAATATGTTTTAGAAACATATTTAGGTATAAAAGAAGGTTGTTTATGACACTAATTGGTATTGCAGGCTGTACAATGCTTGTTTATACAGGAATAGCACTAAATGATACAATAAACAATATAGCAGAAAGACAATTTGGAGATGTAAGAGCATATAAAATGGAAATCAACTTAACATCTGGGGTTACTCAAAATGAAGTTTATGACATACAAAAATACATAGAACAGCAAGATAAAATAACACGGAGTAACACCTGTAAGACAGCAAATGACAACAATAGAAGCAAATAAAACAAGTAAAGACGTATTTTATACAGTAATAGATGGAAGCAAATGTGAAGATTACATTAAATTAAAAAATAGAAATAATAAAGAAAAAATAGACCTAACAGATGAAGGTGTTGTATTAACAGAAAAACTAGCAAATACTTTAAAGGTAAAAAATGGAGATAATATTACAATTAAAGAAAATGATAAAGAAAAAAAGGTTAAAGTAATTGGTATTGCAGAAAATTATTTATATAATTATATTTATATGACGCCAAACATGTATAATCAAGTATTTGAAACAGATATAAAATACAATTTGTTTTTTGCAAATTATGATAACATAAATGAAGATGAGGAAACAACATTTGCTAATAAATTAAAAGAAAATACAAAAATAAGCGGAACCGTATATATAAGAACTTTAAATAATGATTACAAAAAAAGCTTATCTGGATTAAGTAGTATAGTATTTTTATTTATAGGATGTGCAAGTTTATTATCATTTATGGTTTTAGTAAATTTAAACAACATAAATATTGAGGAAAGAAGAAGAGAACTTGCAACATTTAAATTATTAGGATTTTACAAAAAAGAGCTTGAAAAATATGTATTTAGAGAAAACATAATTCTTACTATTTTGGGAAGTATACTTGGGGTATTTATTGGAATGGGAGTACTTGGAATTATAATTCAAAGCGCAGAGGTAGAAACAATAATGCTTCCGGTTGAATTTAATACATTGAATGTTTTTATATCTATTTTAATTACATTATCATTTACACTAATTACAAACTTTATGATGAAGAAAAAAATTAAAAAAATTGATATGATAGAATCATTAAAAAGTGTAGAATAAACGCTAAAAATACACTTTGTAAAATATACAATTGTAACAAATATAAAAAAGCTTATAAACAAGGAGATAAAAATGGAAAGAACAAGAGTAGCTGCAATTTTAAAAATGGAAAATGGCTATGCATTTATGCATAGAAAAGATGTAATAAAAAGAAAAGATTACCAAGAATATTATACATTCCCAGGAGGAGGCTTAGAGGAAAATGAGACTCCACAAGAGGGAGTAATTAGAGAAATTGAAGAAGAATTTGGAATAAAAGTAAAAGTAATAAAAAAATTATATGAAATAAAGTCAGAAAAATTTAATCAATTAGAAATATTTTACTTATGTGAGTATATAAGTGGAACATTTGGAACAGGTACAGGACCAGAATTTTCAAACGATCCTAAACATATAGATTCAGGAAAATATTTACCAGAAATAATACCACAAGACAAAATAAAAGACATTTTATTATTTCCACAAAATGTAGCAAAAATGTTTTTAGAAGATTTGGAAAATAAAAAATTATAAATAAAATAAAAGAAAGGAATTAATCAATTAAATAGTTTGATATATATTTAATTGATTATATAAGAAAAAATGTCAGAATTTGTACATTTACATATACATAGTGAATTTAGTTTATTAGATGGTGCAAATAGAATAAAAGACTTGCCAGTAAGAGCCAAAGAACTTGGAATGAATGCAATGGCAATTACTGATCATGGTGTAATGTATGGTGCTATAGATTTCTATAAAGCTTGTAAAAAAGAAGGAATAAAGCCAATAATTGGATGTGAGGTATATGTAGCCCCACGTTCAAGGTTTGATAAAGAACCAGGAATAGATAACAAGTACAATCATTTAATATTACTTGCAAAGAATAATGTAGGTTATAAAAATTTAAGCAAACTTGTTTCTATAGGTTTTGTAGATGGGTATTATTATAAACCTCGTATAGATTTAGAAGTACTTGAAAAATATAGTGAAGGTTTAATTTGCTTAAGTGCATGTTTAGCAGGTTCAGTAAATCAGGCATTATTAAATGGAAATGAAGAAAAAGCAGAAGAAATAGCAAATTGGCATAAAAAAGTGTTTGGCGAAGATTATTATATAGAAATTCAAAATAATGGGTTACAAGAACAGGTATTAGCAAACCAAAAGCTAATAAAACTTGCTAGAAAATTAGATATACCACTTGTTGCAACAAATGATGCACATTACTTAAAAAAAGAAGACGCATATAATCATGAGGTCTTATTATGTATTCAAACAGGTAAAAAAATGAGTGATGTAGATAGAATGCGTTTTGAAACAGATGAATTATATGTTAAATCGCCAGAGGAAATGTCACAATATTTTAGTGCGTTTCCAGATGCAATAGAAAATACTGTAAAAATTGCACAAAAATGTAATGTGGAATTTGAATTTGGACATACAATACTTCCAAACTATGATGTACCGCCAGAATTCCCAACACATTATGACTACCTAAAAAAATTATGTGATGATGGAATAATTGAAAGATATGGACAAAATCCTTCTAAAGAAATACTAGAAAGAGCTAAGTATGAAATAGACGTAATAAAGAAAATGGGCTATGTAGATTATTTCTTAATAGTATGGGACTATATACATTATGCAAAAAGCCATGGAATACCTGTAGGACCAGGACGTGGCTCTGGAGCAGGTTCAATGCTTGCATATGCAATAGGAATAACAGATATAGATCCAATAAAATATGGCTTAATTTTCGAAAGATTTTTAAATCCAGAAAGAGTTAGCATGCCAGATTTTGACGTTGACTTTTGTTATGAACATAGGCAAGATGTTATAGATTATGTATCAAAAAAATATGGGCATGATCATGTTTCACAGATTATAACATTTGGAACAATGTCAGCAAGGATGGTAATTAGAGATGTTGCAAGAGTATTAGATTTGCCATATTCAGAGGCAGATACACTTGCAAAAATGATACCAAACGAATTACATATAACAATAAAAAAAGCCATGGAGCAAAACAAAGAACTAAAAGACTTATATGAAAAAGATGAACAAATACATAAATTGTTAAACATTGCAATGGGACTAGAAGGAATGCCAAGGCAGGCATCTACACATGCATGTGGAATTGTAATAACTAAAGACCCAGTAGATACATATGTTCCTCTATATGTAAGAGATGGCCAAATTGCAACCCAATATATTATGACAACTTTAGAAGAATTAGGCCTTCTAAAAATGGATTTTTTAGGCCTTCGTACATTAACAGTTATACAAGATACAAAAAATTTAGTAAAACAAAACCGAGGAATTGATGTACAATTTGATAAAGAAATGTCAGACCCTAAAGTTTATAAATTATGGCAAGAGGGTAAGACATGTGGTATATTTCAGTTTGAATCTCAAGGAATGACTAATTTTATGAAAGAACTAAAACCAGACTGTTTAGAAGACATAATAGCTGGAGTTTCATTATATAGACCAGGTCCAATGGACCAAATTCCACGTTACATACGTGGAAAACAAAATCCAGGACATAACGAATATACACATCCAAGTTTGGAGCCAATACTAAATGTAACATATGGTTGTATGGTATATCAAGAACAAGTTATGCAAATAGTTCGTGAACTTGCAGGTTATTCTTTAGGAAGAGCAGATTTAGTAAGACGTGCAATGGGAAAGAAAAAACTAGATGTAATGGCCAAAGAAAGAGAAGTATTTATTCATGGACAACTTGATGAAAATAAAAATGTAGTCGTTCCAGGTTGTGTAAGAAATGGAATAGATGAAAACTCTGCAAATAAAATATTTGACGAAATGGCAGAATTTGCAAAATATGCTTTCAACAAATCCCATGCTGCGTGTTATGCAGTAATATCATATCAAACAGCATATTTAAAAGCATATTATCCAGCAGAATTTATGGCTGCAATGTTAAATAGTTTTTTAGGAAATTTAGACAAAATCCCACAATATGTAGATGAATGTAAAACACTAGGAATTGAAATTTTAAAGCCAGATATAAATAATAGTAATACTAAATTTACAGTTGAACAAAATAAAATACGTTTTGGATTAGGAAGTATAAAAAATGTTGGAACTATACCAGTAGAAATAATTGTAAAAGAGAGAGAAAAGAATGGAAAATACCAAAGTTTTACAGATTTTTGTGAAAGAATTGCAAATGAAGCAGTAAATAAAAAGTGTGTAGAAAGTTTAATAAAAGCAGGGTGCTTTGATGAATTTGAACAAACAAGAAGTACATTACTTGCATCTTTTGAACTTATAATAGACCAAATACAATCAAATAATAAAAAAGGTATGCAAGGACAAGTTTCAATGTTTGACTTAGGGGGAAGTAAAGAAGAACAAGAATCTTTAAATGAAATAAAATACACATTTAATGAACAAGAAGAATTATCAAATAAAGAATTGTTATCAATAGAAAAAGAAATGCTTGGTATTTATATATCAGGCCACCCACTAGAAAAACTAAAGAAACAAATAGCAGCACAAACAAATATAAATTCTATGCAAATAAAAAATATAACACAAGTAAACAATTTAAATCCAGAAGAGGCAAATCCTACTATATCAACTAATATAAATAAATTTACAGATGGACAAAAAGTAAAATATGCAGGAATAATAACACAAATAAAAAAGAAATATACAAAAAACAACAAAATTATGGCATTTGTTACAATAGAAGATTTATATGGAACAGTTGAAGTTATTGTATTTGAAAATGCTTATATGAATGCAGGAAAAAGTTTAGTAGAAGAAAATATAGTTATGGTAGACCGGAAGACTTAGTATAAGAGACGAAGAACAGGCAAGTATTATTGCAAATGAAATTAAAGATTTTTCTGAAAATCAAACACAAAAAATTTTAACATTAGACATAACAAACCTAGAAGAAAGCCAAAAAGCAAAATTGAGAGGTGCAATTAGATTTTTCCATGGTGACAGAAACAATATGAATGTTCAAATTAAGGTAAATGATGAATTCAAACCATGTGGACAAATTTATTTAACACCTGAAATTTTACAATTTTTTAAAAGTATTGTTGGGGAAGAAAATTGCAAAATATAAAATTTGTTGGGAGTTCTAGGAAGAATATATGATTAAATTTAACAATCAAAAACTATATAAAAAAAGAGTTTATTTTTTTAAATAAACTCTTTTTACATATAGTTGATTAGCAAAAGATTGCACAACATTTCTTAATATATATTTTTCTTTTGTCATAATTTCACGTCCAGTATATTCTTGTCCAGCAAATGTAAGGCTTATTGCTTTTTCAAGTTCATCACAGAATTGATTATATGCGGTTTCCGGAGAAACAGTATCTATAGCAAGTTTTATAAGTTCTGCAATATCATTTATACTATAAACTTGTTTTAAAATACAAATTACAAATAAATAAGCAATGTGTTCTGTATTATACTTTTTATTTACAGGAGGATTAATAATCTTATGTTTAACATAATTATTAATCATTGTTTTTGTAATTATTTTTTCATTATCGTCATTTTTTATATAATTAGATAAATATTGCTCAAGTAAACATACAAGTTGATCTAAATATAAATCAATTTTAGGTATTTCATTCCATCTTGGAATATGAAATCCTACAATTTCTTTATCTTCATACGCAAAATTATTTTTCATGTAATCACCTCTTATTCTTATAATGGCAGCTATTTGAAGAATATATAATTATTATTCTAATGATAATATAATAACATTTTTATAACATATAGTCAATTACTTGACAATATATTTGCTATATGGTAACCTAGTATCGAAAACCAGATAAAGAGGAGAAAAAAACAAAAATGAAAAGTGAAGAAACTTTTTTTAAATATCCAGATTTTAATAATATAAAAGAAATAATTTATAATTCAGTAGAAAAATATCCTAACAATATAGCATTTAAAATAAAAGAAAAAAATGGAAAAGAAGTAAAATATAAAGAAATAACATACAAAAAACTATTAGAAGAAGCAAATAATTTAGGAACAGGACTATACAATTTAGGTCTAAAAGGTAAAAAGGTAGCTATAATTTCTAAAAATATATATGAATATGCACTAAGTTATGTAAGTATTTTGCTTGGCGGAATGGTTGCAGTGCCTTTAGACAAGGATTTTACTGAAATAGAACTAAAAAACGCATTAATTCGGAAGTCAGGTAGATGCAATTATATATAATGTAAAATATGAAGAAGTAATAAAAAAATTAAAAAATGAGTCAAATATTAATTTAAAACACCTTATTTGTATGGATGAACAAACAGATGAAAATACTATAAATAAGGTAATAAAAAAAGGAGAAGAATTAATTAAACAAGGAAATACAGAATTTTTAAAGGCTAAAATAAATGAAAAAGATTTAGCAGTATTAATATTTACTTCTGGAACAACTTCTGCATCAAAAGCAGTAATGCTTTCACAATATAATATTGCAAAAAATATACATGATATGCTTATGGTAGAAAAATTTAAAAGCAGTGATGTAAATATTGCTTTCTTGCCATATCATCATGCATTTGGCTCAACAGGACAGCTTGTAATGCTAGCTTCAGGAATTCAAACAGTATTTCCAGATGGTCTAAAATATATTGGACAAAATTTAAAAGAATATGGAGTAACAGTTTTTGTTGGGGTTCCAAAGCTTATAGAAGCAATTTATGATAGAGTAAATAAAGAAATAGAAAAACAAGGAAAAACAAAATTAATAAAAACTGCAAAACTATTTACAAATTTTTTGTTAAAGTGTAAGATAGATGTTAGAAGAAAAGCATATAAAAAAATAATAAACAATTTAGGAGGATTAAGATTTGTAATAAGTGGTGCTGCGGCTTTAAATAAAGATGTTGCAAATGGTTTTTATGAACTTGGGATTGAAACAGTTCAAGGCTATGGCTTAACAGAAACAGCGCCTGTTGTTGCTGCAGAAAATTATAAATATAGAAAAAGTGGTTCAATAGGGTTTCCAATGCCAAGTGTAGATGTAGAAATTGTAAATAAAGACGAAAATGGTATAGGAGAATTAAAAGTAAAAGGACCAAATGTAATGATGGGTTATTACCAAAACGAAAAAGCAACAAAAGAAGTGATAAAAGATGGATGGTTTTATACAGGAGATTTGGCATATAGAGATAAAGAAGGGTATATTTTTATTGCTGGAAGAAAAAAAAATATGATAGTTTTAAAAAACGGTAAAAAAATTTTTCCAGAAGAGATGGAAGACTTAGTAAACCAAATTGATCTTGTAGAAGAAAGTTTTGTATTTGGGATGCCAAAAGGAGATGACTTATTATTATCTGTAGAAATAAAATATAATGAAAAAGTAGCAAAAGAAAAATATCCAAACCTAAATGAAGAAGAAATAAAAAAACTAATATGGAATAAAGTAAAAGAAACAAATAAATTACTACCTAAATACAAATATATAAAAAATATGATTTTAACCAAAGAAGACTTTATAAAAACATCAACACAAAAAATAAAAAGATTTGAAGAAATAAAAAAATTTATATAACTAAATTAGGAGGAAATTTATAAATGACAAGGACAAAATTAGCAGATAGAGAGCTTCCAACATATACAAAAGGTGAAGAAATTTTTAACATGACATCACACATTGTAGGTGGAGTACTAGGAATTGTTGCAACAGTTCTTTGTATTGTAACTGCTGCCATACATAAAAATGTATATGGAGTTGTAAGTGGAGCAATATATGGTGTAACAATGATTTTACTATATACAATGTCTAGCGTTTACCATGGTTTAAATCCCAAATTAAAAGGTAAAAAGGTTATGCAAATATTAGATCATTGCAGTATATTTTTATTAATTGCAGGTTCATACACACCATTTACACTTTGTACATTAAGAAATTATGATGTAGCTACAGGTTGGACAATATTTGGAATAATTTGGGCTGTTGCAATACTTGGAATAACACTAAATGCAATAGATTTAAAAAAATACAAAAAGTTTTCAATGATATGTTACTTAATAATGGGATGGTGTATAATAGTAAAAGCTCCTTTATTGCCACAATTACTAACAATGAAAGGATTTATACTTTTAGTATCAGGCGGAATAATATATACAATAGGTGCAATATTATATGGAATAGGAAAAAAACATAAATATATGCATTCAATATTCCATTTATGTATTTTAGCAGGAAGTTTTTTACAATTTTTATGTATTTTATTATATGTAATGTAAATAAAGAGTAAGGAAAAATCAAGTGGAAAAAGTAAAAAAAATTACAAAAAAATATTTTAAATATATAGTTTTAGTTGCATGTATGTGTTTAATATTTGTTTTATATAACGAAGTTTCAAAAAAACAAATATTATCAATGGATACATCAATATATAATGTAATATCAAACAATATAATATCAGATAGTTTAACCCCTACAGTTGTATTTTTAACAAATATAGGGGGAACTGTTTTTTTAATTGTTTTAACATTAATTTTATTATTAACCATAAAAAATAAAAAAATAGGGCTTTGTATTACAATTAATTTGGCATTATCTGCTTTAATAAATTTTCTATTTAAAAATATTGTACAAAGACCAAGACCAGATGAATCAATTAGACTAATAAGCGAAAGCGGTTTTAGTTTTCCATCACGGACATTCCATGGTAAGTTTATCTTTTTATGGTTTTTTAATATATTTAATTTATAAAAATGTACAAAATAAATATATAAAATGGATTTTAATTTTATTATTAGGTCTATTGATTTTTATTGTAGGAACAAGTAGAATATATTTAGGAGTGCATTATCCAAGTGATGTATTAACAGGATTTTTGCTTGCAATTTCATATTTAATTATATTTATAGGGGTTGCAAATAAATTTATATTAAAAAAGGATGAATAATGGAAAAAGAAGAAATATTTAAAAAGACAAATAAAAAGAAAATAACAAATAGCTTTAAATATGCTTTTTGTGGAATTATTACAGGAATAAAAAATGAAAAAAATATGAAAATACATGTTTTGATTATGATTTTAGTAATAATTGCAGGAATAATATTAAAAATAACACCTTTAGAATGGATTATATGTATTATTTTATTTGGAATTGTTATGTGTGCAGAACTTCTAAATTCGGCTATAGAAATTGTAGTAGATATGATAACTCCATATAAAAATGAGAATGCAAAAAAGGCTAAAGATATAGCAGCACGGTGGAGTCCTTGTCACTGCAATTTCTGCAGCAATTGTAGGACTTATTATATTTATACCAAAAATATTTTAATAATAAAGGGAAAATATTTTTAAAAATACTACACAAAACAAAAAAAGTGTGCTACAATTTAAAAAGAATTTTTTAAAAAACAAGGAGGAGATTTACATGTCAGGACATTCAAAATGGCATAATATTCAAGCAAAGAAAGGTAAAGCAGATGCAGCAAGAGGAAAAATATTTACAAAATTAGGAAGAGAATTATTAATAGCAGTAAAACAAGGAGGACCAGATCCAGCTGGAAATTCAAAACTAAAAAGTGTAATTGCAAAATGTAAGGCAGCAAACATGCCAAATGATACAATAAATAATGCAATAAAAAAAGCATCATCAAGTAACGAAAACTATGAAGAAATAACATATGAAGGTTATGGACCAAATGGAGTAGCAGTTATAGTAGAAGCTTCAACAGACAATAAAAATAGAACAGCAGCAGATGTAAGACATGTATTTGACAAAGCGGGAGGAAACTTAGGAACAACAGGATGTGTATCATACATGTTTAACAAAAAAGGAGTTATAGTAATAGAAAAAGAAACTTGCAAAATGGATGAAGAAGAATTAATGATGCTTGCAATTGAAAGTGGAGCAGAGGACTTTGAAGTCGGAGAAGAAGTATATGAAATAACAACAGACCCAAGTGAATTTACAAATGTATGTGAAAAGCTAGAACAAAACAATATAGAATTTTTAGAAGCAGAAGTTCAAATGGTTCCAACAACAACAGTAAGTTTAGATGAACATGGAGTAGAAAAAATGGAAAGACTAATTGAAAGATTAGACGAATTAGATGACGTTTCAAATATTTATCACAATTGGGAAGAATAAAAAATAAGAGGTAAAAAGAATGAAACAAGGAAATAAAAGAAAAATATTAATAATTGCAATAGTTGTAGTTATATTAATAGCAGTTGCTATAGGGGTAGTATTAGCACTTACAAAAACAGACTTCATGAAAAGTAATAAAGATTTATTTTTTAAATATGCATCACAAATGTTTGACAATGAAAATGGATTTGGAGATAACAGGCTAGAACAATATAATGAAAAACAAAAAAATACCGTATATGAAAATTATGGAAAAATTACAGCAAATATAAGTTCTGAAAATATTGATGAAAAAACACTAAAAAAAATAAATGATTTAAATATAAGTTTTGTAGGAAATATTGACAATGCTAGCAATAGCGCTGAAGAACTAATAAAAATAAATTATTCTGATAATGTTAATTTTGCATTTAATGTAAAAAAAGTAGACGACTCTTATGGAATAAAATTAAATAAAGTTGCAAAACAATATTTAGTAGTTGAAAAAGACGGAATAAGTGATTTACTATCAAAATTTGGAATTTATACAAGTTTAGCTGGAAACATTGATTTAAGTGGAATAAGTATTGAAAATTTTGCATTTAGTAAAGATGAAATTGATAAAATAAAAGATTTATATTTAAACAATGTAAAAAATATAATAGATGAAGGAAACTTTTCTAAAGTTTCAACATCTAATGCTGAAGGGTATATGGTTGAATTAAGCAATAGTCAATTAAAAGATATATTAGTTAACATATTAGAAACATTAAAAACAGATGATGTTATGAAAAATAAAATAAATAAGTTAACAGGACAAAGTATTGACGAAGATACCATAAGTTCTGCAATAGACAGTGTAAATGAACAAGAAGTAGAAGAAGGTAAAACAACAATTACCGTATATCAAAATGAAGGCAAACTAAATAAAATAGAAATACAAATTAATGATCAAGTAAAAGTTGAATTTAGCAAAGATTCTGGGGATGACAATTTAGAATATAACGTAAAAATAACAACAAACATAGACAATGAAAATGCTGAAGTAGATTTAAAAATGACATATGAAGGATTGCAAGCATTAGAAGATGTTAAACAAAATACTGCAATAACACTTTCTTTTGGAAATGAAGAAAGCGGTAAATATGAGTATAATATATCAAACGAAATTAAATTTATAGACAGTGTTGAAATTACAAGTTTTGGAAGTAAAGACTCTATTATTTTAAATAAATTATCATCAGAAAGATTAGCAAAAATACTAGAACAAATTGGAAGCAAAATAGAAGAAGTAAATAAAGAAAATATGGATGAAGTTGGAATAAATGGAGCAAATCCTCTTATTTATTGGGTACCAGGTTTAAGCAGTGGACTTGAAACATTAAGTTTAAACCAAAATTCAACACAAAATAGTGACCAAAGCAATTCATCAAATACCACAGTTACAATGGATGAAGCACAAAGACAAACATTTAACTCTAAATATACAAAATATGAAGGAGATAGTAAAAAAGGTTCAGATGTGAAATCTTTGGTTATGGAAATAATTGCAGGAAATATGGCAGAAGATAGAGAAATAAAAGTTACAGGAGATATAAAAATTATAAACAATCAAATGCCAGAAAATATTGACAACAGTAAAACATATAAAGTGGAATGTAAATATGATGACGAAAAATATATAAATGAAATTAATATAACAGAAAATTAATAGTTCTAAAATACAAAAAAAAGCATATATTATTATATGCTTTTTTTATGCATTAAAAAGAAAAGAAAGGAATTAATCAATTAAATTTTAATAATATTGATTATATAAGAAAAATGGACAAAATTGAAGAAATATTAAGGTATTTTAGTAGAAATATATATAATTTAATAATGCAAAAACTAAATGAAAAAGAGAATTTGAAGAATGAAATAACAGAAATAAGAATAAGAGTAGGAAAGCCCATAATACTAAAAACAAGAAACAAAGATATAATTATTAATTACAAAATAGACCCAGAAGAAATATTAGATTTGTTGGGAAGGATATGTGAAAACTCAATATATGCATATAAAAATCAAATATGTGAAGGCTTTTTAACAATAAAAGGTGGACACAGAATAGGAATAACAGGAACAGTAATTATAGAAGACAATAAAATAATAAACATAAATTACATATCAAGTCTAAATTGCAGAATTGCAAGAGAGGTTATAGGATGTAGTAAAAAAATATTAAATGAAGTTTTAGACATAGAAAATCATACAATATTTAACACTGTAATTGTTTCGCCACCGGGAAGAGGAAAAACAACAATATTAAGAGATTTAATAAGAAATTTAAGTAATGGAATAGATGAAAAAGGCTTTAGTGGCAAAACAATAGGCCTTGTAGATGAAAGAGGAGAAATAGCAGCAACTTACAAAGGTGTGGCACAAAATGATGTAGGAATTAGAACTGATATTATAGGAAATGTGTCAAAAACAAAAGGAATAGAAATGCTAATAAGGTCTATGGCGCCAGATATTATAGCATGTGATGAAATAGGGTCTAAAGAAGATATACTTGCAATAGAAAGGGCTATGATATCAGGAGTTAAAGGAATCTTTACAATGCATGGAAGAACGCTAGAAGATATAAAAAATAATAAAGAAGTTTATAGATTAGTAGAAAATAAAAAAATAGAAAAAATAATATTTATTTAAGGTTCTAAATATAATTTGTATGAATATAATATAGAAAAAAGGACAAGGTTAAAATGCAAATTATTAAATATTTTATATTATTTTTAATATTTATATTATCTAATGTTATTGGAAAATCTATAGCAAAAAAATATACATACAGGTTAGAAGAATTAAAAGAAATGAAAAGTGCATTAAATATATTTAAAACCAAAATAGAATTTACATATGAACCAATTCCAGAAATATTTTTAGAAATATCAAAAAATACAAGCAAAACAATAGCAAATATTTTTGAAATGGCAAAATTAGAAATGGATAAAACAGATGCACAAACAGCATGGCAAAAAGCCATAGATGAATCAGAAAACAATTTTAAAGAAGAAGACAAAAAAACATTAAAAGTTATGGCAAAAATGCTTCGGAAAGTCTGATTTAGAAGGACAAATAAGTCAAATAGACCTAACACAAAATTTTTTAGAAAAGCAAATAGAAGAAGCCAAAAACGAAAAAGATAAAAATGAAAGGCTATACAAAAAATTAGGAACAATTGTTGGACTTGCTATTGTAATAGTTTTAATTTAAGGAGTTTTTATGGATATAAATTTATTATTTAAAATTGCCGCAATAGGAATATTAGTTGCAGTATTACATCAAGTTTTAGTAAGAGCAGGAAGAGAAGACCAAGCAATGATGACAACACTTGCGCGGACTTGTAATTGTTTTAACAATGGTAATTAAAGAAATAAGCACTTTATTTGATACTGTAAGAACAATATTTAATCTTTAAAGAGGTAAAAAATGGATATTGTAAAAATAGTTGGAATTTCGTTAATTGCACTTATTTTAATAATATTATTAAAACAATATAAGCCTGAATTTGCAATATACATAAGCATTCTTACAGGAATTTTAATTTTATTTTTGGTTATGGACAAACTTACTCGGAATAATAACATTAATACAATCTATAGCAAGTAAAGCATCCATAAATACAACATTTATAGTACTACTTATTAAAATAACTGGAATTGCCTTTTTAGCGGAATTTGCAGTAAGTATATGCAAAGATTCTGGTGAAAGTGCAATTGCAAGTAAAATAGAACTTGGAAGTAAAATAATAATAATTTCTATGTCTGTACCAATAATTTCAAGTCTTTTGGAACTTATTGTTAAAATATTGCCATAAAGAAGGATGTTAACAAATGAAAAAGAAAATTATAATTTTATTTATAGCTTTTTTAGTAATACTTATTCCATGTTCAATTGCAAACAATGATAATACAATTAACGAACAAAAAAATACATTTGAAATTAACGACTTTATAAAAAATTCAAAACAATACATAGGAAGTGACTTTTTAGAAGAAAATGATATTAATCAATTATTAGATGATGCAATAAAAGGACAAGTTAATAACAAAAACATAACAGCTAAAATTTGGGGCATATTTGGTAAAGAATTTAAAAGCTCATTATCAACACTTGTAAGTATTTTAGCAATAATTGTTATACATAGTATCTTAAAATCAATAAGTGATAGTTTAGAAAATGATGGAGTTTCAAAACTTATTTATTATGTTCAATATATATTAATAGTTACTATTATTATGACAAATTTTTCAGATGTAGTAAAAATAGTAAAAGAAGCCACAGTTAACATGGTAGGATTTATTAATTTACTTATACCATTACTAACATCACTAATGGTTTTTACAGGAAGTATTACTACAAGTAGTATGATTGAACCTGTAATATTGTTTTTAGTAAATTTAATAGGAAATTTAATACAAAGTGTATTAATACCATTTGTTTTGGTAATTGCAGCACTAAGCATTGTTTCAAAAATCTCAGACAAGGTACAAATAAATAAGCTTTCAAATTTTATGAAGTCTGGCGTTGTATGGGCTTTAGGAATATTCCTTACACTTTTTGTTTCTGTAATTTCCTTAGAAGGAACACTATCTAGTAGTGTAGATGGAATAAGTGCTAAAACTACAAAAGCAGTGGTAAGTTCAGCAATACCAATAGTTGGTAAAATACTAGGAGATGCAGTAGACACAGTTTTAGGATGTGGAATTATATTAAAAAACGCTGTTGGAATAGTAGGAGTTGTAATAATTATTGGAATATGTATAACACCAATCTTAAAACTTGCATTAATTACTGTAAGTTACAAAATCTTAGCTGGAATATGTGAGCCAATAGCAGATGAAAAAATAATGAAATTGTTAGACCAAATTGGTGATATTTTTAAAATATTTTTAGCAATTTTAGCTTCAGTTTCAGTACTAATGATAATTGGTGTCACACTTGTAGTAAAAATTTCTAATAGTGCAATGATGTATAGGTAGGAAATGAAATGATAGAAAATTTAAGTTCATGGGCAAAAGGAATAACTCTTGCTGTAATTGTGGTATCAATATTAGAAATGCTTTTGCCAAATAATAAAACAAAAAAATATATAAAAATGGTAATGGGAGTTTTTATTTTGTTTAATATAATTTCACCATTTATAAATGCAAATGACCTAAAAAATTTAAATGAAATAGATGCTAGCAAATATGTAAATGAAAATAATAAAAATTATGTTGAACAAAAATCTATGGATGAAAGACTGGAAGAACTTTACATTGATGAAATAGAAAAAGACATAATAAAAAAAGTAGAAAAAAAGGGATATAAGGTAAGCATGTGTAAAGTAGATGCCAAAATCACAAAAAATGAAGAAGAAACAGGAATTACCAAAATTAAATTAAAAGTAGAAAAAACAGGTGAAGTAAAACAAGAAGAAAATAGCAGCATAGAAAACCAAATAGTAACACAAGTACAGAAAATAAAAAAAATAAATACTAAAAAAAATGAAGAAGATAAAGAAACATCACTTGAAAAATCAGATATTCAAAATTTAAAACAATTTTTAATTGAAGAGTATGAGGTGAATGAAAAATGTTTAGAGATAAACTAAATAAAATAATTGGAAGTAAAGACAGTAAGCCAGATGGAAAAGATGGAAGGAAAATAGAAAATTTAGTAGTATTTGCAATAATTTTAATAATAACAATTATAGTAATAAATGTAATATGGAATGGAGATGAAAAGAAAAGCACAAAAGATACAACAAAAGACTATTCTAAAAAACTGGCAAGTAACACAACAACAGAAGAAACAAGTGAAGCTTGCGAAAGCTCTGATCTTGAAAAAAAACTAGAAAATATCTTGTCTAAAATTCAAGGGGTTGGAAAGGTAAAGGTTTTTATTAATTATTCACAAAGTAGTGAAACTGTTGCAATGTATAATGAAAATTCAAAAGTAAGCCAAACAGAAGAAACAGATACATCAGGTGGCAAAAGAGTTATAGAGTCAACAGATTCTCAAAAAGATATAGTGTTTAAAGAAGAAAATGGGGAAAAAATACCAATAACGCAAAAAATTATTCAACCAAAAATAGAAGGAGCAATAATTACAGCACAAGGTGCAAATGATGCAACAACTAAATCAAACATCATGCAGGCAGTAGAAGCTGCAACAGGAATTGCAACACATAAAATACAGGTTTTTGAAATGAATTAAAATGGAGGAATGAAAATATGAAAAGTTTTAAGAAAAATCAAATTGTTATTTATACTTTTGCTTTAATGCTTGTTGCAGCAGGGTATTTAAATTATACAAGTAAAGTTAATAAAGATTCTTTAGAAACAGCAAACCAAGAAACATATGTAAGCGAAAATGAGACATCAGATATAGGTGATGCAAAATTAGTAAATAGTAATGATGTTGTGGACGAAAATGATAAAACTAATGAAAATGTAGAAGAAAATATAACAGACACTAAAGCTCAAAATACAACAGAAAATATAGAAGAAAACAAATCAGAAAATGTGGTACAAACAGCGTCAAATAGCACAAGCAATTCAGATGACTATTTTGTAAAATCAAAATTAGAAAGAGAAACAATGTATTCACAAATGTTAGAAAGTTATGAAAAAATATTAAATAGTTCCAATTCTTTAGAAACACAAAAACAATCTGCTAGCCAAGAAATTACAAAAATCAATGATACAAAAAATAGTATAATGATTTGTGAAAATCTAATAAAAACAAAGGGATTTTCTAATAATGTTGTATTTGTAAATGGTAAAAGTGTAAGTGTTATAATAGGTACAAATGATTTAAAACAAGAGCAAACAGCTCAAATACAAAATATTATTTCTAGGGAACTTAATTGTGAAATACAAAATATACATATATCTACTAAGTAAAATGGCTTGGATTTACCTTTTGCATAATATATAACTAAAATTAAAAAATAAGTTTCTAAATGGTAAAAAATCTTCCAAAAGTGTTGTAAAATTTATTATTATTGATATAATAATAAAAAACAAGACTAAGGGGGATTTTTTATTATGGTAAAAAAAGTAGCAATAATTACAAATGGAGGAGATGCACCAGGATTAAATGCTGTAATAAGAGCTATAGTTAAAACAGCTGAAACTAACGGTATAGAATGTTATGGTTATATAGAAGGGTATAAAGGTTTATTAGAAAATAATTATGTAAAATTGGACACAAAAACAAATGCATCAGGTTTATTACATAGAGGAGGAACAATTATAGGAACATCAAACAGTACAAATGTATTCAATTTAAAAGTAGAAGAAAATGGTAAAACTGTTTATAAAGATATGTCACAAAAATGTATAGATAATATAAAACAAGCAGGATTTGATTGCATATTTACACTAGGAGGAGACGGAACACAAAAATCTGGAAGAGACTTTTCATTAAGAGGAGTAAATGTAATTGGAGTACCAAAAACAATAGACAATGATGTAGCACACACAGATGTAACTTTTGGGTATAATACAGCAGTATCAGTTGCTACAGAAGCTTTAGACAGACTTCATACAACAGCAGAATCTCATCATAGAATAATGGTATTAGAAGTAATGGGAAGGTATGCTGGATGGATTGCACTAGAATCAGCAATAGCTGGAGGTGCAGACGCAGCATTAATACCAGAAATTCCATATGACATAAATGAAGTTGCTAAAAAAGTAAAACAAAGACAAGAAGAAGGAAAAAACTTTAGTATTATAGTTGTGTCAGAAGGTGCAAAACCAAAAGATGGAGAAATAGTAGTAAAGAAAAAATTAGACGATGGAAAAGGACTAGATAATATAAGACTTGGAGGAATAGGTGAAAAAGTTGCAAGTGACCTAGAAGAGTTAACAGGACTTGTTTCAAGATGTACAGTTTTAGGCTATGTACAAAGAGGAGGAACTCCAACAGCATATGATAGAGTTTTATCTACAAAATATGGTGTAAAAGCAATGCAACTTGCAATGGAAGGAAAATTTAATGTATTAGTAACATACAAAGGCGGAAAATTAGATTGTGCATCATTAGAAGAAGTTGTTGGAAATAACAAAGAAATTGGTGCAGCATCTGGTAATACAGCAAACAGCAATATTAGAAAAATTACAATGGATGATCCATTAATAAAAACAGCCCAAAGTATAGGAATTAATTTAGGAAAATAAAATGTTGAAAAATTGTAATACAAGTTGTATAATATAAATATATTTTTAAAGGAAAGGAATGTGATAAAAATGGAAGAAAACAAAGAAAATAAACAACAAGAAGAAATAAAAGAAGAAACAAAGACTGTAGAAAACAAAACAGAAGAAGTAAAAGATGAAAAGAAAAAAACAGAAAATAAAACAGAAGAAATAAAAGATGAAAAGAAAAAAACAGAAAATAAAACAGAAGAAATAAAAGAAAAAGCGGAAAATAAGACAGAAGAAAAGAAAGAAGGATCTTTTGATACAGAAAAATTAAAATCAGAAACAACAAATACTGTAAACCAAGTTAAAGATACAATAAAAAATGTAAATATTAAACAAGATAGTATAGAAACAAAAGATTTTGTGAAAAATTTATTTGTAAAACCTGTAGAAGAAATAAAGAAAGTAGTAGAAGATAATACAGGAAAAACATTTAAATATGCAATAATAATAATTGCAATATGGACAATAATAAAATTATTCAGATTATGCTTTAGTGGAGTATTTAAACAAACAGCAGGAGCTGCAATATGGGCAATAGTTAGAGCAATAATTACACCAGCATTAGGAATAATAGTTTTAGCAGTAATAATGCTTATGTTAAACAAAGAAAAGAAAAAATCACTAACAACAATGATTACAGCTGTAACTGTAGCACAAATACCTGTTATCATTTCAGCACTTATATCACTTATTAACTTATTAAGCTCATCTGCATATAGAATTACAAGTCCAATTTCAAGCTTATGTTCAGCAATATCAATTGTATTAACATATTTTGCTGTTAAATTTGTATTTAATAAAAAAGACGAAGAGGCAATAAAAACATTTGTATTAGTTGAGGTAATTTATATTGTTGTAGCATTTATTTTATCATTTATAGGAATAAATATATAATATTTTTGATAGTTACAAAGGAGGAAACATGAAAAAAAAGAAAATAATAATAATATCAATTATAGCGATATTATTAATAATTGCAGTTGCTTTAGTTATAATATTTAGTAGCAATAAAAGCAATAGCACTAAAATACAAGAACAAGACACAGGAATATCAAGGATTAAAGAAATTTATAGCAAATTAGAAGAAAATCCTACCTATACATTTAAAACAATGCTAAATGATGAAAACCAACTTGTAATAGCGAGAAAAGAAAACAAGGCATATGTTGAAGTTGTAGACGAAGGTGAAAAAAATACTTATATTGTAGACAACAATAATACAACAGTACTTGTAGATAGAACAAAAAAATATTACACATATGAAAATAATAATACATACCTTACAAAAGTTACAAACAATATGAAACAATTATTAAAACAAGACTATGTATCAGGTATGGAAAAAATAGATAATAAAGAATATTACTATGAAGAGTATGTACGGAAATTATCCATTTTTAATAAATTATAAAGCAACAATAGATGAGAGCAAAACTAAAACAAGATTATATTTTGAAGGTAACAACCTAAAGTATATAAAAACATATATAGGAGATATAGAACAACTTTTAAAAGTTGAAATGTCTTATAATGTAGATGACAGCATAAGTTTTGAAATACCTAAAGAATATAACAAAGGTTAAATTAAGGAGGAACGAAGGATGAGTACAAAATTTGTATTAAATGAAACATCTTATTTTGGAAATGGAGCAAGAAGTGAACTTGCCGGAGAAATACAAAAAAGAGGATTTAAAAAAGTTTTTTTAGTAAGTGACAAATCATTAGTAGATGCAGGAGTAACTAAAAAAGTAGAAGAAGAATTAGAAAAAGCAAATATAGAATATACATTATATTCAGAAATAAAACCAAATCCTACAATAAAAAACGTAACAGATGGAGTAGAAGCATGCAAAAATTCTAATGCAGATGTTATAGTAGCTGTAGGTGGAGGATCAAGCATTGATACATCTAAAGGAATTGCAATTGTTATGACAAACCCAGATAGAAGTGACATTAAATCATTAAATGGTGCATCAAATACAAAAAATAGAGCAATGCCAATAATTGCATTACCAACAACAGCTGGAACTGCAGCAGAAGTTACAATAAATTATGTAATAACAGATGAAGAAAGAAAAGTAAAAATGGTATGTGTTGATCCAAACGACATTCCAATTATAGCTATAGTAGATTCAGAACTTATGGCATCAATGCCAAAAAGTCTAGCTGCTGCAACTGGAATGGATGCTTTAACACACGCAGTAGAAGGTTATATTACAAAAGCTCATAACGAAATGTCTGATATGTTCCATATGAAGGCAATAAAAATGATATTTAAGTATTTACCAGCAGCAGTTAATGAAAAAGATCCTGAAGCAATTGAAAAAATGGGATTAGCTCAATATATTGCAGGAATGGGATTCTCAAATGTGGGGCTTGGAATAGTTCATTCAATGGCACACCAATTAGGAGCTGTATATGACACACCACATGGAATAGCAAATGCAATGTTACTTCCAACAGTTATGAGATTTAATGGAGAAGTTTGTGCACAAAGATTTAGAGAGATATTAGTAAATATAGGAAGACCAGATGCTGAACATCTAAATGATCAAGATGTTATAAATACATTTGTATGGATGTTATCAGAACTTAGCAAAAAAGTTGGTATAACACAAACAATAAAAGATTATGGAGCAAAAGAAGAAGACTTTGAAATGTTAGCTCAAAAAGCAATGGAAGATCCATGTAAACCGGGAAATCCAAGAGATGTATCAAAAGAAGAATTTATAGAATTATTTAGAAAAGCAATGTAGTTATAAATAATAAAATAAAAAATAATAAAAACAATAGGAGAATTTTTATGTTAAAATCAATGGACACATTAGTTGCATTATGCAAAAATAGAGGATTTATATACCCAGGGTCAGAAATTTATGGAGGATTAGCAAATACTTGGGATTATGGACCTTTAGGAAATGAATTAAAAAACAATGTAAAAGCAGCATGGAGAAAAAAATTTATACAAGAACAACCAAATATTGTAGGATTAGATGCTGCAATACTTATGAATCCAGAAACATGGGTTGCTTCTGGACATGTTGGAGGATTTTCAGACCCACTAATTGACTGTAAAGAGTGCAAGACAAGACATAGAGCAGACAAATTGATAGAAGAGTGGGCACATGAAAATGGAAAAGACATGATAGCAGATGGAATGACAGACAAACAATTAATAGACTTTATAGTAGAAAATAAAATTCCATGTCCATCATGTGGAAAAAATAATTTTACAGATATAAGAAAATTTAATCTTATGTTTAAAACATTTCAAGGTGTAACAGAAGATACAACTTCTGAAATATATTTAAGACCAGAAACAGCACAAGGAATATTTGTAGACTTTAAAAATGTTTTACGTACATCAAGAAAAAAAATGCCAATGGGAATTGCACAAATTGGTAAAGCATTTAGAAACGAAATAACACCAGGAAACTTTACATTTAGAACAAGAGAATTTGAACAAATGGAACTTGAATTCTTCTGCAAACCAGGAACAGATTTAGAATGGCATAAATATTGGAAAGATTATTGTGAAAACTTCTTAATCAATTTAGGAATGAAAAAAGAAAATATCAGATTAAGAGACCATTCACCAGAAGAATTAGTATTTTATAGTAAATCAACAACAGACATAGAATTTGCTTTCCCATTTGGATGGGGAGAATTATGGGGAATTGCTGATAGAACTGACTATGATTTAACACAACATATGAATCATTCAAAACAAGATTTATCATATCAAGACCCAGAAACAAATGAAAAATATGTACCATATGTAATTGAACCATCATTAGGTGCAGACAGAGTAGTCCTTGCATTTTTATGCAACGCATATGATGAAGAAGAAATTGCAGAAGGTGATACAAGAGTTGTGTTACACTTGCATCCAGCACTAGCACCTTACAAAGTTGCAGTACTTCCATTATCTAAAAAATTATCAGATAAAGCAGAAGAAGTTTATAGCAAATTAGCTAAAAAATTCATGTGTGATTATGATGCAGCAGGTTCAATTGGTAAACGTTATAGAAGAGAAGATGAAATTGGAACACCATATTGCGTAACTGTTGATTTTGATACTTTAGAGGATGAATCAGTTACTGTTAGAGATAGAGACACAATGGAACAAGTTAGAGTTAAAATTGATGACTTGGAAGCTTGGATAGCGGAAAAAATCGAATTTTAATATTAAATATTTTTTATAAAAATCACTAGGAAAGGTCGAAATGACTGAATTTTCAGTGATTTTTCTTTACTTTTTGAAAAAATGGTGATATACTTTTTACATAATATTAGCAAATGCTAATTGACTTTTTATAATCCTGTTTTACAGGTTAATACATATAAAAAATATTTTAACCAGTGAACTAATTGACAGAGCAAAAGGAGGAAAACATTATGTTGACGACATTAGAAAGATATGGAAATGGTTTTAAAGTTGAAGAGCGGGATCTTGGAAATTCAGAAGTAGAATTAACAGTGGAGATACTTGAAGATGGAATTTATGTTACATCAGAAAAGTATGAAAGAGTTTCAAAACAAGAAGAGAAAAGAATAATTGCCCATTATTTAGCAACTCAAATGAAAATATATGAGGTTGAAATAGAAACAACTTCAGAAGAACGGGTTAGGCTTGCTCAAAAGGCAATGAAACTGAATATTGTTAATGGATATAAAATTGAAACACTTTCAGATGAAGATTATTCTAATATAAGAGTGCTGTTATTAGAAAATGGAAGGTTTCCAAGATATACAACTGGTATATATAATTTAACAACAGATGATTTGGAAATGTTAAAAACAAAGTTAAATTCTATAATAGAATACCAGCTAGATATTCGAAAACAAACCAGACCTCTATACGGAGTTGAGATTATTCAAATGATTGCTCAATTAAACAATTAATGGATTAAGCCCAGAAGATGTATAAATATCTTTTGGGCTATTATAATTTGTTTGTACAAATATTAATTAAATAAATTCTTTTCATATAAATCTTCAATATAAACATCCTTTTCTTCAAAATTATCAACAAATCCAACCTTTGCAATATCACGTTTTTCATCAACACCTTGAATCCAAACAGGACGTTCATCATAAAAAACATCTGATTTTTCTTTATTATTCAAAATAGAATGAACTCTTTGTAAATCCATAATACCATCTCCCACAAATATATTTAATAAAATTATATCCAAAATAGTATAAAATATAACTTGGAGAAATAAAATTTATTGACTTATTTAAGTAATTAGTATAAAATAATTGGCGTAATTAATAAACAAGAGAAAGAATTTAAATTTATATCAAAACTTATTTTGTAAATTTAAATAAAGGAGGAGAAAAACAAATGAACATAAAATATAAAGGAAGAACAAGAAAAATTGAAAGAGGTTTAACAGTAAGAGAAGCCTTAGCAGAAGAAATAAAAAACAGTGAATACGAAGTAATAGGATGCTTATATAACAACGATTACAGAAATTTAGAAACACAAATAGAAGAAGGAGCAAACATAGAATTAATAGATATTTCATCAAAAGAAGGAATGAAAATCTATGTTAGAACAATTGTATACATAATGGGAAAAGCATTTGAAAGTTTATATCCAAAAGAAAAACTAATGGTAGAATATCAACTTGGCAATGCAATGTACTGTAAATGTGACAATATAAAAATAACAAAAGAATTTACAGAAAAACTAAAACAAAAAATGCAAGAAATCATTGAAAAAGATTTACCAATAAAAAAGGTAGAAATGACAAGAAAAGAAGCACAAAAATTTTATGATGAAACAGACACATCAAAAGGAAGATTGCAATTTGATTTTGAAGAAAATGATCCAATATATATGTATTACTGCGAAAAATATTATAACTATTGCTTTGGAACACTAGCAAACAGAACAGGAGTTATAAAAATATTTGATGTTGTAAAATATGCAAATGGATTTTTAATAAGATATCCAAGTTCAAAAGAGCCAACAAAAATGCCAGAATTTCAAGAAACTAAAAAATTGGCTTGGGCATTAGAAGAATTCGAAAAAATTCATTCTGTATTAGATGTTTTAACAGTTTACAAACTAAACAAAGCAATAGAAGAAGACAGAATAAAAGATGTAATAATGCTTGCAGAAGCTTTACATGAAAAGAAAATTGCTAATATAGCAGATGATATCGCAAAAAGAAAAAATGTAAAAATGGTACTAATTGCAGGACCATCATCATCAGGAAAAACAACATTTGCACAAAGGCTTGGAATTCAATTACGTTTGAATGGATTAAAACCTGTTACAATATCAGTTGACAACTACTTTGTGGAAAGACAAGATACACCAAGAGATGAAAATGGAGAATATAATTTTGAATGTATAGAAGCAATTGACCTAAAATTATTCAATGAACATTTGGTGAAATTATTGAATGGAGAAGAGATAGAAGTTCCAGAATTTGATTTTGCTGTAGGTACAAAAAGATATAATGGTAAAAAAATGAAATTAGCAGATGACGAAGTCCTTGTAATAGAAGGAATACATTGTTTAAATGACAAATTAACAAGTCAAATTCCAATGGATCAAAAATACAAAATATATATTAGTGCATTAACTGTTTTAAACATGGATAGATACAATAGAATTTCAACAACAGATACTCGTTTAATAAGAAGAATTGTAAGGGATTATCAATTTAGAAGTTATTCTGCATTACATACATTAAATACATGGCATAAGGTAACAGAAGGAGAAGAAAAAAATATATTCCCATTCCAAGAGTCAGCAAATACAATTTTTAATACATCATTAATATATGAATTAAATGCATTAAAACCAATAGCAATGCCATTATTACAAGAAATTACACCTGAATATAAGGAATATGCGGAAGCACAAAGATTAATAAATATTTTAAAATATTTTAGAGAAATACCAAGAGATTATGTTCCAAACAATTCATTATTGAAAGAGTTCTTAGGTGGAGGAACATTTGACTTGCATTAATAGGAGTGAAAAATGTTAAAAGATAGTAGATTTACAGAAATAGACGAAGAATTTATATGTGAAAATTGTGGCAAAAAGGTACCTAAATTAGGGTATTCATGTAGAAATCATTGCCCATATTGTTTACATTCAAAACATGTTGATAAAAATCCAGGAGATAGAGCAGAAGAATGCCATGGGGATTTAGAACCAGTTAGTATGGAAATAGATGGAAAAAAAGGATATGTTATTGTTTTTAGATGCAAAAAATGTGGAGCTATTAGAAGAAATAAAGCCGCTAAAGATGATAATATGGATTTATTAATTGATTTAAGTAGTAAACAAGTTTAATTAAATATAGAATGTCCTTTTGGAATACGATATTATGATTGGAATAAAAATCCAAAACAGAATAATCCCAAAAGGACATTTTTTAAATTTCTCTATTTAAATTTCCATTAGTAAATTCTTTACCTTCTAAACGTTCACCTTTTTTAACAGTATTAACAATATTATTAATTTCATCAATTGATTCATCCAAAATATCAATTCTATAACAATTAACACCAGAAAAATCATTAGAAGAAATGGAAGTAGTTTTACAATTATAAATTGTAGAAACAGTTTGAATATTATCAAACAAAATTCTAAATTTCATTTTAAGTCTATCCTCTAAGAAATAAGAATTATCAGTCATACATTTAGATGTACAAGTAGGGTAGCATTTGTTAGTCTTACCAAGTGGACAATAATTCATATTCATAAGAGGTGTCTTTCCATAAACAATTAATTCAGCAGGTAAAAGAGTTCTTAATCCTGATGTACCATTTTCTGAAATAGTTGAATTTTTGACAAAATTACAAAGTCTATTTATAATTTCTTTAGTAGATTCAGGTGAAATTGTATATTTATTAATTCCTAATTTTTTTAGTTCTAATACACTATGCAAATTGAAAACATTAAATGTATAATTTGCAATTAAATCAAAATTGTAATCAGGATTTTTTAAAACATTTTCTAATAACAATAAATTAGAAATATTAGAAATTACAAATCCTTTTATGTTATGGTTTTTAATAGTATTAAATATATTACTAAAAAGTAGGTTTCTGTAATTTGCTTTTATTATTGTAGGCATATAAATGTAAACATTAAATTTTTGCTCTAAAGTTTTCAAAATTCCATCATATTTTTTTATTGAAAAATATTTTAAAGGAATATAAATATTATCAAATCCATCTAATCTTGAATAGTCAAAGTCAAGATTTAAAATATTTAATAAAACTGAAATTGTTTTAGTGTTATCGTTTAAACTATTTTTAACATCATTGTTTAGTGAATCTGGTTCTACTTTTTTAATGCAAGTTCTTTTGATATTTGAAATAGCATAATCATAGACTGATTCTAAAACTTTTCTTCTTAAATCATTTAGAGTAGCACTAAACTTTGGTAAAAAGATATTAGGGTCTAATTCAACATCTATATTAGAAAACTCAAAAATAGAATCATTGGTTTTATTAATTTGAGCAATAATTTTTTCTTTTTCTAAGGGTCTATTTTGCGCATTTTCAGGTATAATTTCTGAATTATATGTAATATTTAAATTAGAGTATATATCTAAATTATTTGCAGTCTCTGTAGTTGGAGTAACTGTTATTTTTAATGGTTCATTGTGTTTTATTGTAACTTTACAATTTAAATATATTTTTCTATGTTCACCATTTATGCTGTTTTGAGCAAGTGTGCTTAATGTTTTTGAAGACATTTTGTATATGTTATCACCTAAATTGATGTTACCTTTCATTCTACCAATAGTTACAGTCTGGCCGATAGAGGTTTCTTTGATATTTCTATTTTTGTCCATTAACTCAGAAACATTATAAGAACCTTTTTCTTTTTCTAAAGATATGGTGTCACCAATTTCAATGGATTCTTGTAATTTTACAGTGATGTAACCTTTGTTTTTGTTATATTTCTGGACTTTGCCTAAAAATAATCCCATATTGTTAGGCTTGTCTTTAAAGACTAAATTTTTGTTGGGTTCATTTAAAAGATGCCCAGAAGATGACATACCTCTGTTAAATGCTTGTAATAATGTTTTTCTATCGTTTTCATTAATAATATATTCGGATTTATTTGTGGTATTTTCTTTAAAATCATAAATATCTAAATTCTCTCCATCTATAAATTTTTGCGTATTAATTAAGGCTTCTGCCAAGTCTATATATTTTCTATAAATTCTAGTAACAGTTGCAACATATTCAGGATTTTTCATTCTACCTTCAATTTTTAAGCATGTAACGCCTGCTTTTATTAGATTAGGAATGCAATCTAATCCACATAAATCACGCGTACTTAAAAGATGACCTTTGTCAATTTCTTTATCATTTTCTAACAGTTTATATGGTAATCTACATGGTTGTGCACATTTTCCACGGTTACCAGAACGGCCTCCAACCATACTAGAAAAGAGGCATTGACCTGAATAAGAAATACATAATGCACCATGAACAAAAACTTCGATTTCTACATTTGTATTTTTGCAAATATATTCAATTTCTTGAAGAGAAAGCTCACGAGAAAGAACAACTCTTTTAAAACCAAGTCTTTGTAATTCTAAAACTCCTTGTAAATTGTGTGCAGTCATTTGGGTGCTTGCATGTATGTCTAAATCTGGAAAATATTTAATTAATTGTTTTGCCAATCCTAAATCTTGAACAATTATAGCATCTATACCAAATTCATATGCTTTTTTTGCTAGTTCAAATGCTTCGTTAAACTCGTCGTCAGTAACAAGAGTATTTAAAGTTAAATTTGTTTTTACACCTCTTGTTTTTGCATATAATATTGCTTTTTCTAAAGTAGTAATGTCAAAATTAGATGCAAAGGCCCTAGCACTAAATAAATCTGCACCAAAGTATACACTATTTGCACCATTTTGAACAGCCGCTTTTAAGCAATCAAAATCACCAACAGGTGAAAGTAAATCTATCATTTTAATTTTTCCTTTCATAAAAATATTTCGTACATATTATATAACTTTTTTCTACAAATTTCTACCTTTTATAGACAATTCTAATAAAACCTTGAAAAATCAAGGCTTATGTGATATAATAGGTAACATAAGACTGTATACAAGAAGGAGATTTTGTAATATGAAATTAAACTTCAAAGAAGAAATGAATTTTGTAAAAAGAACTAATAATAATAAAATTTTAGAAGTATCTAGTGCTAGAAAGTCCTTAAATACATTACGAAAATATGTAATGCATTTAAAAAAATATTTTAATGAAGATGAAAATATTAGAAATATAATATATCAAGAGTTTATAGCAGATACATATGACTATTTAAAGGTTGCAGGAACAGAAAAAATACAACTCCAAGAAAACGCATTAAAAATCTTGAGTTCAAATCCTGTATTATTAGAACAAGTATATAATGATGTAAAAAATATTGATTTGGAAAAAATTGATTTTGACAAAGAATCAGCAAAATTAGAACAAGGTGTAAGAAAATGTGCTGAGTTTCAAATGGAACTAATCTTATCAGAATTAAGAGAAAAAATAAAGATGTCAAGAGCAATAAAAAATACTTTAGCAAAAGACGATTTTGAATTTGAAAAAAAATTAATGAATAAAAAATCAATAAATGCAGAAAATAAATTAGACATAAAAGAAGATAAAAAAATTGATATAGAAAATGAATTAGATTTGATAAAAGATATTGTTCCGTATGGTCATAATGAAATAGAAAAGAAATTGATTAAATGTGAAAAAAATAGTTTAAAAATCGCAGGAAAATTTCTAGAAAAATATGGATTTTTAGAAGAAGAAATTCAACAACAAAATGAAGATTATAAAAGATTAGATTTAAAAAATATGTGTTATAAGTATGAAACAGAGAAAATTGATGAAGATATTGGATTAAAAAACATATTCACTGATGAATATATAGATACACTATCTTTAGAACAATTAACAGTATTGAATGCTTTTTGGCAAAATAGGGTCTCAAAATGCGCATCAGAAATAAAAAAAGGAATATTTATAATGGATAGCCTAAATCTTTGGGATAACATAGAAGATAAAAATAATATAGATCAAATTTCTGATGAAGTTCTATTTGGAATTGTTCTAAAATTGAAATTATTGGATAATATAGCAGAAAAAGCAAGAAAGAATATTACAGAATATGATGAAAGCGAAAATTATAGATATGCACGTTATGATTATAAAAAAAATATAACAAGTGATTTTAAGGAAAACTATAAATTTGAATTTGATAATATTTTACCAGATATAGAAAATGATTTTTTGAAAGACATAGATTGTTGTCAATCTATAAGAAATAATATAAAATTAATATATGAAACTAAAGAAACAATGATTAGAGAACTATTGCTACAAATAAATCATAATAGCAAAATAACTAATTGGGGATATATTCCTGAAGACAAAATAAATGATGCTAATTTTATACTAATTGGTATTGATTATCCAGGATTTAATTTGCCATTAAAACTCCATATGAGAAAGAAAAATATCATACAATTTTTTGATGAAACAAAAAGTGATGCAATTATACCAATTTATGAGGGTGAAAAAGATATGATGTATAAGGGGAGAAGATTAACCACTAAAATTTATATGCCATTAACAGAACAAAGGGAATCAGAAATAATTGCTAAAAATAAAACAATAAATACGGTTGATTTAAAATACAATTATATTAGACATTTAGGAAATCTGATAAATAAAAAAAGTAAAAAAATCTCAAAAATGTATACACACGAATATATTGATTTAAATACGATGCAAAGAGGTATTAAATTAAACGGAAAGTTTATTGGAAATATTAAAGGAGATAATGAAGAAAAAAAGAGAGAACATTAAAGAACAAAATCTGAAGAAATCTAAAATAAAGATATTGACAAAAATATATAATTGATATAAACTGCAAGTATAAAAAGAAAATTAGGAGGTATCAGAATGGAATTAAAAGGATCAAAAACAGAAAAAAATTTAATGGAAGCATTTGCTGGAGAATCACAAGCAAGAAATAAATATACGTATTTTGCAAGTAAAGCAAAAAAAGAAGGATATGAGCAAATAGCAGCAATATTCCAAGAAACAGCAGATAATGAAAAAGAACACGCAAAAATGTGGTTCAAATTATTACAAGGTGGAGAAATAAAATCAACTGCAGAAAATTTAAAAGCAGCTGCAGAAGGTGAAAATTTTGAATGGACAGATATGTATGATAGAATGGCACAAGAGGCTAAAGAAGAAGGATTTAACCATATTGCTTATTTATTTTCAGAAGTTGCAAAAATAGAAAAAGAACATGAACAAAGATATTTAAAATTATTAGAAAATGTAGAGAATGGGTTAGTATTTAGCAAAGATGGAGATAGAATATGGAAATGTAGAAATTGTGGACATATAGTTATTGGAAAAAGTGCTCCAGAAATATGCCCAGTATGTGCACATCCAAAGGCTTATTTTGAAATAAAAGCAGAAAATTATTAAAGCGTAGAGAGTATTAAAAAATGATACTCTCTTTTTTTTTACTCGTTACAAGTTACAGTTCATAAAATTATTTGAAAATTGATTTGAAAAAGAATAATAAGTATGATATAATCTGATTTGTAAAAAACAAAGACCAATAAGGAGAACAAAATGCCCAAATTTTTTGTAAAAGAAGAACAAATAAAAAAAGACGAAATAATAATAATCGGACAAGATGTAAATCACATAAAAAAAGTACTAAGAGCAAAAATAGGAGACGAAATACAAATTTGTAACAATCAAAATGGAGAAAATTTTCTATGTAAAATACAAAACATAGAAAATGAAAATATAACATGCAAAATAAAACAAAAAATTCAGAAGCAAGTAGAATCAAATATAGAAGTAACAATTTTTCAAGGATTACCCAAAGCAGATAAAATGGAATTTATAATTCAAAAAGCAGTGGAACTGGGGGTATATGATATAACTCCAGTAGAAATGAAAAGATGTGTTGTAAAACTAAATGAAAAAGATAAAAGTAAAAAAGTTGAAAGATGGCAAAAAATATCTGAAGTTGCTGCAAAACAAAGTGGAAGAGATATCATACCACATATAAATAATGTAATAAATATAAAAAATATGTATGAATTAATTCCAAAATATGATATAGTTATAGTAGCCTATGAAAATGAACAAAATAGAACATTAAAAGAACAATTGAAGCAAATAAAAGAAAAATATAAAGAAGGCAAAATCAAGATAGGAATAGTAATAGGACCAGAGGGCGGACTAGAAGAAAATGATGTAGAACAATTAGAAAATAATGGTGCAAAAATAGTAACATTGGGAAAGAAAATATTAAGAACAGAGACTGTTGCACTAAATGTATTAAGCATTATAATGTATGAACTAGAGAAATAGAAAGGGATTGAATATATGAAAGAAGTTAGTGAGAAATATATGAAAAAAATATATCTAAATATACTAAAAGCAATATTGGTAGTTATTTATTTTTTGACTTTAAATTTAGTAAGCGAAAAGATTAGTGCATTATATTTAGAAAGAGGAATTGAAATATGCACAATGATATTTTTATTTTTAGCAATTTTTATTTTTGAATTAGCATATAAAAAAGATGATGATGACTTAGTGGTCCAAGGAATTGAAGTTTTGGTATTATCGGCGTATACACTTACAAGCCAGTATATTACGAAAAGATTTAATTTTAATTTTAAAATTTATTTTTTGGCTTCATCATATATAATTGCAATATATTTTATAGTAAAATGTATATGGTATTATACAAAAGGAAGAAAAGAAATAGCAGATGATTTGAGTGATATTAAAGAAATTGTTAAGGAAAAAGAACCGGTGAAAAAAGAGGCTACTAAGAGAAAAAAAGATAAAATAGAAGATATAAAAATAAAAAATGATGTGACAACAACGAAAAAGACAGAGGCAAAATCAAAAAAAACAAAGACACCTGTAACAAAGAAAAAAACAACAACAAAAGTTGAAAAGGACGTAATAGAAAACAAAGAGGCAAAATCAAAAACAACAAAGACACCTGCAACGAAGAAAAAAACAACAACAAAAGTTGAAAAGAACGTAACAGAAAACAAAGAGGCAAAATCAAAAACAACAAAGACACCTGTAACAAAGAAAAAAACAACAACAAAAGTTGAAAAGAACGTAACAGAAAACAAAGAGACAAAATCAAAAACAACAAAAACACCTGCAACGAAGAAAAAGACAACAACAAAAGTTGAAAAACAAGGAATAGAAAATAAAAAAAAGAAAACAACCAAAAAGAAAGTTGATGAAGAAAAATGATTAGAAGTATGACTGGGTATGGAAAGCAAAATCTTAGTATAGAAGGCAGAGAATACCAAATTGAAATAAAAAGTGTAAACCATAGATACCTGGATATTAATGTAAAAATTCCTAAAGCAATAAGTTATTTGGAAGAAACCATAAAAAAAGAAATATCCAATAAAATTAAAAGAGGAAAAATAGACGTATTTGTTAGTTTTGAAAATAATAGTGAAGAAGGAAGAAAAATAGAAATAAATAAGCAACTTGCAAAATTATATATTGAACAGCTAAAAGAACTTGCACAAGAAGAAAAAATAGAAAGTAATATAGAGGTTATGGATATTGCTAAAATTCCGGATGTATTAACAATAAAAGTAGATGAAGAAAATTCAAAAATAAAAGATGAAATAAAACAAGTAACACAAGGTGCGGTAACTAGAATTTTAGAAATGAAAAATATAGAGGGAGAAAAGATTTCTCAAGATTTATTGCAGAGGATAAGGAACATTCAAAGCAAAATAGTGGAAATATCTGCAAAATCTACTGGACTTATTGAAGAATATGTAGTAAAATTAGAAAAGAGAGTAAAAGAGTTATTAAAAAACGATGAAGTAGATAAATCAAGGTTAGCACAAGAAGTTGTAATATATGCAGATAAATGTTCAATTGAGGAAGAAATTACAAGACTAAAGAGCCATATATTTCAATTTGAAAATTTAATATCTAATAACCAAGATGGAGCTATAGGAAAAAAACTAGATTTTATTATACAAGAAATGAACAGGGAAACAAACACTATAGGTTCAAAGGCAAATAATCTTGAAATAACAAATGGAGTTATCGATATAAAAACTGAGATAGAGGACATTAGAGAACAAGTACAAAATATAGAATAGATTTTATAAAAAATAGAAGTCTAAAAATTTAAAATGATGTAAAATAAGATGAAAGATTAGAATGGAGGGATTAGTATGCAATTAGTAAATATAGGATTTGGAAATATTGTTTCTGCAGATAGAATAGTAGCAATAGTTAGCCCTGAATCAGCTCCAATAAAAAGAATGGTTCAAGAAGCAAAGGATGATAAAACAGCGGTTGATGCAACATGTGGAAGACGAACAAGAGCAGTAATAATAACTGACTCTGGACATATAATTTTGTCAGCTGTACAACCAGAGACTGTTGCTGGAAGATTAGATAAAGACATTACAACTACATCGGTACAAATACAAGAAGATGATTAGAAAATAATTATAAATTTAAATCTTTAGGAATTTGAATTTTAAAAATTTAGGAGGAAAATGAAAATGATAGTAAAACCAACGGTTACAGAATTATTAAAAAAAGCCAAAAACAGATATGAATTGGTAATAGCGACATCAAAAAGGGCTAGACAAATTGCAATGGGAGATGAACCTTTGACAAAAGTTAAAGAAGAATCACCTGTAACATTAGCAGCAAATGAACTTGCAGAGGGTAAATTTGAGATTATAAGAGAAGAAGGAAATAAAGAAGAAAACAAAGAAGAAAACAAAGAAAAAATCAAAGAACAAAGTGAAGAACAAAATAATGAAGAAGCAAAAAAAGATACAGAAATAGAAGAATAATAAAAAGGGGAATTAAAATGCTAGTAATATTATCAGGAGTTTCTGGAGCAGGTAAAGATACAATAAAAAAAGAATTAATAAAAAGGATGGAAAATGTTATATCACTTCCATCTTTTACGTCTAGAGGACCAAGACCAGGAGAAGAAGAGGGTATACAATATCACTTTATATCAAAGGAAGAATTTAAAGAAAAAATAAATAATGGAGAATTTTATGAATATGATTTGCATCATGAAAATTATTATGGTACATCTAAAAAATTAATGAATGAAAAAATACAGAGTGGTAAAATAATAGTTAAAGATATAGAAGTAAATGGTACAGAAAATTTAATCAAAATGTTATCTAATGATACGAAATTAGTTACAATATTTTTAAAAGTTGATAAAGAAGAATTAAAAAATAGACTTATAAATCGTGGTGATAATTTATCAGAAGCGGATATGCAATTACGTTTAAACAGGCTAGAATATGAGGAATCTAAAATTAATTTATATGATTATGTAATAAAAAATGATGATTTAGAAAAAACTGTTCAAATAATTATGACTATTATTGAAAATGAAAAAAGGTTAGAAAAATAAAAGGAAGGTTTCAATGAAAAATTTTAAACAAATAATAGCAAAACAGATATCAAAAACAATAGAAATAAATGCAAAAGAATTGGAAGGTTACATAGAAACACCAAAAGATAGCAAAAATGGCGATTATGCCTTTCCATGTTTTAGGTTAGCAAAGGAATTGAGAAAGGCACCACCAGCAATTGCAAGTGAAATAAAAGAAAAATTAGAACCTGTAGAAGAAATAGAAAAAGTAGAAGTAGCAGGAGGTTACTTAAACTTTTTTATAAACAAATCAACATTAGCCGAAGAAGTATTAGGAGAAATATCAAAGACAGAGCAATATGGAAAATCAATAGTTGGAGAAGGAAAAAACATTGTCATAGACTATTCAGCACCCAATATTGCAAAGCCATTTCATATAGGCCATTTACGTTCAACAGTAATAGGTGGAGCACTATACAATATATACAAATATTTAGGATATAATGTTACAGGTGTAAATCATTTAGGGGATTATGGAACACAATTTGGAAAATTAATAGAAGGCTACAAAATGTGGGGCGAAGAATATGACATTGAAAAAGATCCAATAAATGAATTAACAAAAATCTATATAAGAATAAATGAAGCATGCAAAAATGATGAACAAATATTAGAAAATTGCAGAAATAATTTCAAAAAATTAGAAGATGGAGATTCATATTGCGTAGAAATTTGGAAAAAATTTAGAGAACTAAGTTTACAAGAATTCCAAAAAGTATATGATTTACTTGGAAGCAAGTTTGATTCTTGGAATGGAGAGTCATTCTATTCTGACAAGATGCCAGAAGTAATAGATTTATTACAAAAAACAGGTAAACTTGTAGAATCACAAGGAGCAAAAATAATAGACTTGGAAGATAAAGGAATAAATACACCATGTATAATAGAAAAATCAAATGGTTCTACAACATATGCAACAAGGGATTTAGCAGCAATTTTATATAGGGCTAGAACATATGATTTTGATAAAGCATTATATGTAACATCATATGAACAAGTATTACACTTTAAACAAGTATTTGAAGTTGCAAAACTTTTAGGATTAGATGAAAAATATACAAATGGACTAGAACATGTGTCATTTGGAATGGTATTGCTACCAGAAGGAAAAATGTCAACAAGAGAAGGTAATATTATTAAACTTGAAGAATTGTTAAATGAAGCAATTTCTAGAGCCAAAGAAATAATTGAACAAAAAAATCCGGATTTGGAAAATAAAGAAGAAGTTGCTAAAAAAGTTGGAATAGGTGCAGTTATATTTAATGATATGTCTGCGTCAAGAATTAAAGATGAAGTCTTTGATTGGAATACAATATTAAACTTCCAAGGCGAAACAGGACCATATATTCAATATACATATGTTAGAACAAAAAGTGTATTAGAAAAAGCAGGATATTTACCAAAAATCGAAAATGTTAAAATAGACAATTTATCAGATGAATATTCAATGGCAATTTTAAAATTGATTTATAATTTCGAAGATATATTAATTCAAGTAACAGATAAGAACGAACCATCAATGCTTGCAAGATATTTAATTGAATTAGCAAAAGCATATAGTAGTTTTTATAATGAAAATAAAATTATTGTTGATGATAAATATGTCCAGGATGCACGTGTTTACTTAACTTATGCAGTATCACAAGTTTTAAAACAAGGTGCAAATTTACTAGGAATAGAAATGCCAGAAAAAATGTAAAAAAGCGGAATAAATTCCGCCCTTAAGAACTCTATATAATTAGGGTTCTTTT